>JAABUK010003381.1_pt1 | contig 27058 bp, 26 predicted proteins | sample 5559141 | NCBI WGS metagenome assembly JAABUK01 (sample SAMN10711869, study PRJNA513367) | rock metagenome | isolation source: Antarctica rocks | place: Antarctica: Victoria Land, Pudding Butte nord | collected 2016-01-03
TCGGCTGGCGATCGAACACGGCGAGCACCCCCGCAAGATCCATCAACAAATGCGTCGGCGCCACCACCCACACCATCCTAAAGACCAACGCCGCCCATTCCGACAGGCGAAACCGACCGTCACGACGACATTCGCCGCGAGACGGTGAGGTTATCCGCTGGTGGCCGGATCGCCCGCGGTGGTGGGTACGGACGACAACCCGTTGGTGGCCGGATTGTTCAACAACCCCTACGCTGCTGGGACTGCACAGATGTGATGCTGGCGACAGTCCGCACCCCTTTACCCCCCACACCACTCCCGTACGTCAGCAGACCGAAAGGCAGCATTCCAGTGACCGACAGCCCTGAACGGCAAGTGGACCACGCGACGGAGCGAGACGGTACCGCGGCAGTCAGCCCGGTCCGGGTCGCCGCCGTGCAGTTCGACATGCAGGTGGGTGTGGACAACCGCCAACGCAACATCGAGCACGGCCTCGCGCTCGCCCGCCGCGCCGTGGACGACGGTTGCACCCTCATCGTGCTGCCCGAACTCGCCAGCACCGGATACACGTTCACCAGCCGGGAGGAAGCCTTCGCCCACGCTGAGCCCGTACCCGATGGTGACACCGTCCGCACGTGGGAAGCCTTCGCCCGCGAGCATCGAATCCACCTGGTGGCCGGTGTGGCCGAACGCGACGGCATGCGGTTGTTCGACACCGCCGTGCTGATAGGCCCGGACGGATACATCGGCCGGTACCGCAAGACGCACCTTTGGTACAAGGAAAAGCTCTGGTTCACCCCCGGGGATGAAGGACTCCCGGTGTTCGAGACGACGATCGGTCGGATCGGGATGCTGGTGTGCTGGGACATCTGGTTTCCTGAAGTGCCCCGCCTGCTCGCCCAGCAGGGTGCGGACGTCATCTGCTCGGTCAACGACTGGGTATGGACCCCGCCGCCGCTGTTCGACGAAACCGGCAAGTGCATGGCGACGTACCTGACCATGACCGCAGCGCACGTCAACAACGTTTACATCGCGGCCGCTGACCGCACCGGGGTTGAACGCGGAGCGAAGTTCCTCGGGTGCTCGGTCATCGCTGGAACGAACGGGTGGCCACTCGGCCCGGTCGGCGGTCCCGAAGAGGAGACCATCCTGATTGCCGACCTCGACCTGTCTGCTGCCCGCTCGGCACCGGTGTGGAACGAACTCAACGATTTACTCCGCGACCGTCGTACCGATCTCTACGACGACATGCTCGGTTACCGCCTCAATTCTGCCCTCCCGCGCTAGGGAAGGCGCTGATGAGCACCAGCAACACTACCGGAGCGTCCGGACCCGCCGGTCGCCGAGATCCGGTCAGACGGCCCGCGTTACTCGCCTCGGCGGCCGCCGTCGTCGTGGGCGCGGCCGTGGTGACCATCATGCTGTCCGCCCTCAGTCCGCACCTTCCCCGTGTGCTCTCCAATTACGCCGGGTGGCAGTCCTCGGCCTACCGTGACGTCGGCTCCTTCTTTCGCTGGTTCCTCGGCGACATGACCGAAGCCGAGTTTTACAAGACCGCGCTGGGCGGTGTCGGTTTGCTCACCGGCGGTGCCCTGGCCCACCTCGCGTGGCGACGCCGGTCTCGGTTCGCGGGTTTCCCGATCTCCTACGGCACCGGGTTGTGGCCCTGGATCGCCACCTCCGCCACGATCGGACTGCTCGGCTCCGACGTCGTATGGGGGTGGACGCTGCCCGTCACCGGCTCCTACCAGCCGACGTTCGTACCATTCGTGTCGGTGCCACCAGCTGTGGTGTTGATCTACGGAGCCGGGTGGACGGTGGCCTTGACCGGCGCCGGGTTGGGCATCGTTCTGACCACACCGATCTCGCTGCTCGTTGTCAACTACTTCTGCACCCCATTGCATTTGCCCTCGGTCATCGGGAACGTGACCGGCATGTGGGCTGGGGCGCTCATCGCGTTCTGGCTGTGCCGCCACCTCCGCTGGATGCCCCCGCCATCGACCGCGCAGGGCGGGGATGCCGGGCAGGAAGACGTCACCGAAGCCGACCGGGTCGCCACCAAACTGGGACACCAAGGACCCGCCTGGGTGGCCCGTCGCGTGCTGGCCGGCTTCACCGAGGCCCAGTTCTATGGCACTGAGCTCGCCTCCGCCGGGCTCCTCGGCGGCACCCTGCTGGCCTTCTTGCTCAACCCCTCCCTCCCGTCCTACGGAACCGGTCTGTGGCCGGCCGTCCTGTTCGCACAGGTACTCACCGCCACGATCGGCGTCCTGCTGTGGCGCCACCGTTGGGCCAAAGCAGGGTGGTTTCCCACCTTCGTGCCAGTGGTGTCGGTCGCGCCTGCAGCCGTACTCGCCTTCGGCGCCACACCGCAAGCGGTCATCGCCGGCGCTGTACTCGGCGCCGTCTTCGGGCCCCCGGTCGCTGCATGGGTGGCCAGCAAACTGCCCGCAGACTTCCACCCCTACATCGGCAACGTTGTCTCGATGGCCGTGTGCACACTCGTCATCATCCCCGCCCTGGCCCTCCTGCCCGGCTTTCCCGCACTCGGCTCGACCGGATGAACGACCACGGCGAGACCGGCAGCCACCCACTTGTTGCAGCTCAGACACGATGTCGGGCGTCAAGCACCTGCGCGCCGCCAGGCGAAAGGACCAGATCACCGATAGCGGGGCAGTGCTGTCGCTAGTCGCGGTTAGGGAGCAGGCGCCGCTCGGCGGGGGTTGCGATGGCGACCTCATGCGGTGGATGGTTCTGCCAGTGTGGCAGCATGATGGCATGCAGTCAGAGGTGGTGAAAGGTGTGTCGGGTGCGGTGCGGACACTGACCACTCGGTTGCCGGCATCGGAGGCGCGGCGCGCGGAGCTGGTGGCTCGAGCGGAGTCGATCTCGGTCAATGAACTGACTCGCCGCGCTTTGACCGCCTACAGCGACAATCGGTGCGCCAATGAAGAGTTCTTGGCCCATGCCCGTGCTTTGGTTGAGCAGGACGCCGCGCTCATCGACGGTCTTAGGTGACGGTCACTGCCGCGAGGTCCAGCTCCGCCGGAAAGACGGAAACCGCATCGGGTGTGTCCGGGCGGTGGGGCCGCTGGGACGGTGTTGATCGGGTGCGTGGTTTCGACCCGGGCCTGACCCAGTTGCGCACCGCGGTGCAGGCGGTGCTGGGAATTGCCATCGCGGTGAGCGCGGAGTACGTGTTCGCCCGCACCACCGGCGCCCTGCAAATCGACACCCACGGGGCGGTGCTGTCCCCGCAGCACAGTGCGTTGGTGGCGGCCCAGCACCACGGGGTGCTGATCATCGCGATGCTGTTGGGTGCGCTGATGGCGATGGTCGCAGCGTTCGTGGTGGCCGACCCCACCCCGCGCGACCAGCTGGTGAGCACCCTGTTGCTACCGATCCCGATGCTCGCCTCGATGGGGATCGGCCTGTTGCTCGGCCCCTACCGGCTTCCCTCACTGGCCTACCTGGTCGTGGCCCTGATGGTGGGAACCTACCTGCGGCGTTACGGGCCGCGGGGGTTCGCCGCCGGCATGCTCCTGTTCAACGGTGGGTTCATGGGCTTTTTCCTGAACCCCTACATTCCCGCCCGCAACATCGGATGGGTCGCCGCCGAGTTGGGGATCGGTGTCCTGGCGTTCCTGCTGGTCCGGTTCGGGCTGTTCCCGCCCGACCCCGCGAAGACCCTCCTCCGGCTGCAGAGCTCCTGGGTAGCGCGCAGCCAACGGCTGATCGATGTGGCGTGGCAGCTGAGTGCGCGCACACTGGCGCCCCCCCAACGCGGGCGTCTGTCCCGCCAGCTGCACCGTCAACTGATCCGGGTCACCGAGTCCACGCTGATGATCGATGGCCAGCTCGCCCAACCCGGTGCGACCCCCACCGCGACCCTGCTGCACCAACGGCTCTACGACATGGAACTGGCGGTCTCCAACATCGCCCGCTTCACCGAAGCCCTCAGCGAACACACTCTGCCCGATGAGGTGCGCACCCAAATTCGCGCAGCGCTTACCGCGTTGCGCGAGGGATCCCTGCAAGCGGCGAGCGAGCACGCCCACCCATTGCGTGAGCCCGGCCCGGCCGCGCACACCCGTCGCGGGACACCCACCGTGAGCATCGACGCGAAAACCCAAGTGTTGTTGCACCGCTTCGCTGGCTCCGTCGACATGTTCGCTACCGCGCAACACCAGTGGCTCACCCTCGGCGAGCAGACCCAAACCCCCACCCTCACCCCCAGCCAGGAGCAGCCCTTCGTCCCGGCGGTAGCCCTGTTCGCCGGCTGGTTGCCCGGGTCGGTGCCCGTCAGCACCCGGGCCTCCACCACACCCGGGCGCGGTCCATGGTTTACCCGCGTCGCGATGGCACCCGAGCTGCGGGCCTCACTGCAGATCGGGGTGGCTTCCCTCATCGCCATCACCATCGGTGACGCCGTGGATTCTCGCCGCTTCTACTGGGGGCTGCTCGCCACGTTCCTCGCGTTCATGGCCACGACGAACTCTGGTGAGCAGATCCGCAAGGCCCTGTTCCGGGTGGGCGGGACCGCGATCGGGATCGTCGTCGGGGACCTTGCCGTACATCTGGGTGGCACCAACATCGTGGTCGTCCTCGCCCTCGTCGCGGTGTCCCTGTTCCTCGGCATCTACCTCATCCGCATCAACTACATGTTCATGGCCATCGGTATCACCGTGACCATGTCCCAGCTCTACGTCCAGCTCGGCGAGTTCAGCTGGCACCTACTGCTGTTACGCCTGGCCGAAACCGCTGTCGGGGTCGGCGCGGTCGTGATCACCGTGCTGTTCGTGATTCCCCTGCGCCCGCAACGAGTCCTCACCGCCGGCGTACTCACCTACTTCGAGGAACTGCAAACCCTCCTGACCCACACCATCACCACCCTCCAAAACCGCGACGAGGAACAGTCCGCCTCCCGCACGAGGTCGGACGTGCGCCGCCTCGACGCCGCCTACCACGCGCTGCTCACCACAGCTGCACCCCTGCGGGCGGGAACATTCGGGCGCAACTCCACCCAGCTCACCACAATCCTGGCTTTGGCCAGCACCGCCCGCTACTACGCCCGCGACCTGGCCCACACCACACCCCACCCCTACCGAGCGCACCCCTACTTGAACACCGCCACCGAACAGCTGCTCAGTTCCATGAACACCCTCCGCCGGCGCCTCGAACACCACGAACACGGCACCTACACCCCCTGCACCGACCTGCTCACCACCACCAACCCCGACCCCGCCCACCTCGACGACCTCGACGACCTCGACGACCTCGACGACCTCGACGACCTCGACGACCTCGACGACCGCATCCTCATCGCCGACCTCATCGCACTCGACGCCACCATGGCCACACTCGCCCACACCCTCGGCATGGATATCCACGAAACCGCCCACATCGACGCCCACCCCTCCGGAGCAGGGGGCGCGTCGGCTGGCCCGGCGGTCGGGCGATCGTGACGTGACCTGCGACCGCTACCTGTCCCGTTTGTTTGTGCTCGCTCCGCTTTGGTTAGCTGATGGCGGCGCCGAACAGGTGTCCGATGCCATAGGTGAAGGCGAGCCCGGCGGTCCCTCCGATCAGGACCCGGATCACGGCGCGGCGAGCGTTGCTTCCACCCAGGCGCGCGGACAGCACCCCGGTGATCGCCAACGCGATGAGCACCGCCACGAAGGTGGTGGGCACCCGCCACGCGGCGGGGGGCAGCAAGATCGCCAGCAGCGGCAACAACGCACCGAGCGTGAAAGACAACGCGGAGGCGACAGTGGCCTGGACCGGGTCCGCCAAATCGTCGGGGTCGATGTTCAGCTCGGCATCGATGTGGGCGGCGAGGGCATCGTGGGCGGTGAGTTCCGCCGCCACGGTCGCCGCGGTCTGCGCGGACAAGCCCTTGGCCGCGTATAGAGCGGTCAACTCGGCCAGTTCGGCTTCCGGGGTCTCGACCAGCTCGGCCTTCTCCTGGGCGAGCAACGCCGTCTCACTATCACGTTGGCTGCTCACCGAGACGTACTCACCCAACGCCATAGACACCGCCCCGGCGACCAGACCAGCCAAACCGGCCGTGAAGATCGGCCCGCGCGCCGCCGTGGCCCCGGCAACACCGACCACGATGCCGGCCACCGACACGATCCCATCGTTAGCCCCGAGCACCCCGGCCCGCAACCAGTTCAACCGTCCCGCACCACCACCGGCATGCGGCTCCCCCTCATGGGTGGGATCACCCGCCGCCACAGCAACAACCGCCTTCCCGGTGGGCAGGACACGACCAGCAGCCGAAGACGTCATGAACACAGTGTCCTCCTTACACTGGAAAGATTCCAGAAAGGCAAGGCTAGCCATCAGCTTCACCACGGGAGCTACCTCACCGGGCACGCACCTGCGCCAGGTGGGTTGATCGGCGAAACCCTAAACTGAGCGAACGCACCAAGCGGGGCCATGAGCGCGGAACACCAGATGCTGCCGCAACGGTGGTCTCCGACCGACGCCGGGCTCAGCTCTGTGACCCATCATGGCCATACTGGCGGGACGACGAAGCGGCGGATAGGGCCAAGACATGGACACGGGTGTACGCGGACGGGCCTTCGTCGGACGTCAGTGGTGGTCGCGCAGCCTGCCCGGGCACGGTGTGCGGCGGGTCCGCGAGCTCAACCTGGCCACGCACGTCCTCGCGCTCAGCGCCCAGCAGGTCTTGTGCACCGCGCCGCTGGTGGTGGCCCTGTCCGCCGTGCTCCAGCGGGTCACCGGACAAGGCGTCGGAGCTGTGCTCTCCCGGTTCTTCGGGTTGCACGGGGCGGCCGCAGCGGACATGACAGCTCTGTTCAAGGGGTCGGAGGCGGTGAGCTCGACCGTGCTGCTCGTCGGACTGCTGGTGGCCGTGGGATTCGCCGCGAGCGTCGCCGCGACCCTGCAGCGCGGCTTCGAGCTGATGTGGGGTCTCCCGCACGCAGGCGGTCTGCGCTCGCTAGCACGCCAGCTCGTGTGGGCCGTCTCGCTCCCCGGCTACGTCGTCGCGGTCATCTTCGCCGGTCGGGCCGGTCGGACAGTCGGCCACATGGTCTCCCTCGGGTTACCCACTGAGATTTTGCTGCAGGTGTCGCTCACTCTGCTGTTCCATTGGTGGGGCCAGCATGTGCTGCTCAACGGGCGGGTGTGTTGGCGGCACCTCGTGCCCGGTGCGCTCACCGTCGCCGCCGGCACCCTCCTGCTCGTCAAGCTCTCCAACCTCGTGCTGCCCGGGCAGATCGATGAGCAGGTCGCCGAGTACGGCCTCATCGGCGCAGTTTTCGTGCTCTCGATCTGGTTAATGGTCCTCAGCGCCGTGCTGCTCGGCGGCACACTGTTCGGCGCTGTCCTCATCCAGCGCCGGGCGCAAGCCACGGAGGCGCGTGCCCCCGTGCCGGGTGCGGAGGCCGCCGGCCCGACGGGCGCCCACCCGACGGCGAACACGGTTCCCTGACAGGTGCGCTGACACCACACCGAAAGACAGTTAAACCAGCTCGATACGGCGACCCCTGTTACCCGCACTGGCGGGCGTCGGCTACCCCGACCACGTGGCTTTGACCTTTGATGACGGTCCCAGTCGTCGTTCCACCCCCCTGGTGTTCGACTTCCTCGCCGAGCACCATGTCCATGCGACGTTCTTCCTGCTCGGCCGTGAGCTCGCAAAAGATCGTGCTTCCATGAGCTCACCGCCGCCGGCCACGAGCTCGCCGTGCATAGATGGGACCACCGGCTCCTGCCTGCTCAAACGTGGCCCCCGCGCCACCCTCGACGACATCACCCGGGCCCACGACCTCATCGGCGAGGTGGCCGGCCGATCCCCACGCTGGTACCGCCCCCCTTACGGGGTGTTGACTACCGCCGCCGCGTACGCCGCCGAGCACCTGTCGATGCGGACCGTGCTGTGGACGGCCTGGGGAAGAGACTGGCGGCGGCGGGCCACCGCTGAATCCGTCGCAGCCACAGTCACTCAAATACCAGCCGCCGGGGGAACCATCCTGCTCCACGACTCCGACGCCTGCTCAGCACCCAACTCCTGGGTCTCCACCCTCGGAGCATTGCCCACCCTGCTCGCCCACTGGCAAGACCAAAACCTGAAAGTCGGCCCGCTCCACGAGCACGGCCACACCCCGTGAACACGCCAGCTGGGCATTCAACCAGGACAACCGGCACAATATGTCATAAGTTGACTTCTCGGCACGTGAATTGTGTTGCGGGGGAAACGCTTTCGGCCCCGGTACTGAAACCGTGACCGTCGATGGTGTGTGCTATCCGCTGGCAGTGCGCCGCTCGTCACGAGAAGGTCAGGAGCAGCCGAAAGGTCGGCCAGCGGCGGCCAGGCAAGCCGACGCAAGATCTCGAAGCACCCGGCGTTCAGTCGACGCGGCGGAGTTCCGTTCGGTACCGGGCGAGATTGGCCAGATATTTCTCGACGGTGGCCAGCGTGGATCCTTCGGGTACCTGGTAATTGGGTCGGATGTGTGCTGGCGCACCGAGAGTCATTGCCCCCGGAGGAACGACACTGTCCGAGGGGACGACCGCGCCCTCGCCGACTACGGCGCCGTCCCCGACGACTGATCCGTTGAGCACCACCGAGCCCGCCGCGATGTGACATTCGTTGCCGACCGTTGCGCTCTCGATGTGCACGTGGGCTCCCAGCACGCAATCGGAGCCGATGGTTGTGGGGTGCCCTGCGGTGCAGTGCACCAGGGTGCGGTCCTCGACAACGGTGCGCGCGCCGATGGTGATCGCACCGTTGTCTCCGCGCAGGACCGCCTGCGGCCACACGGACACCCCGGCAGCGAGGGTCACGTTGCCGGTCACCGTTGCGTCTGGATGGACGAAAGCGTCTGGGTGGATGATCGGCTCTGCGTCACCAAGCGCGTACTGGGCCATCAACTTCCTCCATAGTGTCTTCTCACCTCTGCCGGCGTCCTGCGCTCCAGGTCGCCACCGGGAACGTAGCCCTCGCCGGGAGCTCACGCAGCAGCAAAACGCCACGAAGGTGTGAGATCGTGGAGTCTAAATGAACACCAATGGCTACTCCATCGACACTGTCCGAGGCTCGGACGGCAACCGCGGCGGACGGTCGGTGGAGGCTGCGTGGCGGCCGGTTTCGCAGGTTCGCGCGTATGAGCAGGTCCTCCTGCAGGTTGAGCAACAGATCGTCGATGGGTTGCTTGGTCCGGGCGATCGCCTTCCTGGGGAGCGGCGGCTCGCTGAGCTTCTCCGCGTGAGCAGAGCATCGGTGCGTGAGGCGCTGCGGGTCCTCGCCGCGCTGGGGATCGTGAAGCAGGTCGGCTCGGGACCAGAGAGTGGGTCTGTGCTGTCGGGGGACCCCGTCGAGGCGATGTCCACCCTGCTGCGTCTGCATATCGCGTTGGCCAACTTCTCCCTTGAGGACGTCGTGAAGACCCGCCTGCTCCTTGAGGGTTGGAGCGCTGGTGAGGCGGCACGGTCGCGCAGCTCAGCCACGGTGGAGGAATTGGGACGAATCCTCGCGCTGATGGACGACCCCGGCCTGGACGTCAAAACCTGCATCGACTTGGACACCGCCTTTCACATCAGTGTCGCTGATGCCTCGGGTAACGCCCTCGTCGCCCATCTGATGCACGCGATCCGTTCAGCGATGCATCATCACATGGTCGCGCGGTTCGCGAAATTGGACGACTGGCGCGCGGTGGCGTCGCGCCTGCGTGCCGAGCACGCACACTTGCTGGAGCACATCGTCGCGGGGGACGCGGCCAGCGCGACCGCCGAAGTCGAGCGGCACATCGCCGCGTTCTACCGCAACGACGACGACCCACCGCTGTAGCCGCACACAAATGTCCGTGGCTCACGGCATGGCGGCGCCGCACTCCACCACCAGCCTCACCGCCCCTGCCTGCGGTCAGACTTGGCCGGTCCCGTCAGCCGGTTGACGCCCGCTCCCATCGCGTGTGGCGCGCAGATGTTGGCTACATTCCCGCGTCACCTCTACGCGGGGCGCCCAGTCCCAGCACCGAGCGCACTGTACTCAGACAGGTGAGCGGTTCAGCGCCGCTCCAGGTCAAATTTGGTGACCGAGATCACCAAGGGTTATGGTCAGACCATTACCATGGCCGTCCATGGGCTGCGTCGGCGGCCGTGAGGAGAGCACTACCGTGACCGAAGGCCCAGCCATACCGATCCGCGTGATGATGGCCAAGATCGGACTCGATGGGCACGACCGCGGGGTGAAGGTCGTGGCCCGGACTTTGCGGGATGCGGGCATGGAAGTCATTTACACGGGTCTGCATCTGTCGCCGGAGCAGGTGGTGGAAGCGGCCACGCAGGAGGATGTCGATGTTCTGGGTGTGAGCTTGTTGTCCGGGGCGCACCTGTCGATTTTCCGGCGTATTTACGAGTTGCTCGCAGTGGGCACACCACACCGGTTCGCCATTGTCGCCGGGGGCGTCATGCCGGATGAGGACGTGGATGTGCTGCTGGGCATGGGGGTGCACGCTGTGCTGGGTCAGGACACCCCCCCGGAAATGGTTGTCGCTGAGGTGCGACGTGCTGCGGCCACCGCGAACGGGGTCGCCCAGTGACCTCCGCCCCCTCCATCAACTCGCTGGCGCACGAGGGGTGGTCGTGGCCCCCCACCTACGACGACTCCTACCGGCCCCAGGGCACCGACAAGTATTGGTTTCGTGAACGCGAGACGATGCCGGAGGCCCAACGAGATGGGCTAATTCTGGCCCGGATCCAAGACGTGATGGCCTACGCGTGGGAGCACGCCCCGTTCTATCGGCGCAAGTGGGATGAGGCAGGGATACATCCGTCCGGCATTCGTACGCTCGAGGACTTCGAGCGGGTGCCCACCGTGACCAAGCAGGAACTGCGGGCGTCCCAAGCCGCCCACGAGCCGTTCGGTGACTACGCCTGTATCCCTGACAGTGAGGTCAAACACATTCATGGGACGTCGGGCACCACTGGGCGTCCGACCTGTTTTGGGATCAACGCGCGCGACTGGACCTCGATCGCCAATGCTCAAGCCCGGGTCATGTGGGCGATGGGTCTTCGGCCTTCCGACACCGTGTTCGTCGGGTCGCTGTTCAGCCTGTACATGGGTTCCTGGGGTGCTCTGATCGGTGCCGAGCGCCTCGGCGCCACCGTCTTCCCGTTCGGCGCCGGTGTGGCCGGGCAGACTGCGCGTGCAGTGAATTGGATGCGGCAGATGAAGCCCTCGGCGTTCTACGGCACACCCTCCTATGCGCTGCGGGTCGCCGAGATCGCCCAGGGCGAGGGTGTGGACCCGCGGTCGTTGGGTTTGCGCACAATGTTTTTTTCCGGAGAGCCGGGGGCGTCGATTCCCGCTGTGCGCGCGCGGTTGAAGGAGTTGTTCGGTGCCGCGGTGTACGACTCGGGGTCGATGGCGGAGGTGTCGCCGTGGATGAACCTAGGGGAGTCCACCGAAAGTGATGGGCCGTTGTTGTGGCAGGACATCGTCTACACCGAGGTCGCGGACCCGGTGACTCATTCTCGGGTGCCCTACGGTCGGGAGGGCACGCCGATCTACACGACGTTGGAACGGACGAGCCAACCGATGATCCGGCTGGTGTCGCAGGACGTGACGACCTGGGAATCAGGTCCGAGCCCGTGCGGGCGGACCTACCCGCGCCTGCCCCGGGGCATCTATGGGCGCCTGGATGACCAGATCGTCGTCCGGGGAGAAAACATCTATCCCAGTGCGATCGACGATGTGCTGACCGCCACCCCCGGGTACGGCGGTGAGCACCGCGTGATCGTCTCGCGCACCGACACCATGGATATCCTCACGGTGTCCGTCGAGTCGGCGCCAGACGTATCGACCCTCGAGGTGCCCGCGTGGCTGTCCACCGTCGCCGACCGGTTGCGTACGGTGCTCGGGGTCGCCGTCAGCACCGTGCACGCCGCCCCCGGCAGCCTCGAGCGCACCGATTTGAAGGCCCGACGGGTCATCGATGACCGCCGGTTGTTCCGGGAAATCAGCGAGGGGCGCAGCAGTGTCGACTCCTGATGGGCGGGGCCGCGACCTGGCGGCGGGGGTGCTCGCCGGTGAGGTTTCCGCCATTGCCCGGTCCATCACGCTCGTTGAGCGAGGCGACGACCGTGTCCCCGAGTTGCTCGCGGCGCTGTACTCCTCGGCGGGGCGGGCGCACGTCATCGGCGTGACCGGACCGGCCGGATCGGGCAAGAGCACCCTGGTGGCGGCGCTGACGGCGACCCATCGCAACCGTGGTCGCTCCGTGGGCATTATCGCGGTGGATCCGTCCAGCTCCTACACCGGCGGTGCCCTGCTCGGGGACCGAATTCGGATGCTCGGCCACTCCGGGGACACTGCGGTGTTCATCCGTTCCATGGCCACCAGAGGGGCGATCGGTGGACTCGCCCGGGCGGCGTTGGACGGGGTCACCATCCTGGACGCGGCTGGCATGGACACGGTCATCCTCGAAACCGTCGGCGTCGGGCAGTCCGAGGTGGATGTCATGTCGGTCGCTCAGTCCGTCGCGGTGGTGTCCGTTCCCGGTCTCGGAGACAGCGTCCAGGCGCTCAAGGCGGGTTTGTTGGAGATCGCCGACGTGCATGTGGTGAACAAATCCGACCGGGAGGGCTCAGACCGCACGGTCAAAGAGCTACTGGAAATGCTCCGGCTGCACCACCGTGAGGCCGGGCAGTGGAACGTGCCAGTACTGAAGACCGTGGCCGCGGACGGTACCGGGGTGGCGGAGTTCCGCGATGTCCTCGATGAGCACCGCACCTGGATGCAAGCCAACGGCGAGCTGGCGCGACGCGACCGACGACTCACCGTTGCCCGGGTGAAGTGGGCCTCCGCCGACCTCGCCGCGCGCCGGCTGCGTGCGGTACCGCCCAAGGAGTTCGATGCGGTGGTGGATCGCGTGCTCGCCCGGGAGATCGACCCACTCACCGCCGCGGGGGAGTTGCATTCGGACCCGCCACATGCCGCACCAGTCACCGCAGCACCGCAGTCACTGATCCACCCGTCCGAACTTGAGGAAGGCAGGTCCCGACGATGACCCAGGACGAGCTTATTGCCCACATTGCCGCGGAAGTCGACGCCTGGGAGCACGATCAGGTCGCCTCCTTCGTGCAACGGCAACCCGAGGCCCAAGACACCTACTCCTCCGCGTCGGGGCTACCGCTGAAGCGGACCTACACCGCCGCGGACGTGACGAGCACGTTCGAGGACATCGGGTTGCCCGGGCGCTATCCCTACACCCGCGGTCCCTACCCGACGATGTATCGCGGTCGCCCGTGGACGATGCGCCAGATCGCCGGCTTCGGGCAGGCCGAGGAGACGAACGCCCGCTTCCGCTACCTCATCGCCCAAGGCCAGACCGGGCTGTCCGTGGACTTCGACATGCCCACACTGATGGGCCTGGACTCCGACGACGCGATGAGCCTGGGCGAGGTCGGCCGCGAAGGCGTCGCCGTCGACGTGTTAGCCGACATGGAGGCACTGTTCGACGGTATCGACCTTGAACAGATCAGTGTGTCCATGACCATCAACCCCTCGGCCTGGATCCTGCTCGCGATGTACGTCGTGGTTGCCCAGGATCGGGGACTCGATCTGAACAAGCTCTCCGGGACAGTGCAGAACGACATCCTCAAGGAATACATTGCCCAGAAGGAATGGATCTTCCCGATCCGACCCAGTGTGCGCATCGTCCGCGACACAGTGCAGTACGCCGCAGAGCACCTGGCCCGGTACAACCCGCTGAACATCAGCGGATACCACATCAGCGAGGCCGGTTCCAGCGCGCTGCAAGAAGTGGCCTTCACGATGGCCGTCACCCGCGAATACGTCGACCAAATCGTGGCGGCCGGAACACCCGTCGACGCCTTCGCCTCGCGGCTGTCCTTCTTTTTCGTCTCGCAAGCAGATTTTTTCGAGGAGATCGCCAAGTTCCGTGCTGTGCGCCGCTTCTACGCCCGCATGATGACCGAACGCTACGGGGCGCAGCGGGCTGAGTCGGGGCGGTTGCGTTTCCATGCGCAGACGGCGGCGGCGACGCTGACGCGTCCGCAACCACTGAACAACATCGTCCGCACGACCCTGCAGGCGCTGTCCGCTGTGCTGGGCGGTGCGCAGTCCCTGCACACCAACGGCCTGGACGAGGCCTACACCATCCCCTCGGAGAGCGCGATGAAAGTGGCGCTGCGAACCCAGCAGATCATCGCCGACGAGACGGGCATTCCCGCTGTCGTCGACCCCATCGGGGGTTCCTACTACGTCGAGCACCTCACCGACGAGATCGACAAGAAGATTCAGGAAGTCCTCGACCACGTCGACGAGTTGGGCGGGGTCATCCCGGCCATCGAGCAGGGGTACTTCCAACGCGAGATCGCCGACACGGCCTACGACTTCGCGCTCCGCAAGGGTCGCGGGGACCGGCCGGTGATCGGGGTCAACAAGTACGTCGACGCCGATGCCGGTCAGAAAATTGAGGTGCACCAACTGGACCCGGAATCCGAGGCGCGCCAGATCACCCGGCTGAAGCAAACCAAATCAGACCGGGACCCCGACGTCGCGGCGGCGGCCCTGGACGAGCTGGTCGCGGTGGCCAAGGATCCTGACGCCAACCTGATGCCGGCCACGATCACCGCGGTCCGCGCTCATCTGTCGATGGGTGAGATCACCGGAGCCCTGCGTGAGGTTTTTGGCTCCTACCGCGAAAACCCGGTGTTCTGATGATCGTGTTGGCGTCCTATCAGCAGAACTACACCCCGCTGGCGCACTCGCTGGGCTGGAGCGCACTGGTCGCCGCCATCCCACTACTAGGACTGTTCCTGCTACTCGGCGTGCTGCGCATGAAGGCGTGGCAAGCGGGCCTGCTTGGATTGCTCGCGGCCTTCCTCGTGGCCATCGTCATCTACAAGATGCCGGTGATCACCGCGGTCGCGGCAGCCACCCAGGGTGCTGCGTTCGGCGCGTTTCCCGCCATGTGGATTGTCGTGAACGCCATCTGGGTCTACCAACTGACGGTGCGCACCGGGCACTTCGACGTCCTACGACGCTCCTTCGCCAGCGTCAGCGCAGACCAACGGGTGCAGGCCATCATCATCGCGTTCTGCTTCGGCGCCCTCATGGAGGCTTTAGCCGGTTTCGGCACCCCCGTCGCTATCACCGCGGTGATGCTTGTCGGTCTGGGATTCAAACCCCTCAAGGCCGCGACGGTAGCGCTGGTCGCGAACACCGCACCAGTGGCCTTCGGAGCGGTGGCACTGCCCATCGTGACCCTGGCCAAAGTGACCGGGCTGCCCCAAAATGCTCTCGCCTCACACGTGGCCGTGCAGACCCCGGTCCTCGCGGTGTTCGTCCCGCTCGCCCTGGTGTTCATCGTGGACGGCAAGCGGGGGGTCCGTGAGACGTGGCTCCCTGCTCTGGTGACCGGGGTCGCGTTCGCCGTCGCCTCCTACCTGATGGCCACCTACGGTCCGATCGCGCTCACCGACATCGCCGCCGCGCTCGTGTCGGCCGGGGCACTCATCCTGCTGCTTCGGGTGTGGCGGCCGTCCACCGTCCGCGCCGGTGACGCGCCCGGCCCAGACGAGACGACATCGCCCGAACACGGGCGGGCTGAGGCTGGCTCCACCGTTTCCGGTTCCACCCAGGACGGGCACACGCTCACCGCACGTCGACCACCGGTGCTGACCCAAGACCGTCGCAACGTCCTGCTCGCCTACTTTCCCTACGCCCTCATCGTCGTTGTCTTCTCGATCGTCAACATTCCCGCGGTCAAGTCGGCACTGGACACCCTCACCGTCTCAGTCAAGTGGCCCGGATTGTCGATCGTCAGTGACAAAGGTGTGCCGTCGACGATCTCGACGTACAAGTTCGACTGGGTATCCGACATCGGCAGCCTGCTATTCGTCATCGGGATCATTACCGCGGTCGTGCTCCGCATCGGGCTAAAGGACGCCGTCCGCAGCTACGGAGACACCCTCATCCAGCTACGCACCGCGATCGTCACAGTCTTGGCCGTCCTTGCGCTGGCCTTCGTCATGAACGCCTCGGGACAAACAGTGACATTAGGACTGTTTCTTGCACAAGCCGGCGGTCTGTTCGCTCTGCTGTCACCGCTGCTCGGGTGGTTCGGTACCGCGGTGACCGGATCCGATACCTCCTCCAATGCCCTGTTCGGAACACTTCAGGTCAGCGCCGCTAAGGGCATCGGTCTCAACCCGCTACTCACTGCCGCCGCGAACTCCTCAGGCGGTGTCCTCGGCAAAATGATCTCACCGCAGAACCTCGCGGTCGGCGCCGCCGCTGTAGGGCTGTCCGGTCGAGAGGGCGAGTTGTTTCGGCGTGTCTTCGTGTGGACGGTGGCATTCCTCATCTTCATGTGCGTGCTGGTCTACCTGCAGAGCACCCCAGTGCTTTCCTGGGTGCTCCCCTAGGTGGCGCACTGGCCGCCCCGCGTACTCGGGCAGAGGTCTCGAACATGACCGGTGCGGCAAACGATGCCGAACCGCAGGTTTTAGTACGGCGTGAGGGACGCGTGGGTCGTCTCACCCTCAACCGGCCGCTGGCGATCAACGCGCTGAACCTGCCCATGATCGAGGTACTTCAGGCCGCACTCACCGGTTGGGTCGATGATCCGGCGGTGCGGGTGGTGCTGCTGGACGGGGCGGGGGAACGCGGGTTCTGTGCCGGCGGCGACATCCGCGTTGTCTACGACAGCGCCCGCGCCGGCACCGACGTCGCGCCCCGACTGTGGCGTGCGGAGTACGTGCTCGACTCCACGATCGCCGCCTACCCCAAACCGGTCGTCACAATCCTCGACGGCATCACCATGGGTGGCGGGATGGGCATCGGGTGCCACGCGTCCTACCGGGTCGCCACGGAACGGTCGCTCCTGGCGATGCCCGAGGTATCCATCGGCCTCGCGCCCGACGTCGGCGGGCATCTCCTACTCGCCCGCGCGCCCGGGGAACTCGGCACCTACCTGGCCCTCACGGGCACCCGCGCCGGACCGGCGGAGGCACTGCTGTGCGGACTGGTTGACCACGTAGTACCTGTCGCGAAGATAGCGGCGCTCACCAACCGCCTGCAGCACCTCGACCCCGGCATGGCCATCGCACGAAGCGCGCTCCCGGCCGAAGAGATCGGCGATGCACCACTGCGCGACGCGCGCGGATGGATAGATGAATGCTTCGCTGGCACGGACGCCGAGGAGATTCTTGCCCGGCTTCGGCGCCACCGCAACGCCGACGCCCAAGCCTGCGGGAACCGTCTCGCCGAAATGTCGCCTACGGCGGTGGCGGTAAGCTTGCGGGGTCTGCGGGAGGCCCGCCAACTCGACAATCTTCCGGCAGTGCAGCGCAACGACTACCGCTGCGTCAACCGGTCGCTGCACACCCCTGACCTGACCGAAGGCATCCGAGCCGCGATCATCGACAAAGATTATGCACCGGTGTGGTCACCACCCACCCTGGCCGACGTGACACCCGACATGGTTGAGCAGCACTTCGCCCCCCTGGGCAGCGAAGAACTCGACCTCCGGACAGTATCTGCACCGGCATAGACACTGCAGGCGCTCAGGCCGGTGAGAGCGGGTCGACCAACAACGGAAAGGGGCAACAACCATGGGTATGACCAAGATCGGAGTCGTCGGCTGCGGCCTGATGGGCTCGGGTATCGCCGAGGTCTGCGCCCGCGCGGGCCTGGATGTCGTCGTGGTGGAGTCGACCGCGAATGCCGCGGAGGCAGGGCGGAAGCGACTCCAATCGTCACTTCACAGGGCTGAGGGCAAGGGCAGAATCATGTCTGCGAAGGAGGTAATGGACCGGATCCGTGTGCTGCAGGACCTGGACGAGCTGGCCGACCGGGACATGGTCGTGGAGGCAATCCTCGAAGATGAGGCCGCCAAAGTCGAGCTGTTCAGGACGCTGGACAAAGTTGTTGCCTCTGCTGACGCGATCTTGGCCTCCAACACGTCCTCCATCCCGATCATGAAGCTCGCGGTGGCCACGAGCCGGCCGACGAACGTACTCGGGGTGCACTTTTTCAACCCCGTTCCAGTGTTGAGCCTGGTCGAGCTGGTACCAAGCCTGCTCACATCGGCCGAGACCACGCAGCGGGCACGCACGTTCGTCGAGACCACGCTGGGCAAGAAGGCCATCGACTGCCAAGACCGTGCGGGTTTCGTCGTGAACGCACTCCTCATTCCGTTCATCCTCTCCGCGATCCGGATGATGGAGTCCGGCTTCGCCACCGCGCAGGACATCGACGAGGGATTGGTCCGTGGCTGCGCCCACCCCCAAGGCCCCCTCGCACTCGCCGACCTGATCGGTCTGGACACCACCAAAGCTGTCGCCGAGTCGCTATACGACGAGTTCAAAGAGCCGCTGTATGCCCCACCCCCGCTGCTGGCCCGCATGGTCGACGCCGGTCTACTCGGCCGCAAGACCGGACGCGGCTTCTACCGATACCCCTAAGGGCTCCCCTCGCTAGGGGTCCACGGCATGCTGCACCACATCGTGTTCGCGCTCGGGCAGGTCCCTAGGCTTCTACACCGCCACCCTCGCCCGCGAACGAGCTGCCCAGCTGCTCGGCGCCCGCCTGCCGGGCCGAGGCCATCGCCTCGGTCATCCGCTGCTCATAGACGTCGTTGGGGCACGGCCGGGGCAGCTCAACGACATGCAGCGGCAGCCCCAGCGTGTCGGCTTGAGCCTGCAGCAGGACCCGACCCGACGCACCCCGTGGACCGCCACCCGGTCGGTCGCCGCGGTGACGGTGGGTGAGCAGGCCGGTGATCTCCACCCGCCCGCCCGTGCGCACCGTGTGCAACGCGAACGCGCTGTCCTTGCCGCTGGACCAGCTCATCCACCCCCGCCCGGGATCCACCGCCCTCACCGGCCCTGCTGGGAGACGCAGTTGGGTTGGTGGTCGCCCCGCGTGCGATACCCATCGCGGGGAACGCGCAGGACCGCCGAGGTGGCGGTGTCCGGGCTCAGGGCTTTCACCTGACCTGGGGTGCCTGGGTCAGGGCGCAGTCGCCGCAGAGGGCGCCGCCGGGCACCCGGTAGAACAGGCAGCAGCTGCGCCGGCGGTACCCACCCTCGGGTTGTACCTCGAGGGTGCCGCGCAGCGGCCCGTAGTTCAGCAGCCGCTTGGCCACCCCCCGGGCGGGGCCGAGCTGGGCGTCGTCCAGGACGCGGGCGGCCCCCAGCAGCGCGGAGGCCGCGTTGCCCCACAACAGCCGGCCCGACAACGGGGCGAGCTGGTGCACCGCGGTCAGCAGCGGGGTGAGGTGCTCATCGATCACGCTGCACCCCAGCGCGTTCTCCAGGTCCTCCCCGCGCCATCCTTCGGTTCGGTTCAGGTGCAGCCGGACGCTCCCGCCCTGATCGCGCCACAGCAGGGCATCCGGGTCCAACTCGGGCAGCAGCCCGCCGCGGATCAAGGCACCCAGGCTCACCGACCACAGCCGGGCGGCGTGGCCTTGGAACAAGATCGAGGCCGCTACCCGCGCCTGCCCCGTGCCGAGCCGGGTCCGGACCCGTTCCACCAGCCGGGCGAGTACCACTGGGTTCTCATAGAGGGCCCGGACGGGACGCCACCCAGGCTCGTGCACCGCCCCGGTGCTCACCGCGAAGTAGGGCCCGCACCCGGCGAGCACCTGCAGCGTGTCGGCGACGTCGCCGGGATCCGCGGCAGGCAACCCGGCCGCGCGGCGGACAGCACCCGGATCGGTCACTCCCCGAGCCTAGAACCCTGCCTGCCCGGGCAGCACCCGTGCTCGGCTCCCCAGCCGGCCGCCAAGCTGCCTGCGAGCGCCGCCGCGCCCACCCGAGAACACCCCGGCTCAACACGTCCCGTGCCCCGAGGACCAAGTCTCGGTCTATCAAGTGCGGCGCTGGCGCCCGATCGCGGTCATATGTAGGGAGTGGCCAGGACAGCTCAGCTACCGATGATCATGTCGTCGCAGCAATGCCTGCGGACGTCACTCGCCGGGGTGGAGATGCCCTCGTCGACCGTCGGAAGGGCGCGATCACTCACTCGCGTTGATCGTGCACGTCTGGTATGGCTTGGTCGTGCTCACCGAGCAGGGTCTAGGGGCGGTCAAAGCCCGAGGCCACTTCCCGACCGCGCAAGCCGCCCTGAAATGCCTGTACCTGGTCACCAGATCCCTGGACCCCACCGGGCAAGGCAAAACACGATGGACCATGCGATGGAAACCCGCGCTCAACGCGTTCGCCATCACCTTCGCCGACCGCTGGCCGGCACCCGAGACCTACTAAAGGAAACCGCTGGAAACACCGTTGGCGACACAGTCCCTCCCTAAACGATCATTTTATAGTTGATGCCCTGTGCGGCGTGGGCAAGGGGTTGGGCGAGTCCGGTACCCCGAAGTCGGGGTGCATCCGGGGCGGTGGCGGGTGGGGCTCGAAGCGGCAACTGTCGACCGGTCCGTAGTGGCGCATCGCGTTCCACGCGGTGACGTGGGGACCGGTGGTGTTGTGGATGCGCCACAGGACCCGAGTTGTCGACAGCTCGTACAGGTCGGGGGAGTGGGCGGTGAGGGTGGCGGTCGGTGGGGGATCGGGGAGCTTGACCATCAGGGGGAGAGGGCGAGACCTGCCGCGAGCTCACGCACCGGTGTGGGGTCACCGCCTCCGGCGAGCCAGCTCCGCGGTGAGCAGTCCCGATTGCCGACCAACAGGTCAGGGCAGGTGAGGTCGAAGAATGCCTCCACCTCTAACGGGTGGGCGTCGTCAGGGATCGCGGCGAGCACGCCTGCCAGGTGGGGCAGTGCACCCTGGGCGGTGAACTGCCAGCGGGGCAGCCGGTTCTTGCGTCCTACTCGGATCGCGTACAGCTCGCCGCGGCTGATGCGGCCCCGCACCGTGGAGGCATCCACGCCCAACAGCTGTGCGGCTTGTTCGCCGGTGAGGCTGGTCTCGATGAGCGCGATCAGGTGACCTGCCGTGGACAGGAGCACAGCGGAGGCTGCGTCCGCAGGCCCGGGGGACGCGATGCCGCCGTGTGCGTCGAGAAATTCCTGCGCCGCCCCGCTCAACGCCCCGGCGTGGCGGGGGGCGGTCCGGGACATCAGCGCCTCGTCCACCGCCGCGACGAGGTCCTTCTCGGCGACTGGTAGCCCTCGGGACGCCATCAGTTCAGCCACCGTCGCCGGCATCGTCACGGTCATTGCCCACCTCCTGCAGAACACTTTGGCTCATTGTGTGTAAGTGTGCACCCGCGGTGTGAGGTCATCACCAGCGGCATGCGCGCGCACGCTAGTTCTCCCCTCATCGACCAGGACACGCGGGAAGGACGCGGGTCGGTAGCGTCAGAACCGGCAACTCGCACTCGGACACGGTGCTCCGGAACTGGCCCTGGTTCCGATACTGAGGACGCGTAGTGCGGGTACGGCGCCTCCGGCCGGCTGCTGTGATGTCGGCTTGGGCGGCTGCCGGCATCGGTTGAGCGGAGCCGGTTCGGGTATGGACACCTGCCGCTCGGTGCCCGGGGACCCGCAGTGCAGGCACGCAAATAAGTGTGCTTTTCGTCACTAACTGTTAGGTTGCCGGTACCACTCACTGGGGAGATGACCGTGCGCCTACTTCGCCGATCTGCCGTGCTGCTGACCACTGCCGCCCTGACACTCGGTGGCGCCGTTTCTGCTGCCGAGGCCGCCCCGCCGGCCTCGAGCGGACCGGGTCCCAGGGTGGTGTCGGTGTTCCCGAACAACGACCTCACCGTGGCGGACCACACGCAGCGCACCGACCGCCGGGTGAATCTGCCGATGCCCAACTGCACCGTGCGCCCCACCGACTGCAACACGGTGAAGTTGCTGAACCAGCTTGATGGCTTCGACCTCGACCCACGCCTGGCTCTTACCTTCGACCGAGACGTCGATCCTGCCGTCATCGCGTCAGGACTGCATATCGCGCGGGTCGGGGCGCCGTGGAGCACCGGGGTCGACCGCGTGGTCTACGACGCGACCACCCACACGGTGTACGCCCACCCGCAACAGCAGCTCGCACCGGACACCACCTACCGCATGAGCCTCGACCTCCCGCGGCCCGGTCGGACCGGCAAGCTTGCCCCCCCGGCCTTGTTCACCACCCTCTCGGCCACCGACGGACTCACCGACATGGTCCACCAGCTCGACAACGGGAGCGCCTACAGCGCGGCGAGCATCCCACCCGATGCCCGCGGCCTGCACGTGGACGCAGAGTTCCCGGCCACCACCACCACCGCCCTCACCTACACCGAAGACCTGGGGAGCTCGAAGACCAAGACGGTGCCGGTGCCGAACCTGTCGGGCACCGCGGCCGGGCAGTACATCTTCGGTTCCTACCTCGCCCCTTCCTGGCTCACCCCCGCTGGAGACATCCCGCAAACCCCGACCAAGGACGCCGGCCCCCGAGTGTTGGGGCAGGCCAGGCTGCCGTTCGTGGCGATTGTGCCCGCGGGGACCGCACCGGCCGGCGGCTGGCCGGTGGCGGTGTTCGGCCACGGCTTCACCCGCTCCGACACGGACCTGTTCCTCGCCGCCTCGCAGAACGCGGTGCGGGGCATGGCCACCATCGCCACCGACGTGGTGGGCCACGGCTACGGGCCGAACAGCACCTGGCAGGTCACCAGTGGTGTTACTACGACCACCGAGCCTGCGCACGCCAGGGGGATCGACCGCGATCACAACGGCACCATCGACAGCACCGAGGGCGTGTCGACCCTGCCCCAGCCCGCACCACTGGCGCAGGTCAACAACCGCGACGGTCTGCGCCAGACCGTGGCCGATGTGAGCACCCTGGTACGCGCCATCGGCAGCACCCCGAAGCTGAATGGTCAGACCCTGCTGCGACCCACCGGCGTGACCTACTACGGCCAGAGCTTCGGTGGCATCTACGGCGCGATGCTCGGCGGGGTCGACAAGTCGCTCCAAGCCGTCGGCCTCAACGTCCCCGGTGGCCCGATCAGCGAGATCGCGCGCCTGTCGCCGTCCTTCCGCCCGCTGGTCACCCAGTCACTCGCTCTGGCCCAGCCTCCGCTGCTCAACGGGGGCAGCAACGACGGGTTCACCGAGTCGCTCCCGCTGGCCGGCCAGCCGCCGGTGACCACTCCGGCACTCGGTGCGCTGCCGATCCAGCAGTTCCTCGCCGAGGGCACCTGGATCAACCGCTCCGGCAGCCCGGAGACCTTCGCCCCGCTGCTGCCAACCAATCGCACGCTGGTGCAATCGGCGTTCGGTGACCAGACGGTGCCCAACCCCACCGCCAGCACCCTGATCCGGGCGGGGAACCTGCAGTCGCGGACCAGCCTCTACCGCAACGACAAGACCCCCAACCGCCCCGACAATCCACATGGCTTCCTGCTCAACCCGAGTTTCACCCTGGGCTTCACCAACGGACAGCGCCAAATGTCGACGTTCCTGGCGTCGGGCGGCACCACGGTGATCGACCCGGACGGTCCGTCGCCGGTGTGGGAAGTGCCAGTGACCGACCCATCGGTGCTCATGCAGCTCAACTTCTACAAGCCGCCGTCGCCCTAGCCACGCTCACGTGCCGGCGCGCGGAACCGTCGGCACGGTGAGTTGGGGGCTGTCCCCACCTGTGCAGAGAGTGCACCGTTGGGTTGGGGGGTCAGTGATCCTGGTGCAGGTCGGGGGCGAGGGCGGAGGCGGTGTCGGGAACCCCGGCTTCGCGGGCCACACGGTCGGCCAACGACAGCAGTCGGCGCAGCCGTCCCGCCACCGCGATTTTGGCAGTGGCGGGACGGCGAGGCGGCCGAGTTCCTCCAAGGAAACGTGCTGGTGGTGCAGCCGCAGGGCACCGGCCGCCCGCAGGTGGCCTGGTGCGCCCGCACCGAGCAGCTGCAGGGCCCGCTGAACCCGGGCGGTGTTAGCCAGGGCAGCGGCCGCGGCGCGTTCCTGGTTCGCGTCCTCGAAGGGGGCCAACCGTTGCACAGTGCTGCGGTGTTGTGTCCGCTGCAGCCGACGCTGCTGCCAGCTGGCGTGGCTGTGCACCGCACCCATCCGGGTCAACAGTTCCCCGATGGCCTGCTCGTCCCGGACCTGGACGCGGTATGCGCCACGGACCTCACGGGTTTTGGTGGTGATCCCCAACCGCCGGACCGCACCGACCAGGGCCATCGCCGCCTCCGGGCCCGGACAGCCCACCTCCAAGACCGGTGAGCGACCCGGCTCACTGAGCGAACCCTGCACCAGAAACGCCCCCCCGCCACACGGCGGCGGCGTCGCAGGCACCGCCAGCCACCACCGGTACCGGCAGTCCCCGCACCGCGCGCCCACCGCGGTCGAGCAGCCCGGTGCGCCGGGCGAGAGCCTCACCGTCGGCGATGACCTGCACCACATACCGGCCGCCACTGCGCCGCCCCAACGGCGGCATTACCTGCACCGCACAGGGATAGCCGTAGAGCCCAGTAATGCCCTGGCGCAGTCACCGGGCGACAGACCCAGTATCGACCTCGGCGATGACCACGACCCGCCCCGCAGCAACGTGCAGGGCCTCGCAGAAGCGCAACAGGGTGGACACCTCCGCACGCCGACAGCACACCGCCGTCCCATCGACCCTGCTCAGCTCATCCGTCACTTCAGCGATCATCACCACAGGGACACTGTTCACCACACCCCGCCACCCCCACTAGACCCTCGGTACGCACCGCGATCGCGGCAACAACAGCGCGGGGGTATCACCAGGGCGCCCGCTCCATGCCCAACGGGGACGGTCAGGGCGGCGGCGGCGGCCGCGACCGGTGGTGACCCGCGCCACCGGTGTCCGCGCAGCGGCGCGGCCGGGGCGACAAAGAACGAGTCGGCGTTTTGGTGAACAAGCACGAGACGGCCGCCTGGGAATCACCGATCCTCCGGTAGTGACACTTGCTCGCTGGCCCCCCGAAACCCGCTCGGTAGGTATCCAGGCTCAGCATGATCACAGGACCGGGGGAGCAGAGTCGTGGGCATGGGGGAACAACCCGCGTATGCAGCGTAAACAGAGGAGGCACGGTGACCATCTGGCAGATCATGCAGATCGCACTGATGTGTACAGGGGCAGTCGTCCTGCTCGCGGTGGCGCCCTTCGCTGGCGTACCTGAGTGGGCGTCGTTGCCGGGAAACCCGCCCCAGGGCAAAGCAGGGACCGGCGAAGAGACAACCTGCCACCGGTGTCGGCCCTGGAGATAGCGGGAGGGTGTGGCGGCGATGAAGGGGTTCCCCCTAACCGATGGCGAGTATCGAGTGGAACTGAGGTGTACGTAATGCGGGGCGGCAGGGATCATGAGCCGGATGAGGGCAGCAACGGGGTAGGACGCGGCGCCCGTCCCGCCGTGCAACATCCCCCCACGCACCGTCCCCTAGGTCAGAGTCCCCCCGACCGGCGGCCCCACCTCCCGCGCCCGGCCAGCGCGCGGGGAAAGGATCCTAGGACCGCCCAGTTCGCTGCGCCGTCGCGGTTCCCCACCGATCCGGTGGCGGTGGTCTTCACCGGTGAGGCGGCCATCACGGAGGTCTTGGATTTGGGGTTGCGGGTGGGTGAGGTGTTGTTGTCCAGCGGTGCGGCCACTGCCGATGTGATGACCGACGTTCACGCCGTGACCTCCGCGTTGGGGGTGGCGCGGTGTCAGGTGGACATCACGTACACCGCGATCGCGATCAGCGCCCACCGTGGTGTGTCCAGTCCTGCGGTGAACACGATGCGGGTGGTGAACTCCCGGTCGCTGGATTACACCCGACTGGCCGAGGTGATCAGGTGGTACGCAACGCTCAAGCCGGCACACTGACCGCGCACGCCGCGCACCGTGAGCTCGACCGGATCACCACCGCCCCGCACCCCTGCCCTCGGTGGGTGGCCACCCTGGCCTGGTCGGGGATGGCCGCGAGCAGTGCCTTGTTGGTCGGTGGGGGCTGGTTGGTGTGTGCGGTGGCGTTGGTGTCCGCGGTGGTCATCGACCGCACCAAACGGGCCCTGAGCCGCATCGGGCTGCCCTCGTTTTTCCAGCAGGTCGTGGGCGGGGTGATCGCCACCCTGCCCGCGGCACTGTTGTTCGCCGCCCGCGGTGGGCTGCACCTGACCGTGAGCCCGGCCCAAGTGGCCGCCGCGGGAGTCATCGTGTTGCTGTCGGGGTTGTCCCTGGTGGGTGGCATGCAGGACGCGATCAGCGGGGCCATGGTCACCGCGACCGCCCGGTTGCTGGACGTCCTGCTCCAGACCGCGGGCATCATCGTCGGGGTCGGGGTGGCACTGAAGCTTGCCTCCGGGCTCGGGGTGGTGCTGCCAGCGCTGGACGCGTCGACCACGGTGCTGTCCCAGCTGCCCGTGCAGGTGATCGGGGCCGCCGGTGCAGGCGCTTTCTTCGCCGTGGCCTGCTACGCACAACGCCGGGCTGCACTAGTCGCGGCAGCAGCAGCCGCCACCGGGTTCGTGGTGTTCGGGGTGCTGCACCACCTCGCCGGGGACACCCTGATGGCCTCGGCAGCCGCGGCGACCTGCGTCGGTCTTGCCGGTGGGGTGCTCTCCCGGCGCTACCAGATACCCCCGTTGGTGATTGCCGTGTCCGGGATCACCCCGCTGCTGCCCGGACACGCCGTGTACCGCGGGCTGTTCGCGATGATCAACAGCGACCCGATCACCGGACTCTCCGAAATGAGCACCGCACTGGGCACCGGCGCCGCCCTGGCCTCCGGGGTGGTCCTCGGCCAATGGATCACCACCGCACTACGCACCCAACTCGCACACCATGGGCACGCATGACCCATGACCGGTGATCGTCGCCTCCTCACGATGTTCCCGGGCTAGAACTTCCCCTCGATACCGATCTGGCGACGTCATCCGCGTCCGTTCGGCGAGGACGGACTGACTTTGGCCTCCTAGCGTCAGGGGCCGCCGAGGAGTTCTGTGTTGGCTTCTTCTGTTTTTGTCGCGGGTGGGTGTCGACGTCCCTGCACCACCAGCAGGAGCGTGGTCAGCGCGGCCGCGAGTGCTAACAGCAGCAGGGCGCCGGGGTAGCCCAGGTGCGGGCCGGCGAGTGCGAGCAGGTACGGGATGGCGAGGCCAGCGTAGGCGAGGGAGTAGAAGACCG
>JAABUK010003382.1_pt1 | contig 27057 bp, 41 predicted proteins | sample 5559141 | NCBI WGS metagenome assembly JAABUK01 (sample SAMN10711869, study PRJNA513367) | rock metagenome | isolation source: Antarctica rocks | place: Antarctica: Victoria Land, Pudding Butte nord | collected 2016-01-03
TGCGTGGTGAAGAACCAGGCTCGGAAGTTAGCCGAGCCTGGTTCAGCAGCAGTCTCATCTTCAGCAGCAGATGAGTCATGGAGACTGGAAATGCCAGATGTAGCATCTGCTGGTGCATGTGCCTGGCTCACACCATCAGCACTCCTTGAGGACGCCAACAGCTCAGGTGTAGAAGGTGACTCTGACATGTTGACATCTATGCCTTCGTTGTACCTTCCAGGGGAACCACCATCAGGCCTGGTGTCCTGCCCTGTAATCTCAATCTATCAATCAATCAATCAATCAATCAATCAATCAATCAATCAATCAATCAATCAATCAATCAATCAATCAATCAATCAATCAATCAATCAATCAATCAATCAATCAACCAACCAACCAACCAACCAACCAACCAACCAACCAACCAACCAACCAACCAACCAACCAACCAACCAACCAACCAACCAACCAACCAATCAATCAATCAATCAATCAATCAATCAATCAATCAATCAATCAATCAATCAATCAATCAATCAATCAATCAATCAATCAATCAATCAATCAATCAATCAATCAATCAATCAAGGATTTTACCGCAACGCTCATGTCAATCCCTCATCGCACGCTCACGAAACACACCCTGAAGCCCCCGCTGCACCCCCTGGGGGGCAGTCCTCACCGTGAATCACACTCACTGGAAGCTTCATCGGAAATTGGGGTACGAAAGTCCTAACGTGATCTTTTGTGGCAGTCGCTGTTGGAAGTGACACTCTACAACTGGCATTTGTGCTTGGAGGACACAAAGTAAGATTTGCCCTTCACACCTCTAGTTTCCTCCGAATTCGAATGGCGACATTTCATGAACGCAGCGCCCATTTGCTGCTGTAGCCGTGAGCGCGTTGGTGTGCCTGTCTGCGGTGACGGAGAGCGCTTACCTGAGGACTTTGCAGGCTTCCGGCGTGTGCACGAGCGGCATAAACGTTACCCATGCACCGGCACTTCAGATAGCTCATCAGCTTTCAATGCCGCCATCACTGCTGCCGGCACCGCAGGTACATACGCAACAGCACTTGACTTTGCTGCATCAGCGCGCGACAGCGCGAGACGAGCTCCAGTCACCATTTTAGGAAAGTTGCACCACGATCACCTGCACAGGCCAGACCGTCTGCTTGCCACCTGATCCACACAGCAGCAGTCAAAAGTCTGCATCCAAACATTTGCATTGCAGCATTCCCTTGCATCCCCAACTGCCTTGGTATCATGAGTCAGCTCATCACTGGGAATTACGTGATCAAGTTTGAAAGGAACAGCTTTAGACAATCTGCTTTGCCTCGGCGCAGCCGAAGGCGCAGGTAAGGGGAGGTAAGTGGAGTTGTGGATTGTCTTTGTCTTTGTCTGCCGTCAAAGTCAAAAAGTCAAAAAGTCAAATAGCAACCACTCTGGCAATTTTTTGGACACTTGCAAGGGATTGCAGGGGCTTGCTGGTTGCACAAGCTTTGCTTCAAGTGACAGCAAAGCTTGCTCAACAAGCAGATTCTCTGTGAAAATGCTCTGGCTAACAGCACACTGCTTGGCTTCACAAACTGAATACTACAAAAGAAAGCTGGCCTGTTTTTACAGACAGCACTGCCCTCTTGAGACCTGCTTGCTTATGGTTTTTGCTTGCTGCACAGCAGCAAACTTTCCCTCCTGCTGACAACAGACTTCCTAGGTCAACGCACAGCAACAATACTTACACTCAACTAGGGGCAACTCAAACAAAATCCAAAAACCTTCAAATTGACTGTGCAAATACCCCATTTTCGGGATTTGTCATCAATGGAGCCAGCAATCAAAGACTCTTCGGTGAGAAATCTGCAATCATTCAAGGCATCTGATGAAACAGCAATCAACCCTCTGGGCGTCCTGCATGGCGTCCTGCAGTAGTCAGCAAGACAATGCAACCAAGGTAAACATGCATGAACTGTGGGGTCCATGGCTTTGATTTTGACGGTCAAAGTAGCAGTTGTGCAGGCGACATCATGTCTGGGTGTAACCACTGGTAAGTACACGTGTGTACATATGTACACAATGGTGTCTTGCTTCATCCTTGTGGATAACAGTGACCAAAGATGAGATCATTCGCCTACAGGCCTCTCGGTCTCTGGCAATATCATTCAGAACAGCATGGATGGTGTACCTGTATTGAAGACATAAAACAACCTGGGGCCAACCTTTGGCCTTGGCATTTCAGCTGACCAGGACTGGAACTGCAGGTCCCAACGACTAAGCATGGTAGCTTCTATGGCTTGGCTGTGTCATGTAAGCTTGATGTGAGTACCCAAGAAACTTAGAGGCATTAATGTAAGAGCACACATCGCTGTGCACTTCATTCACTTCTTTCAACTTCATCAAGCTTCTGATTTTGCTGTGCCACATGCATATGCATGCATCAGCAAATTTAAAGCATGAATGTCACAGTCACTCGACACCATCCCTAGGGGTCCTTACACATTGGATTACAGATGAATTCCTCAATACAACTTGAAGCATGTGCACATGCAGCACCTGCCGCGCAGTGCAGTGCAGTGCACCTGAATTTTGTCGAGACAAACACTGAATGTCGGTCCTTATATCTTGCATGTCTGCTCAATTCCTGCACTTCCGATGTTCAGAACACCAAGCAATATACGTTTGGTCTAATATCAAACCAACTACATAGCAGGACAATGTCAACAATCAGTAATAGCAAACTTGTCTGCAGATGGTTAGGCCAGAAAAACCCAAAAACTACCCGTGGCACCATGACAGAGTAGTAGAATAGTAGCTGGCCAACAAGTCTCTTCATATGTAAGCATTTAAAAGCAAGCTAAAATGTTCCAATCAGGGCATGTATTTAACATCATCTAGTTCAGCCAAAAATAGGCAGACAATGCAATGACTGCTTGTTGACATCAAGCAGCAAACCAACTAGGAACCTGTCTTTTTTGATGAGCGGTCTCTACTGAACAACAAAACAATTGTGTGCTCCAGCAACACTAACAGCAACAGGGAGGACCGAAGCTTGGCATATTTCTGAAAGAGTGGCAACAGGCAACAACTCAGCTTGTATTGATTTTGGGCAAACTTTGTGACACTACAGTAACTCTGCCACAACAATACAGTAGCAACAGGCAGCAGCTGAGCTTAATATACTGAGTCTTGATATGCTGAGTCTTCAACCTTGCTTGCAGGGACACATGTCTGTTGCTGATAATGCAAAGGCATATGCATACATGTCATGCAACATCACATTGAAGACAACTCTGAGGACAAAAAGAAACATTTCAATTCTTCAGACTCCTACATGTACAGCAGGGGGGGAAAGGGACGCTGGTGCACATGAAGGGGTGAGGGCAGGCGGGGCTGTCAACCTTGGCTGCCAGATGGTATGCCCCCTGTCCTCTTGTCCAAGCTCAAGCTTGAGCTGCGGCGCTTGTTCTTGGAGGAGCTGTCTCTGACATAGAAGGATAGCTTGGGCTGCCTGGCTGTGCTTATCGTGACATGCTCACCTTGCCTGAGGGATGCAGCAGCATGCTGCATCTCTTGCAGAGGCAAACCCATAAACTCTTCTAGTAGATCCCCCAAAATTGGTGTCTCCATGCACATCTCCACAACTCCCTCCATTCCGCCACACACCAACTTGTTCTCAAACTGTTGCAGAATGACTGCACACATGGAGTTGTAGTACTGCAACAGCAGGTGGTGATTGACACTACCTGCAAGCAGCCACCATGCTGTTTTAAAGTGAAGTTGTCAGCTTCCACACTGCATGCAGGGACAATTTGTGCATAAAAGGCTGGATGAAGTGCTCAAGCTGATTGCATGCATGGATGGTGCAGGTGCGCGGACCTGAATGAGTGCATCACGGGATTGCAGCCTTGTGAGAAGCCTGAAGATGAGGTGCATGCATTGTGATTAGGCAGAGTGTGGATGCTGTACCTCCAGGAAGGCGCTGTAGAGAGGCTTCCACCCAAGAGGGCCGCACAATCATGTCGCCGCGTGAGTTGACCAGCACACGCTGGCCAGGCCGGCTGTACAGAAACACCATTTTGCCGCCACGTGTCACAACATCCTGCAGCATGGTCACAGAGCGAGTGATGACTTTCTCTATGCACGTAATGTCATGCCCGCTGGAGCTTGGTTCATTCAAACAGCTGCAGATCAAAAGTCTGCACACGGACTCATAGATTTGGTGCATGCCAGCAAAGACATGCCATGCTGCAGTGTTGATTTATTCTGAGCTGTGTGCAACTGGCCCTCAGGCTGAGGATGTTGTTTCCAGCCACGCAGTTCTGGGTGCAGCAGACGTGCTGTAGGGGTCTTGTCATGTGTGATTTGAAAGTGTGATATGAAAGTGTGATACCAGCAGTGACACATACTGACAGGGCTGTGTACTCACAACATCATGCAACTTTAATAACAAACGCAATGTGTCGGCACAAAATGAATCATCCAGAAGGTGTAGCCCATTCCTGAGCAACAGCAGTTGTGTTATGAGCAAGCACAAAGCAAGCATGACAAGCAGACACCTGGTCATTGATGACAGCCCAGCTTTCTGGCACAAGTGCATTGTACTCGGAGCGGAAGGCGGTGTTGCCAGCCCTTGGTGCCCCAAAGGTGTAACAAGACACTGCGATGGGCTCACCCCTTTCACCACTTGCTCCTGCTTCTTTGATGGCGGCAGCAATGTCAAAGGCACACAAGTTGGCTAGTGCGCCTCCCAGACTGTGACCTGCAGTCAAGCAAGCTTGCTGCCAGCATTGCTCTGCATACAACAAGGCCCCACCAAATCGTGCCCCGAGTCACATCACTTGTCATGCAGAGGTGATGACTGCTGAAAAATCAGCTTGTACACTCAGACATGCACAGTATGCTCACTGGCTGTCAATAAGACGTGTTATTCACAACTCTCAAAGCTGCAATGCGACCAGCAGTCTCTGTGTGGGCAGGAGCTGCACCTGTGACCAGGATGCGTTTGATGGTGGCAGTCTCCTTCTGGTCCTGCAAGGCCTTGAGGACAGTGGACACCACCTTGGCCTTCAGGTTACCCACCAGCCAGCTCTTGAGAAAGCCTGCATGCACCCGGGGCCGCTGCCCCGTCCAGTACCTGCCCCGCAGTGGAGGATGCACTGCCTGCCACGCCTACGACATGCGGTGCACACTTGTCTTCACGTAGTCTGAGAGGGTTGCCTTCATGCAATCTCACACTGTTGCCATCACGCAGTAACACCCTTACCTCCATGCAGTTACCTACCTACTGCCATGCTCTCACTGCTTGCTCAAAGAGCAAAGAGCCCAACGAGGCCTTTTGCAAACAGGACGCAACAGTAATATGGCAACTGCTGCAATCCTCTGCCACCACGTAGTTTAATGGATCGCATGTCTGTGCGTGCTGCTGTTGTTGAAAACATGCAAAGATGCTGCTTGTTAGCAGAGTCAAGTTGCCCACCAATGCACTCATTCCTGACTGCTGCCGGAAGTATGATGGCATCAGTGTGCAGGGCTGCTTGAGCGCACCTGTAGGTCAGCAGAGGCATTCTTCAAGGATGCAGTTCCCCTGAAGGCCAGCAGGATGGTGTCTGGGCCAAACCCCATCAAGCACTTGGTGTCATGCTTCTGCTCCCACAGCAGCTCATGACTTTCCAGACCATACAGCTCTTTGCCTTTGTCAATGGTGAGAATGGTCCTTTCAGCCTGTATGGCAAGACCACGGCAGACATGCTGAGTCATAGGACATGAAGGCATTCCTAGGACAATTGCATGCACTGGCGAGCTCAAACTTCCTTCAACCTAAGGCAGAGGGAAGATTTGAGCGCCAGCAGAAACAATGCATGACAAAGTTGTGCTTGCATAATCAGGATGAGTGGCCTGCAATTCTGTGCATCCAAGCACCTGACCGCTCACCTCCTTGTAGTCATAAGTGAGGGATGTCCAGTACAGCAACTTCATTGCATCCTGCAGCATAACTAATTGCCGGTAAGGGACACATCAGCAGCCAGTCACTTAGAGAAGCAAACACTCCATTGCTGTGTATCAGAGCAGATCAAGCAGCAAGCTTCAATTCTGATAGTTGCCTGATCTAGTGTTATCGCCATGGTCAGGCAAATGCGATGTCATGCATAGAAGCAGCATGAGGCAGTGACTGTGGTAAACACAGTGCAAGGCAGCAGACCTCAAAACAGAACATGGGGGCTGCAATAAGCTCAGTGTTGTCTGGAGCTGATTGGTTGCGGGCTGCAAGCCTGGCAGCCTTGGCCTCGTAGCTCCAGCAGAACTCCTGCATCCACACCTGCCACACACAAACAGCACATGTCAGGCTTGTCTCTCACAAAATTACCGCAAGCACAGGTGTTGAATTCAGCAAGCACTGGGAGGTCCGGCAGTTGCTGCTGTCATGCTTGACCAGGCCAGCTGATGTGACTGGAAGCAGTGTGGATTGCTTTTGGCCAGCCTTGGTAATGACAGGCTACCATTGAACAACAGAGTGAAGGCAGCTCACACAGCAAGGGCTTCACCTGCAAGAGCGCAGGCTGCCCTTCGGGGTCCTTTGGCATAGCGATGAAGCTCCAAGCTACAATGACAGCAGTCTCCAGGATCTGCATCACCAGCCGCCAGATTCTGCTGTCAGCAACTACAGACAAGGTATCACTTACTCAGCATTGTCATGACTACAGGATGTCACTCAGATAAGGCATTTTTGCTGGATATGCATGAGCAACAAGCTGGACATCCTGCCATGCCATTCATGTGATGCTGCATGCAAGCAACTTGCAAGCTGATCCTGTAGGCATGCCTCAAACAAAATTGGAGTGCAACAAGCAAGTGCAGTATTGCATGCCTGGCTTACCTGCATTGGTAGGAGACCATACCAAGATGTGACAAAGCTGAAGCAGCTGTCAATTTTGACAGCCCACAGTAAGATAAAGCAGAGCACAAAGACGGCCATGAAAGGCAAGCGCAGGCGTGTGTTCAATCTGACCAACAGATTGCTGATTCTGTTCTGTCCATATGGCAACCTGCAAGCCAGAACCACGAAGAAAGTTGCGTCTATACATGTCCGTTCGAACCCATCATCTGAGACAAAAGCTGTTTTGCTGCGGACAAGTCAGGCTAAAAACATTTATCAACGTACAAAGGAGATCAACATACAAAGGAGATCAACATACAAAGGAGAAGGTGCGGCAACATCAATTCAGTAACTTCTCCCATGATGTTGGCACTAATTGGCACGACCATCCAGACTAGTATTCATGCTATGTGCGACATGAGACCCTATCAAGCAAACCTGCATTAGCATCAATGGCAAAAGGGTTGCACATACGTGGACAATCGACGGAACTCCTGCAGGATGTACTTGTGGAACAACACGCAGTACATGAAGATCCAGAAGATTTCCAGAGCTGTGAGCACAATGTGCACATGATCTTGTGTGCATTCAGTTTGCACAGTGCCATGGCAATCTGGACCAATGCTGTCACGAGCCTGTTTGCGAGCTGCAAGCACAACACCTCAACAGTCAGTGACAACTCAACATCACCAACATTGGTACTTAGCACAGGCTGAAATGTGAGAGGCATTGGCACAGAGCAAGCCAGCTCGCGAGTATTGCTTTTATCACTCAGAACACTTGGGCATATGCTCAAAATGGTAAATGCATGCTGATGTACAGACGAGAACTTCAACGGAGCATGATATATATGCATAACCAGTCTACAAACCTGATTTGTGCGATGCATCGGGTGCAAAGTATTCAATGCACCACATGGCAATCCAAGTTTTAGGTTTTCAGAGAGCCAGACAGTATGCTGTAGGTGCTATAACATAACACCAGCACCAAGGCAACTCACTGATGTAATGATCGTAACAAGAAAGTGCAATGATCGTGGCTTCTGTTAGTAACCACAAAAAGGCTTTTGGAGCGTGCAGCCAAAGAGAGCCGTCCACAATGAGGGGCCGATTGTTGGGGTCTGCCAGCTTAGGAAGAACTTTGCCAGGAGCTAATCTTTGTTGCTCTTGCGGCATTGAGTTATGAGCTGAAATGCAGAACGTCATGAAGATCTGCATCGCACACACATGCACAGGTTTGCAACAAGACTGAGCCCTCCAGCCCTAATGCGTTTGACCGTGGTAATCTGCTTACCAGCAGCATCTAAAAGAACTCTGGAAAGAACAACTACAAAACTGCAGCAGCTGACGTTTCGCACTCAAGTTGGTAAGCAAATTGCGAAAAATTGCCTGTCCACGTAGTGCAAACAGTCAAGCAAAATATTGTCTAGACAGCTCCTCTTGTGTGTGACTACACATTACTGAGTGCGTTGATGCATGTCTCACGAAAATCTGGTGTACAGGCAGAAAAGGGCAGTATCTTACTGTGTTCCAGCAAGTCCACATGACAAAGCTGAGCCAAGGGATGAGCGGTGACAGATAGCTGCAATCATCGCGCAGGGAATGGGCATTCACGGCCAGGAAAGCAATGACATTGATCTGCACAGCATATGAAATCGTAGCCTAGCAATCAGTACCTGCAAATCAATAAGCACGCACTTTGCAAGCCTGTAAATATGTCTGGACAATTGATATTGACATGACAACATGGGTAAAGAGGCCTGCTTCCATGGAAGGGCCAATGCAGATGTGCAGAAAGAGGAATTTCAGCAGGCAATATTCCAGGACTTTTTTTGGCAAGAAAGCACTTGCCATCTGTGCAATGATCTCCACCAAGAAAATGGTAACACTGCGCGCTCGACGGCGCTTCCACACGCGCTTCAGCTGCCAGGAGCGCACCAACACATACAACAGCCACAACAAGCTGCGCAAAAGCTGACAAGCCAGGATACACGCCATCACGACATTGAGAATATAGATGTGGTTGTTGTGAAGGATCCTGCTGGAGGAGTCCTGCAAACCAACAGCCAAAGTTGCAGCTCGGGCCAGAGGCTAGGTCCTCAAGGCTCTACAAGCATATTGCCCTGTGTACCATGCAGTGAGCATGTGAGAAAAAACGGGCCTGACAAGTGAACAGTCAGCATGTGCTGGCAGCTGATCAGGTGCAAGCTATGCATTAATGCTTAGTCAAGAAGAAGTCTCACCCATTTCACCTTCACCGTGAACTCAGTGAACAGTGCTGCGAAAGCAATCAGGATTGCTGCCCAAACCACTGCCATGATGTACTGCATCACACAGCTGTAACTTTTGATGCTCTATGCGCAATTGCTTGACATCCTGCATATAATTATTTGAATGCTGTGATGAATGTCATGTGCTTGCACTGCAATGCTTGACAACAACCATGCACTGCGCTCCGCAGGTCACGCCTGGACAGTCTAAGTTGCTGCATGTCACATGCTCGATAAAGATCAAATCACTTTGTCTTGCGCCAACAATTTAGTTGGGCTCCCTACCTTTGTTTCTCGTACAGTGAGGGTTTCCAAGCGAAGAATCACATCCTTCTTCACCTCTGAGTGTGTGCCTTCAGCGACTGTTCCCAAGTCACCTGAGCCATCATAAAGCTGAGAAAGGTAGCAACACGCATGCAGGGTTGACATGAGCCTGCGCAGCAACACGCATGCATGCATGAGCCTAGAACAGTTGACTCTGCATCTCCATGGCCATTATAATCAACATTCGTACATGCAAACCTTTGCTTGCCTGACTGAGTCTTGATGGAAGACACAAACTCGTTGTTTGATTGTCCTGCATGGCCATCTGTATCTCGAGGATCATTGCCGCCGTCGTTGACGTCAATATGTAGGTCGCCTGTGCTGGGGTCTCGCGATATGTCCAGCGTCTGCCCCACGGACTGCTCAGCAGCGCCAGAATGCTCAGCAACTCTCTTGCCCAAAGACCTGAAAGACTTGACCGTACGCTTAATAAGTGCAATACGGCTTCCGGGACGTTCATTGTCCCGCTGCAGAGGCCGAACCTGGTTGCATCACTGGTCACTGCCGTCAACACGCGCCAAGGCTCTGTTGCGTTGTGGGCTGCAGCCACGCCTACAGCTTGTGCATACTCGCGGCGGTCCCCTTCTGTCATTTTGCGAGCCGATCACGCTGGGTCACTGGCGTGTTGTAAGCTTATGCTTAGCGTTCAGCGTTCAGCGTGCTAGCTAGGCTCGAATGTGTCGCACAATCGACCAAATTGAGCTTGCACGACCCGTCTGATCTACGAAGACAACCTTGCGCGCCTTGCAGCATCTCTAAGGCCACCATACTGCGATCATGACTGTCGCAGTTCTCCGTGCAATCCATCATTACCTAAGAAACGAAAAAAAATGCTGCTTCGGGGTAACTCGAACCCGGGTTGTGGACTGAGTCTGCAGGAGTCATCCTGTCCCATCCACGGACACATACAGCTGCCGTCAAAAGCAATCATTACTGAGTAATGGCACAGCAGAAACCTTGGAGTGAATGCTGTGCGCAATGCAAATAGCGGTGAGGCCAGCCATTGTTAGCAGGCGAGCCTGCGCACCTGCTGCTATGACTGTTGCGGTTGAAAACGCATGTGCCGCAAGCTGCAAGGCTTTGGCTGAAGCAGGTTAGTGAGGCAAGAAAGCTGGTGTCAGCCAACAGTCAGGTTTGAGGCTGCCCAGCAGGCCATATTCATAGGAAGCAATATCTTGTGAAGGTCAAACCTTCTGGCAAAACAAGCCAGCTGTCTTGCCTAGTATCTAGTTATCTCAGCAAAGCAGCCAGCAGGAAGCAGTGGCTGTCTAAGCAAAGGCTTGCTGCCTGGACAAGCTTGCCTCTCACAGAGGATGAGCAGTCAGCAAACCTTTGCTTTGACTGCAACCACTTGCAGAGGCTCAGCTAGCACATTGCCCAGCCTGTGCAAAACGTATGCGAGAGTTTAGCCCCAAGTTCCTAATAACTTTGACTGCTGACTGTGTCAGCCTTTTCCCAACAGCTTATACCGTGCTTGGCTGGAAAGTTGAAATTGGCTAGGGTTTGCAGGAATCTGAACAGCTGGGTTGCAAAGTTGGGTGTGCAATCCCTGATCGTGTGGTGACTAATGTCCGTACGTCAGTCTGGGATGCACAACAATGTACAGGGCCACATGTGTGTAAGCAGACTTATGATGCCTGCTTTACATGTCATTAGAAGCTGCATGAGAGGCATTTTGACTATGGTGCACAACAGACTCGGGCAGCACAACAGTCAGCACTCAAGGAGTCACAGAAATTGTCAGCATGGGATGCAAGCACATTTGATAAGAGCCACTGAATAACAAAGGACTGACCTAAGCACTCCAAATTTTGAAACATCATCTTTACTCGCCAGCCAAGCACGCAAAGCGCCATAACTAGCTAGGCCTGCTCATCCGGTGGGCCCAGCGGTGGGCCCCCACAGGACCACCTAGCCTGCTCTGCCTCTCAAGCCCGCGCTGTCCGCGTCGCATATGCTTAAAGCAAGCAATGTGACAAGAGGGCAATTTTATTGCCCTGCTGGAACGCAAGGGGGGGGGTCTAGGCTGGGTCTTTACAAGGTACAGTTGTAAAATAATCACAAAAACTGGCACAGTGCCTGCCACACTCTTGGCAAGGCAGCCCAGCTGAGCAGCAAGGGCAGCACAGCAAACAGCACAGGCAAAGTACAGGATGTGGGTAAACAGCATCTATAACAAGGGCTGCAAGCAACAGAATGCAAAATGCATCTAAGCAAGAAGAGGGTAAAGCATAGGTGCAAGCAAAGCTTGCCTTCCTCTGGTGTTGTGTCAACAGAATCATCTTCCATGACAATGTACCAGCAAGCTCCTTTCTGGCGTCACAGCTGCTGCCACTGTGTGATAGACTTCCTTGGTGTTGTGTAAACAGCATCGTCTCCCTTGTCAGTTTCTCCATCGTTAACGGCAAGCCCCTTGCTGTTACCACACCTGCTGTCACCGTGTGATAGATGCTAGTGTGCGGCTGCACAAGCTGGCCCTGGCTCATCAGCTTCAGATCATCTTGATCCACATGTGATCCACCAACAAATGGTTGTCATGCCACTATGAGTCACCTGCGAGGCATATACAATTTGGAGGCGCAACAATGAAGAGAAGCACCACCTGGTCAGTGCTACTGCAAAAGTCAGCAAGAGCAAGTACCGACAGCCATACTTTGAAAGCTGTCATGACACATAACAGATGGTATCAGCACTAGCAACAAAGCTGATAGCACGCGCCCAAGGCAAAGCAGCAAAGGCAGTGTGAAGACTGCAGCTGAGCTGCACACTGCTGAGGGCTAAAAATTGTAGCTTCCCAGACAAGCACAGTCTGTTTAGGACCCTAGTCCTCTAGCCAAGCTGAGCAAGCAGATTTCTGTTGCGACCGGCGAGTCAGACACCCGAGCTGACTCTGCTGGACTGCACTCAAGATCAAGCCAGACAAGCTCAGGGCCAGACACACAGAGTTGCACAGAGAGGTCTGCAGTGCGCGCGCAGGCAGAGATGCGTAGTCCGTAGTAAGAAACAAACCTTATAAAAGCTTTAAATAGTTTTCGGCCTTTCTTTGATGCAAAGCAACCATTATACGGAATTCCTGTTTTACCCTGGGGAGAAAGGATTCGAACCTTTGAATGTCGGATCCAAATTCCGATGCGGGTTGCGCGAGTGTGAACAAGTGTAGTCTGCAGAGCTGCAAAAGTGGCCTTTCTGGGCCCTTGTGGTCTCCAACAGCAGGGGCCATGGCCATTCCCCCTGATTTGCAGGCAATGGGCAATGTCTGCAAGTCGAGACGAACCTGTGATGGGTCAATTTCCGTGAGCTTCCATGCCTGCTTATGATTGACTAATAGCAGCATAAGTTGCGCAACTGATCTGACTGTCGCAGGCCCGACTCGAGTTGTCAAATGCATCTGTCGTAATGAACTTGAAACCTTGACACAGTTGACTCGCCGGCCGCCAATGAATCTGCTTCAGGCGTTCACCACAGCCGCGTTCGCTGGCACCGTTGCCCTGATCTTGTTTCGGTTTCGCCATCGGTCGAGGCTTGGGGGAAGGTATGCTCGATCCCGCCTCATAGCAAAGACGCACCTTAACCAGGCATTATTTGCACCTTGAGCTTCTGTCCAAACAGAGCTTGCTCCGAGCAACCAGTGTAGCACTGCAAACTGCCGGCTTGCAACACAACTGCAACTGTGGGACACGTGTTCACGCAGACAAGCACCGTTGCCCCCCGCGCGGCTATGGGCTGCCCTTGATCGGAGACACTGTTGTCCTGTTGACCAAAGGGCCAAAGAAGGCAGCGCTGCCGCACTTGAAGAGACTCGGTAGCATGTATAGGTGCGTCTTGGGAGTTGCTGCCTTGCATACTGTCACTGCTACTGTCCTGGAGCATCCAATTGAGATGAGCTCCTTTTCAGAGTGTATTACTTCGAGCAACTGCAGGTATTCTGTTTTAGGACCTGGGTTGCCGGACAGCAGTTCATACATGTGACCGATATTGAGTCTGTGAAGTATATCTTGAATGCAGAACATGACCTTGTGGAAGGTGAGCTGACATTACACCTGTAGTCTCTGGATCCGCAAATCACACGCTTTACACATTCAACGGACCTTGCATTGGTAGCCTAAGTGTATTCCCCTGTGCAACAACTGCCCCTGATGCATAGCTTCTTGATGCGTGCTGGCTGCCAGCTGCAGCTGCAAGTTACAACTATATAAATGCATCATACTGTCACGGATCCATATTTGGTTGGTGTGCTGTGCATGCACCAACCAATTTTCCTGCCATATGCCTTGCCACACTTCGCATTGCAGTGGTGACGTTGACGTCAGTCATACAAAGTGTGCTTGCGATGACTACTTGAGTAATGCCTGAGTTTATACATATGGCATGCAATAAGGCTCACTGATTGGGTCCATGTTGGGTCATCTTGCGCACTGATCAATGCAGTGCATTTTCCGCCTACCATCCAACAGATTTTAGGACCAAGGGGCTTCTCTACATTACAAGGCAAAGCCCATACACAAATACGCAAAATCATGGTCCCGGCATTTAGCCCAAAAACGGCAGAAAAGTACATTCCCCGAACTCTGGAGCTGGCAGAAAGCACCTGTGCTGACTGGACAGCGACCGCAGAAGCAAAGGGAGAGGATGGGATGAAGGCATACACATTCCAGGAGAGTCATGGCAAACTAGCGACATCTATGTTGGCAAGCCAAGCTGCTTAGATAAAGTTCTTCGTCATCCATCTCGTGTTCACACAGGAAAACCAATAGGCATATTTTGGTGACACGCATATCCTACTGGCAATGCGAGCAGCATGACGGCTCATTTGACATTACAAATACGGCACAAGCTTTGTGGAGCCACAGTCTGAGCCAGCACTTGTCTGCAGGTGGCAACAGAGCTGATCTTGGGTTTCCCCAAAGACTATGTGAATAAGGCAGGTCTGTCGCGCCATCAGCGCCTGTGGACAGAGTGTCTTGAGGGTTTTTTTGCCTTCCATGTCAATCTTCCAGGCTTTGGTACGTATTGCCCTGTTCTCCTTGCTCAGTTGACTCTGACAAGCCTGCTTTGCAGTCTCAGCTGTGTTCCCAGCATCATCCCTCCACTCTGATGATATCCTGTCTGTCAGGATGATTGTTCCAAAACCATTTGGACGTTGTGCTGGCAGACTTTGAGCAGTGCTCACCACCCAAAGTGTCACAGTTCATCTGAGTATGTGCTGCACAAAAGTTGTTTGCGCCTCATTGCTACAGACAGACACTGTTTGTATATATGGTATGTAGCTGCTGCACGGGTGTAACGCATATTACAGCATCATTGCAGGCAACAAAAGGCTTGACGCAGATTGTTCTGGACGTACAGTGTCTCTGCCCATGCAGCATTCCACAAGGCAATGCTTGCTCGTGAGGAGATTCTGGCAGACTACTGTGACAACATCATGAGGCTTGAAGCCAATGCTGATAAGTGGGTCCATTCTTGTAATGATCTGGTTGTGGCGCTCACATACAGCTGCCGAGCTCTGCAAGTTATAAATATGATACAAGCACCGCACATCTAGTCTGCTTATGCCATGCAGATTCAATGTATGGATGTCTCAGTGTATGCATCTTATACCCTGAGTGCAAACACAAGCATGTTGTACAGCAGTCTGTCATTGTCAGTGTGAACTGCAGCCTGGCAGAAGCAGTAAAATCTGTCGGTTTATGTAATTCCTCAGCGCTGTTTTCAATTCTGGTGCATGTACATGTGCACAATTGCAGAAGTTGTTTCTGTGCTTTGCTGATGGACAGCTGCATATGATGCCCGCTCACAAATTGAATTGCTGCTTCAGACCTGTAGAGGGTGTAAAATCACCCCTGGAGAGGTATATCAAGGCATCTAAGGAACTTGATGACTGTCCTACTGACATGGAGCACTATATGGTAAAGCCAGTCTTCATGATGTGCAACCTCATATGCTGCAGCTTCAACTTATAGCAAGAATGCATGTTGCTTTGTTGAGGTCTTCTCCCTTTTGCTCGAACACATGACAGAAGGAAAACATGTGCATACGCATACATGCGCTGTGTATACATGCGCTGTGTATACATTCGCTGTGCAATGTCATCAAGTGTTATGTGGGCATCTGGCATGCAGCTGCTGACCAACAGCAAACACATAATAATCACTAGTTTGCATGGGCTATGCGTGGTACACACTCCTAGTGCTATGCAGCTTGAGCTCAGAGTCTTCATGCGCACACAAGCTGTACATGACTGCCTCATCCTGTCCAGCTTTTCCAGAGACTCACTGCGTCAACTGTACGCACATGCCACCGCAAGGGCCATTAACCAAGGGCACACTGTGCACAGCTGCTAGATTGCAAATATGCACACCATTGCGTAAGTATACAGATGTCAGTCATGTGTACTGTAGCATGGCTTCTTGAAGACCTGCTGGTTTACCTTTGTGGGCCTTAGCAGTCAGCTAGAGTTGGCTATCATGTGTGCAGCTTGCACCAGCCCTCAGGCAGCACTGACATTAACGCTTAGTCTGTTTGCAGAATGCTGCCTTCAACATGCTATTTGCTGGACATGACACAAGTGCTTCTGCATTGACGCTGGCCTTGCTTTACTTGAAGCAGCAGCCAGGTGCTTTACAGAAGCTGCGTCAAGAACAACGCCAGGTCAGGTCCCTTCCTCTTGCCTGCTGTCAATATGCCTGTGCCATTGGGCTTGTGCATGTTGGTACAAAGACATGTCAGATACCAAGCATCAAATGAACATCAAGAAACGCAGTATAATTCTGCTGGTGCCAATTCATGCAGATGGTCTTTTTGTGTTTGGTCTGTCTTGCCTAGGTTGATCTCATGCCTGCAAGCTGTGAAGTGTGATGCAGGTGATTGCTCAGCATGGCACAGCCATGAATGCAGCCTCCTTGGCCATGATGCCATACGCAGATGCAACCGTCAAAGAGACATTGCGCTTTCTTCCTGTTGTTTCTGTTGTTGGCAGAACAGCATTGCAGACCTTTGAGGTTGGAGGCTACACAATCCCAAAGGCAAGCTTCATGCTAGTTAGTGAGCACAAACAATTGAACATAGCCTGCACCCTGCACTGCATGTACAAACCTCAAACACGGCATGATGGTTCACATGCGCAAGCTTGAGGCCTGATGTGTCTCATTGTGCAATGTCAGGGTTTCAACATCCAGTTGCACTTCTGGAAGGCTATGGAAGACGACGCCAGGTGGAAAAACGGGATGGCCCCGGATTTGCTGCCTTCCAAGTTCAACCCTGAAAGGCAAGCTCACCTGACATGCCTCACCTTGTGGTCTCTCACAGACAGCAAGGTACTTAATGCACTGCATACACCTTACCAATAAGAGCAGACATGTGCTTTTTGAGTCAACATTGAGCAAATATAGTTTGCTGTTCACGCATATCTGACAAGCGGGTACTCCATCGTACAACATGGCTGCTTCCAAGTACTTGGACTAGTATACCCTGATAGGCGACGTGACACTCCATGGCTACTGCATGCCTCTAGTAGGCAACTGTATCTGTCACACGTGACACAAAGAATCAAGAGCTTACAAGCTAGGTCAATGCGTGCCATCAGTGCTCATGTTAATTCTGCTGCTTACACTCTTGTTGCAGCGCTGGTTGCAATTGCATACAAGCCAGACAGTAAAATCTCCAGCTGTACTTCTGCAATGCGCGTTTTGCTGATGCACGTACCTGTTATGACTGATCTGACATACAAGGAGAGAAAGCAAAACATGCCTGCATCTCACTGCAGTCATAATGTGAGCCTCCTAGGAGCCTCAGGCCTGAGACAGCAGCTCAGCTGATCTGCAGAGCTTCATTTTTACATGCCTACCGTAGCGTCCTGGTCAACCACCATAGCTAGACGCTTGGAGTATGACTGAGCATGTTGCGGCCAGCATGACCGCCTGGTATTTTGCAGTCTGCTGTATGGTGGTCTTCACTATATATGATAATGGCAGGTGGTCAAGTAACTGCTGCTTTACAGGTGGTTGAGTGAAGAAGGGCGACGGGCAGGCTCCTGGCTACCTTTTGGCTATGGACCGCGCATGTGCATTGGCTATGGCTTTGCTTTGCAAGAGATGAAGGTCATGAGCAACATTTGCATTGGGCCCGCTGCCATAGACTATGGAGCGTGCAAGTCCTTGAGCCATGTGTGTGCATTGCAATAGATCAAGATATAACTTGTGCATGACCTGCTGCTTCACATTGTAGGCTGGCACTCTGCAACATGTCTTCATCACTTCTGGGTGCATCTTTGGCTGTGCAGCTCATGATGTCCTTTGGCTGTTACCAGTGCTTGCTGGATGTGTCTTTCTGTTCCCAGGCGCAGCATGTTCAGCATGCCTCAGAGGATCCCTGTGAATGACCTCAGCTGAGTTGTTTGACCCCTACACCATGCATTGTCCTTTGCACCCTTGCTGCTGTGGTGCACAGGAAGCCAAGTGCAGGACTATAGGCATGTGTGTGCAGAGCCTGTCAGTGTCAGAAAAAGAACAGACTGCTGATAAGCTGTTTGCTATTATGCAGATCATGTTAGCTGTGCTTGCAAGGGGATATGACTGGCAGGTCGACTTGACTGAACCCATCAGGGAGTTTCCCCTGCCCCTTCCAAGCCGCGGTCTACCCATGACCTTCAAAGAGCTAGACCAGCCCTTGGGCAGGGAAGAGCAATGAATAGGCAGATTGCCCATCAAGATGATGATATGTGCAAGCAAAAGCAATTTTAGTAATGTTGTGCCTGAGTACAGCCCGAGAGGTCAAGGCAATAGCAGACTGCTCTTGGATACACTGCATGGAGATGTATGGGCATAGCACCTGGCATGAGTTATGACTTCCAAGAAAGCTGTCACATGGCAAATCTGCTGTTGCAGCGGCTTTCTTACATTCGCTTTGAATGGTTGTCTGACTCGCGCTGCAGTCTTACCTATATATGTGCTTGTTATTGACCAGATTATCACCGGTGGTACCCTGTGCTGCAGATAACATGTAAACTGCCCTACGCTTGGGTGAGCTGTCCAAGTTAGCTGAGATGATCGTCTGACTGATGCATGCATGCGTATGTGACTTTGTAAGTGCCCAATGGTGCACACCACACAGGTGCTGCTATCAGAACCTAGGTCCTGCAGCTGTTATGCATGCATGATGGCACCTCCTCTTGATCCTGCCACGATTAGAAAGCGTACACGCATGCACTTCAGCAACTGATGCCATGACAGTGCCATCCAATCCACTCCTGGGGGGGGGGGGGGGGTGGAAATCCTACGCCGTTAGGCTTGATAACGGGAACGCGCCGGCGCCATGGCTTGAACGTCGCCCGAGGCAATTGAGCCCGCAAGCTTTCGAACATTATGCGCTGTACCTATTTGACCCAGCGAGATCGACCGGAGGAGTTCCGCAGCATCACTGGTTTGACTGGCGAGAAATAGGCAGAAGTCAGAGTCTGCAGACCTTAGGTTTGAACGCAAGACTTTCATTCAATAGCCAGCAGCCATTCAACGTTGACTCTAGCGGACCAAAGGAATTGCAGGACCAGGGCGGTGAAGACCATCTACAAAACGAGGCAGCAAGTTATTCGTGCCCTCAACAATTTGTATGACGTATACATGAGAAATTATTCGCTGGCAATCATCGCATTATGCTTGGACGCATTGCGGCTGTAGTGATGCTGTTAGATAATGTCGTGTCACACAAGTACTGCTCCTGTGAAAGTAGCATTACAGCCACTGGTGGCTACTAAGGATGCTTGCGCATTAGAAGAGTAGGTATGCATTTATGAGATTTATATCATACTTACACCATGCTCGACTGCTCCAGGTCCATGCTACAATATGCCCTACATTTGTTCTGGAAATATAAAGAAGTGCAAAATTGGAACCAAGAGCGTCTGAACGCTGTGTGATAATGGGCCTCCGGGTCCATTTGGGCTGGAGCACTCTTGTCACCTGGGGTAGCTGCAGCATTCCCATGTGTGAGTGAGCATGAGGCAACGGCCACAATTTGGCAACAGTTTGGCCAGTGCAAGTTCTAAGTGTGTACAGCACATGCGTGCTCAAATATGTTCATTTGGAATGCTGGAGTTACATTGCAAGGACCATTATGATATCTGCAGGAGACAGCAGCTACGATTCACCAACTGGCTCACAATACATCATGCAGCAGCGCCTATTGAATTTGCAAGCCACCAGCTGCAATGCCTCAGTGCCCAAGCAGCTATGACCAGCAAAAAGAAGCTAACGCAGATTGAGAGACATCAGGAAGAAGAGCAGTTTTCATTCGTATACATCATTTTTAGGTATACTACTGCAGTAATGGTGGACACCAGAATCTACAGATTAGCTAGCCAATACATTGTGAGATGCAACGAGGCCCTCTCCTCAGGAGTGCAGGCAAATCATGCTTGTATGGAACACACAGAAAGCTGCATCAGCAATTGATGGTATTGTCAGGGTTGTCCTCTTGGACCATGCCATTGCATTGGTTTCCTGTCATACCATTGCCAGAGAATGTGTTTCCTGACACTGTGCTCCAGTTGTGCATTTGCCACTGTTGCAGAAAAGCCAAATTGCAACGCCTGAATTGTGTGTGAAAGTGTTGCCTGAAATGCTGAGGCCAAAGGTTGGCCCCAGATTGTTTTGTGTCTTCAGTCCAGGTACACCATCCATGCTGTTCTGAATGATGTTGCCAGAGATTGAGAGGCCTGCAGGCAAATGGTCTCATCTTTGGTCACTGTTATCCACAAGGATGAACCAAGACATCAATGTGTACATACATACACGCATGTACTTACCAGTGGCCAAATCAATCCCTATGCTACCAGCACCTCCAGAAATGGCATTGCCTGTCAAGATGTTTCCTGCAATCTGCAAGCAATAAAAGTCCATGTTTCGCCACTACCAACTGCAGGGCAGCAGTGTTGTTCCTTGGCCGTCAGTTGCAGACAGAAATCAGCTTTGGAGACAGTGGGCACACGAGAGCCGCATTGGTCAGATGATTAATCGTGAAGCATAACATTTGGCGCATGCAAACCTGTCGTCCGTTGGACTGATTATCGGCAGTGATGCCCTCTTCGCCATTGGAGCTTGCTGTGTTGCCAGTGATGGAGTTGCCGCTGCACTGATTTTGTGCTATGCCAATAGCCTTGTTGTTGGAGCTCTGCACAAAGGTCAAGATCACTGTAAAGTTATCAACATGGTCCAGACACCTTTGGGTTGTTGCCGTTACAGACAGCCTTGACTGTTTGCTGCATGACCGCACATGCCATACGAGGTATCTGCATCCAATCATGCTGTGTGTTTTTGATAAGTGCGTCTGGTGTAGAGTCTCATGAGGCACTAGTGTTGCATAGCATGTGCAATCATGTTGGCAAGCACAGCACTAATAATCAGCAGTTCACCAATCATGTGGGCAAAACTTCCATCTGCAAGGCAAAGGAGGTGGAGTCCTTACCGTCCCAGACATGCTGTTGCCTGCACAACTGCTGCTTTGACCGTCAAAAACAAAGCCATGGACCCCACAGTTTATGGCCTGCAGTAGTCAGCAAGACAATGCCATCAAGGTAAACATGCAGGACGCCCAGAGGGTTAATTGCTGTTTCATCAGATGCCTTAAAAGATTGCAGATTTCTCACTGAAGAGTCTGTGATTTGATTGCTGGCTCCATTGATGACAAGTCCCGAAAGTGGGGTGTTTGCACAGTCAATTTGAAGGTTTTGGATTTTGTTTGAGATGCCCCGAAAAGGGGAGTGTTATCAGTGTTGACAATACAAAGCATAAGGACTACTTATCAGCAGGGATGACCTCAAATTTCATACCTGATGAAAATATGCAGACCACTGGGGTTGCCATACATGATTGTAGCTCCAGATGAAGCTGAAATCGTGACGCCGTTGACATTGACGTTAATATCTGCCATCGCCTTATAAGTACCAGGTGGCAAGCAGACTGTCTGGCCTATGCAGGTGATCATGGTGCAAATTTCCTAAAATGGTGACTGGAGCTCGTCTCGCGCAGTCGCGCGCTGATGCAGCACAGTAAAATGCTGTTGCGTATGTACCTGCGGCGCCGGCAGCAGTGATGGCGGCATTGAAAGCTGATGAGCTATCTGAAGTGCCGGTTGGATCCGCCGTATAGGGTGCTTGAAATAACGTCTATGCCACTAGTGCACACGCCAGAAGCCTGCAATGTCCTCAGGTAAGCGCTGTCCACCACCGCAGACATGAGGCACACCAACGCGCTCACGGCTACAGCAGCAGACAAGCGCTGCATTCTTGAAATGGGTGATGATGTCGCCATTCAAATCGGATGTTGGAGGATCACAGGTGTGAAGGGCAGTTACTTTGTGTCCTCCATGCACAAAATGCCAGTTATACGAGAGTCGGTCGCTTCCAACAGCGACTGCCACAAAGATCACATTAAGGATTTTCGTACCCCAGTTTCCTGGTGAATCTTCCAGTGAGTGTGTTCCACGTGAAGCATGTGCTGGCCTAGCTTTGCGACAGGAATACAGCAGCTGCATAATACTATGAACATCTTGGACTGCAAATGGTTCCGCGCAGGTTGGGAGGTGAAACACTGAACCCGCAGAACGACTTTACGAAGCAGCAGCAGCGACTTCGTCACGTTGCGGCACCGGCTACCATTTGAGCACGCAATTATTGAGTCAGAGCGCAAAAGGCAGCTAGCTAGAGTGCATGTAGTGAAGGTCTGGTAATGCTCGTTTTGCACCGGAACAACAACTTTGGTAGACGCCTGTGCACTGAGCAGCAATCAATATTGTGAGGTAAACATATGTGTTGGAAAACACTGTTACTGCACTGCAGCATTCAGACTGTGCAGCATGCCACCTGCAGCTGCAGCAAGCAGTTGCAAGAGGTCAAAGGCCATTCGTAGTCTGGCTTGAGCGTCATCACAGTGGGTGGCCTCTATATACATATGTCAGCTACTCCCGATGAAATGCAGGTCACATGATTATGCACAGATGCCATGCAACACGTCACATGATATCATGTGACCTGTTGCATGGCATATCGATCATGATTTGAACAATGAGTGAAGCAAGAAGATGTGATGACACATTGAGTCCCCTATGATTGCAATGAAAGATCTCTAGTGCTCACCATCATTCAAAGACAGAACAAAGATCCTAGTTGGGGTGACTCACGAATTGGACACCCTAACACCCTCTGCCGCTGCATTGATCCAGCTGTAACAGATCTTGATGTTGCAACAATTGTCTTCGATATTTTGCAAAGCAAAGTCAGCCACCTGTTGAGTGGCACTGCCAGTGAGGCTACATTCACTGACGCTATATTTGAGTCCCTCTTCCAAGTAAGACCCTAATTACGCAAGACAGCTAATCATAGCCAACAGCCTTCATTTGGTAAGGTCGGCTGCTGGGATCGTATGAGTTTTTGTACGAGTGCTCAAGTCTGTGTTGCCTGCAGAGTCAAAACTCTTTAAAAGATGTCGCTGGTGGGCTTGACCAGAGCTTGCTTTTGACCAGAACAAGCTCTGCTACAGCTGTGTGCATGATGATCATGAGTGAATGCGTTTGGCAGGTGGCTTGGACACAGAATTGTCCAAAACATGACACATGTGCTAGGCCGACTGAATGTAGGCTACATTCAGTCCGGCTATAACATACTGGGGCCTCTGAACATTAGCGTTTTGATGTAGGTTATCTTGGAAACCCTGGATGTAGATCTACAGCTGCGCATGTCATGTTGAGCAGCTGTGTCCACACAAGCACAAAGAACTTGGTGCAATAAGTTCAAACTTCACGTTATGAGAAGAGAGGTTTCTCAATCACTGAATGCTCTGCCCTAGGCTCAAAGTATTGAATGGGGGCATATCAGCTCTTATTGCAGCCCGGTTCGTTGTCCCCGGGATTGCTGCTAGTGTACAAACTCGTGACTGATTTGTACTCATGCGGAACATGGCGGAAATTGACTACAGATGACAGCCACAGCTGCTGCGGCGACAACATGTACATTGCGAGCCGGCTCACATCACAGGCAAGCCTGCTCATCTCTGCTACGGCATGCGCAAATGAAATTTTGCGCACACCTAAGCTCATCTGAGCACTTGAGCTAAGCCAATTGGTGGCCAACGCCTCATAGTCGACGTCGCCAACAAGCCCACACACAGAGTCGCGCTAAGCGATTGGACGAGGTCAAACGTTTCAGCGCAGTATCAGGCTGGCTGTGACTTTAAATCTCACACAATACCACCACTCCACTCTGAGACTCCTCTGGATCCGTATACGTCTTCGAAAACCGGCTTTAACTTCACAGCTTTGGCAGCGCGACAGCACGGCAGCACAGCAGTTCAGATAGAGGGAAACGACTGATGTGGCCCACTTGGCATGCGTACTCCACAACAAGGCGTCAGTGCCTGTTAATGCTCCACACCGACGGTGAAGCTTCAAATTTGCGATCAGCCAACAGGCAATTCAAGTACACACCAGCAAAGCGGCTATTGCAAGGTTTGGTGTGCCTGTTGCTTTTACATCAACCCACATCTGCTGAGCAAGGGTGGTATGCATATGATGACAGCATCATCAATGGCAGTGTCAGCTGTTATTGTATGGAATTGGACCATCAACAAGGACGTCTTTGCACGGCAACACAAATCTGGTTTGATAGGTCAGAACAAGAGCTAGGTCAAATACATGACATGCTGGTATGTGAATGCCTCAAGACATGTTGTCAAACTGCATGTGCTCTGCCATGCCGCCAATTGTTGCATCTGCATCACAGATTTTGTGAAATGAATCATCCAATGAAGCATGATCATGAGCCAATATGCGTATCTTCGAAAAAATTCCCAGCAGTTATCATGTATGCTGACTTTAAGGCCAAAGGCTCCTTGGCTGGCTTCTGAATAATCTGCTGCATGGGTTTGTTGCTGATAAATGCAGTGCAGTTTGACCAAGAGATTGGTCCCAGTGTTTGTCACAAAATGCAGCATACCGCTGTGCAGCGCCACAGTGTGTTTGTTTGTGCTTGTCAAGCAGGCATGCCTACCACTGCCAGACGGCATGCACATGACCTGTTTTGAGGTGCTGCACAGGGTGGTTCAACGCTGCTACAAGTGCAAGTACCAGCTTCAGCCAGAGACAACATGCCCCGCATGGACGTGGCAAATGCAGACACGCCAGTCATCAAGTTGTCCAGCTTTTTTGGGGAGTACCATCTTACCCCAGTGCCTCCCAGCAACATCCAAAACAACTGTGAAGCCAATGGGCTGCTGGTGTTCAGGGGTCAGCCAGTAGTGTTCATGGTCCGTGACCATGCAGACATGGGTCACTTCTTAACAGTTCAGCTCGCCCCCCTTGTTGTTGTAAGTCCTCAGGTGGCCCTTCTATTGGTGTGAGCACAATGCTACGTGTATACACTCTGCACTCCAGGTGGTGTCAACAATGTCTTGTTTTGCACTGATAGCTTGGCTGGGTGGCTATACAGATAGCCAACTATTCACCCGTAAACACGTGTCTGCTGGCGCATTCATCACGAAAGTGAGAGAAAAGTTGATCATATGTATGCAGGAAAACTATAGCTGCTACAGCAACCAGCTACCTGCAGCCCTACATGTTACGTGTATTACATCGATCACCAGGTTGCTGCTTGCACTTGCAGGCTTTGAAGGCGGTTGGTTGGGATAAGCAACCCTTTCGGCTCATAGTCATTGATAGGCAAAGTACTCATCCTCCCATTCGTTCTCAAAAAGACATCTTTATTTCTATTCTGGACAAGCTTTCAGGCAGTGAAACGCTGTCGTTGGAACATATGCCAGATATGTTTTGCGCAGACAGAGCTCTTGTCGGTGTTGGCACCAATGCAATGCTACTGGCACATGATGGGACCAAGTTCTATGAATTTCAAACAAATGAGGAGGTTGACCACAACAGGGCAGCTTTTGCAGGTTGAGTCTTGACTACTACACTGTATTGCACCTGACAATTGCGGCTTCATGCTTTGCATGACGTGAGCCAGATTCTTTTTGCAGCTATATAAAGTCATGTATCCTCTCAAGGCAAGGTTCCTAATCACTCTGCATGTTTGAATACAGATATGCGGAGTTGGGTGCTGCAAAGTTTTGGCATTATGGAAAGTTCCCCTGAAGGCAACAAACCACACCCCAGCACGCCGGCCATCACAATTATAGACAGAGGACCCCCACCTATTGCACGCCGAATTATCAATCAAGATATGCTTGCTGCAGCTGCTGCAAAGATTGGGAGAGTCCAAGTGGTCAGGCTGCAAGAAATCAGCTTTGAGGAACAACTTCAGCTGATGCTGAGCACAGACATCATGATTGCTGCACATGGCTCTGCAGCATCAATGATGGTGTTTCTGCCACCACAAGCAGTTGTAGTTGAAGTGAAGGCCTACAAACATGGACTCACACAAGACTTCACGCATGGTCATTGCAACTTGGCACGAGCAACAGACACGTCTTTGCTTGTGTGGCATAACAGACAGCTGGAGCATACACGTAGATGGGAGGGTGCAGGTGTTGGTGACCCATTTGACCCATTTGACCCACAGGTTGAGTACTTATGAAGTACCAAGAAGAAAGCAATCAGTGCAATGCGCACACATCGTACCAATCAATAAGGTGCATGTACTGAATACATCCTTCTTCGTGCTTGGTCTTTGCAAGTCCAGAAACGTGGTACAGCTTGGCATTTAGTCTGACTCAATTAGTCATGAACCAGCGGGATCAGGTGAAAGTTATACGGGGGGTGATACGTCATACGGCGTATATGCGTGTACGCCGTGTTATCGGGGCAATAGACGTAGCGATATATACGCGTATTTCGCATATACAGTGCGTATATACGTGATCTCAGGGACAAGCAGTCTGTATTTCACTGCCCTAGCTGTTAACAACTCGTTAACTTGGGGACTGGCAGAGATGCAAATTCATGAATGTGTAGTGCCACAGTCTTGATGTGCACATGTGACAAAGCATTATATATGCAGTCAAGTCCGTATTAGGCAGCAGTTAGCTTGCTGTATAGTTATCAACATAGCAACAAGCAACAGCCACCCATTAGTAAACATCACCGCTACAGCAGTAGGCATATTTAATGTCCAGCATGTTTGCATTTCCCAGTGTGATTACACAGAATGCTATGCCAGATCATGCATGCAGCATGACTCACCATACTGATAGCATGATTGCATGTGCATGACTCAATCTAAAAACTCAGATTCCCTTTGAAATTTTGAACCATCAGACAAAACAGTCGGAAAGGCTGACGCAGTCAGCAGTCTGCAGTCGAAGTCGAAGTCGAAGTCGAAGTCGAAGTCGAAGTCGAAGTCGAAGTCGAAGTCGAAGTCGAAGTCGAAGTCGAAGTCGAAGTCGAAGTCGAAGTCGAAGTCGAAGTCGAAGTCGAAGTCGAAGTCGAAGTCAAGGGAAGGGCCAGACTCTGGCAATTTTTTTTGCACGATCTGTGCACAGGTAAGTTTAGTGTGCTGTAAGCCACTGCAAGTTGTTGCTCTGAAAACAAAGGTGTACTGCCTGTACAGCCTCACCCTCTGTCAGAGGAGAGGCTGTCCAGGCAGCAGGCTTTTGCTGCTTCTTGTGCAACGCTT
>JAABUK010003384.1_pt1 | contig 27038 bp, 44 predicted proteins | sample 5559141 | NCBI WGS metagenome assembly JAABUK01 (sample SAMN10711869, study PRJNA513367) | rock metagenome | isolation source: Antarctica rocks | place: Antarctica: Victoria Land, Pudding Butte nord | collected 2016-01-03
CTCCTCTCCCACCTCTCCCACCTCTCCCACCTCTCCCACCTCTCCCACCTCTCCCACCTCTCCCACCTCTCCCACCTCTCCCACCTCTCCCATCCCTCTCAACTCAACCAACGGCCCCGTATCGAAGCTGATCGATATACATTTCCAGATGCCAATACGACCGCTCCATCTCCCAACCCACATCCACCTCCTCCGCCTCCTATCCCTCTGGCCCCTTTTCATACAACCGCGGCTCCCCCTCCGGTCCTCACCCATCCTGGTCCTCCCGTCCCCCTCCACCACGCAACGCCCCCCCTCCTCCAGGCGGATTCACATACTCCCCCTTCGGCCGTCGTACACCTCCCAACTTTGGAGGGACCTCCGGCTTCGGATACGGTGCCGCCCCACTCCCGGGTCAAAATCAGAGTCGTGTTCAGAATCCATTTGCCAATATCCGACATGAGACCAACGCGTTTAGGAGATCGGGCGAGACGGATGATCGGGAGGCGGAGGGTAGCGCGGTTTGGAGATTTGTAGGCGTGTCAGTGTTGATGGCGGTGGTCCTCCTTGCGGGTGGGGGGTTGACGGCGAGTAGTGCGGATGATACGGGGTTGCGGGATGAGCGGGAGGGGGAAGGGGGAAGGGGGAAGGGGGAAGGGGGAAGGGAGAAGGCACGGAGGGGGATTGCACACCGGGCATGACAATTTGAAGGCAGCTGGATCGAGCGTCAAGACCACCAGGACCTTGGGAGATCCGGACCGCCATCGATAAGCTGGCGGCGCTGGATGGAGACAGCCTGCCCCATGTCTCGGAGAGGTTTCGAAGGAGATAATGCGCTTTCGGCTAGTGATCTACTCGCCAGGACGACCGCTGAGGGTACGAGAATGGATGGCAGCGCGAAGGTATGCGGAAGCTGAGGGATGGCAAGAACAGTCGATTCCGACTCGATCAACCGTAAACGGCGCCAAAGCTGCTCTTCAAGGTGCAGGCGACAGCGGTATTGCAATGGCGCAGAAGGGCCATCGCCGCCTTCGCGGGTTAATAGTACTGGTAGATGCATAGCATAGCACTACTTCCCCCGTGCCAGCCCGGAATCGGGTCCCATTTCTTCAGATCTCCCTACACTCCCTCTCGAGCCATGCCAACGCACGCTCATCCTTGACTTCCTGCAAGAACGGCATGACCTTCTCCTTGACCTCGGCATGATAACTGTTCAACCAAGACTTCTCTTGCGGACTCAGCAGCTCAACCTCCACCAATCTCGTCTGCATTGGGCACTATCACGGCAATATATCAGCTCTGGCGGGAGTCACTTGGTAGCGACTGACCATCGTGACATGCTCCAGCCCGAGGTACCCTTTGTTCCCGAAGTTTTCCCTCGTCTCAGCCATCTTGATCACGTCGATGTTCTCGATCCGAACACCGAATTTGCCATCGGCATAGTAACCCGGTTCGTTCGACATCACCATACCCGCTTGAAGAGCAACGTCGTTGTAGGCGGGTCGCGGGCCTACACCGTGAGGACCTTCATGGACATTGAGGAAGGCGCCGACTCCATGGGATGTACCATGTCTGAGGGTTGTCAAGTTGGCCCAAAGGCGGGATCATCGCGTCACGTACCGGTAGTCTAGACCGTCAGACCAGAGCGGTCTGCGGGCGAGCGTGTCTCTACAATGATGTCAAGTCTGGTGATTCTCCAAAAGTATACTTGTAGTTGACCCACAAGACATATCCTGTCGGCGACCTGTCAGCGGATACATTGAAGCCCTTAGCAGGACCACTGACCGGTCGTTCCCTGAGGAAAGATGACAGTGTCAAGGGCTTGACCGATAAACATCAGCTGACAATACCATTGCTGACGGAGTTGACTGTTCACCAATGTGGCCTTGAAGCTAGACAACACAGTCAACGTATAGGAACGCTGCTACGGTCCGACGTACAACTCGCGTGAAAGCTCGTTTCTCTTCCGCTGTCGGTGACCCGAAATGCTGTTAAGATCAGCCAGAGGTCTCCGGCGGATGATGCGACGTCACCCATGTCCGCGTTGTGTCAGTCGTACCTTATCCACTCGTCAGCTGGCTACCCGGTCAGACGCGCATGCCTTACCGTCTAGATATTGCGCTGCGCGAAGGAATTGTTCAGCTGGTCGACCGGAGGGCGAGCGGCAGATTTACCGCCAGAGTCACAAAGATACATCTGATCCCGGTCAATCACGGCGCTGCCTTTCTCCGGTGGCATATAGTGGATGATTGCTGCGTTCCCTTATCAGCCTCATGTCCTGCTAATTGAATACGGACTGACCCCCATTTGGCCCAGTAGAGGAGATCGTCTCGAATGATAGACCCATGAACAACTTGTTCTGCCTGGAAGAGCCTCCAGATCAGATATGTTCAGTTTGTTGTTGTTTGGGATGACGAACCGCCTGTAGTTCTCCAAGACCTCCGCAGCATCGTACTCGGTCCACTTCTCTCCCTTGTGCAGTACCTCCTCAAGCCACGCGAAATACCGTACAAGAGCGGTACCATCGCGGAGATGACATTGACGGAAGCCCTCGATCTCGGTCTGAAGACGGTCAGTTTTGCTCAAGGCTAGATAGGCCTTACACACCGCATTCTTCTTAGCCTTCGCGTCGACCACCATCGATCTCCGCACCTCCACGTTGTCCTACGGAACTTGGGTTAAGACTTCCTTGGCAGTACATTGCAGGTGGCGTACCTCTCCAACAGCCTTGACCATCGCCCAGCTGGTCCTTTGGCCAACCAGCACTTTGTCCGTCTTGACCACCTTCTCCTCGGTTCCTTTTCCCGTGTCTTTCACGACCTCCCCAGGCTTCTCCACCGCCTTGGGCTTCGAGTCCCCGTTCGCCGCCTTCAGCGCCCGTTCCGCTTTGACGCGCTCGCCGAGGCTTTCAAGGCTGTTCCATATTTGCTCGTATGCGAGAACAGCGATCCCATTGGCGTGAAGGTACTCTCGCACCGCTGCGCTCAACGACGTTGGCTGGGCGAACAGGGTACACTCGTCGGGTGTGACGATGGCGTAAGCGAAGAAGACCTAGGGAAATATGATTAGCATGAAGCTTCTCTGTGTCACAGGGCGAGAGGAGTGTGCGGTACTCGCAGGATTGTAAGGGATATCGCTACCCCTCAAATTGAACATCCAAGCCACCTCATCCAACTGGCTCACCACCAATCCCGGTGAGCCAGTCCTCCCCAGCTTCTCTCGGACCAAACTCAGCTTCTGGCCCACCTTCTCGCCAGTGTACTGGTCGTCGAGATGGAATACATTACTGGCAGGTCGAGGGGGACGGGATGACGTCCAGACATGATCAATAAGGTTCTCTTGAACTGGGACGAGAGTAGAATTAGGAGGCGAAGCCGAAAGAGAGGTATGTAGGGCCTTGGATTCGGAGTATGGGATCAGAGTGGGGTCGATACCGATACGAGAGGAAGGTGAGAGCTCCTAGACGTTGATGAGCACCGTTCGAGACAACAGCAAAGGTAATGTACGGTCTTCAGCCATTCGGTCCAGGTAGGGATTTCCGGCAAGCCCTGTTTCATCAACGACCATCTGGATTCCGAGTGCATCAGCTTAGTGTCCTGCATGTGGTGGAGTTCACGACAGCTGTGGTTGAGACTCACCCCTTGCCAAGCTGCTTCCCCGCTTGCAACCAGTATCTCCCGTCGGTCCAGCACATCGCCGCATCCTTTGTAACGACGGCACATCCTGCCGATCCGGTGAATGAGGTGATGAAGGCTCGGCGGGAATCACAGGGAGCCAGGTACTCGGAAAAGTCTACGGGTGGAGGTTGTCAGCCAATCATTGCCATGTCGTTGTTGACCTGCGCACGAGCATCTTCGGACGGGACAACACTGAGATCATCCTTGTCAGCCAGCTCCAGCAGGTCCAGTAGGAAATTTCGTACTATGCATCAATTTCTCGCTCTTTCATCATTCCTCTCAACGCGGAGAGCTTGCTCATCGAGTCCAGCTCCGCCATCGTAGCCAAAGTTCTACTCGGTGCTCTCGGTGCGTGGAAACGGGCACCAGGTCTGGATGTGTGTTGCTCCAGCAGAGTCCCAGCGAGGCTTCGTGTATAACATGTACAGCTCCTTGTCAAGACTAGAACCGGTGACATGCAATCTCATCAGGAGTAGGGCGAGCCGATAATAGGGGGTGCCCGGAGCCGGCCCATGCGACCCGGTCCGCGTGGCACCGGTTTTGCAGCGGAGTGGCAGCGTGGGAAGGTCGTGGCATCTCTGAAGCGGCCGAGGTTCTCAGTGAGCCGGATGAGACCAGCTCTAGGTGCGGGACTCTGCGTCGAATAGGTCAATTCGAGCCTCAAGGGAGAAAGCGCCTCAATGCCGTTCTGCATACCAGCATGGGAAGCAAAGAGGTTCCCAGTCACGGCCACTTCCTCATTCCCTCCCTCTTACACACCTCGCCCCAGCTCTCCCTTTTGCTCACCCTCTCCAACAGTCCCATCACATTCTTCCGCTCCCTCGGCGACTCCGCATGGTCCGCCCTCCACCTCACCATGCATGTCATCAAGAAATCCGCCGTACTCGGTTCATCGCCGACCAGGAACTCCTTCCCCTCCAACTGCTTATCGAGTAGTTCCCATCCTTGACTTTGATTCTCTCAACGCTCTGACCAAAGCCTTCCCAGCAGGATCACCGTTCCGCCCAGCGTACCATCAGTCCCGAAAGGCGGGTGACATGGTATTCTCGAGGAAATTCATGGTCTCCAGCCATTTCGCTGGAAAGATGGGATCGACTGGAGCGAAGTGAGCGTCTGGATGGCGCTCAGCGAGGATCATAAGCATCGCTGCGGATTCAGTGTAGGGAGTCCCGTCAATTATGAGTGTAGGAACACGACCTTTGGGTTTGAGAGCAAGGTACGAGGGGTCTTTCTGGATCTTCAAAGCGAATCGATCAGTTTTGCCTCGAATGGAATGCCATGGCTGAAGTGAAGGTCGACGAGAAGCCAGTGCGCTGCGAGTCGAAGCAGTATCGGGAGTGTAGTAGAGGGTGTAGGTCATGGTCGACGGTATGGGCGCTACGTTGTCTTTTCAGGATGCGTTGAATGAGACGGGAAGAATGTCATCGATCACCGAATACAGCGAAACACCGACACTCTGGCATACTCAGGCCTCGGAGGGAGAAGTCCGTTTGTATCGAGTAACAGCGAGACAAATCAAATGGGATATCCCGGATGAGATAAGAGATCCTCCGCATGATGTGGATTTCCCTGAAACACCTCCACCTCGCACAAACCTTCACTCAGAATTCAACGGTCCCTCTTGCTGCTCGGAGCTTTGTCACATCTTTCTGGACCAGCCAGTACTCGGGTACCAAGATGCATCTCATCACTGTCGCTACGTGAGCCTTTTGTCTGGCGCAAAGGCGTTCTTACTCATACCAGCCTCTTCCTTTCACATCGATGTTTCAGCTGGTGAGCTTTCAATGACTCGAGCCAAGACAGACTAGCTAATGCGACTGGCCGCCTGCTAGCCAGCTCACACAATGGTCTCTCGACTTCACTGTGAGTGAGGGAGGCTTCTAGGATTCGAGATCTAGGGTGACGTTAGAGAAGGGCAATTGCGACCGCATCCTCCGATCAATCGCCATTGCTAAGTCTCGAGGAGCGTCACTCAGGGTCGGACCAGAGTTGGAGATCCCGGGCTATGGCTGTCTTGATCACTTCTTGGAGGGTTCGTGGCTCTCATGCATTGCAGGCGATACGCTGAGAGCTGTTCAGGGGATACCATATTGCACTCATGGGAGGTGTTGGCAAAGATACTTCAAAGCGAGGAGGCGAAAGGGATCGTCTGCGACGTAGGGATGTCAGCGATACTAATTCAATCCGGCGTGGGTCCGCTGAGATCCCATAACAGGCCTGTGATCCATAAAAATACCTCGTACAATTGCCGAGTGGTCATCCACGATGGCAAGATTGTTTTGATCCGGCCGAAGATGTGGATGGCCAACGACGGGAACTACGTGCGTCAGACGTCCCTTATACTGGTCGAACTTGAGCTGAGACTTCATAGCGGGAGCTTCGACATTTTACACCATGGCATAAGCATCGCCAATTTGAACAGCATTCCCTCCCCGGCATGATTAGACGGATTACCGGTCAAGTACGTTCCGCTGCGCTTACTGTGATCACGGTTGACCTTGTGGGCAGACTCATGTGCCGTTCGGAGACGCTGTCGTTGCGACGGAGGACACGGTGATAGGAGTAGAGCTGTGTGAGGAGCTGTTCACAGCCGCATCGTTGATCCATTCCTCCTCTTCGCAAACACTTCTGACAAGGCATCAGGCCACATGTTGATATGGGTTTGGACGGGGTCGAGATCTTCATAAACTCCTCCGCTAGCCATCACGAGTTGAGAAAGCTCAACAAACGGGTTGATCTGATCAAAGGGGCAACGGCCAAAGTTGGTGTCATGAAGCACGGATTGGCTGTTTCTAATGTTATTCAGTTAGGAGGGATTTATGTTTACGCCAACCAACAGGGATGTGACGGTGACCGCCTGTACTACGACGGCGCCAGTATGATAGCGCTGAACGGCACGATCCTCGCGCAAGGTTCTCAATTCTCGTTGTCAGAGGTCGAGGTCATCACCGCTACGATCGACCTTGAGGCAGTACGAGCCCATCGAACCACGAGTAGTCGACGGATGCAGAGCGCACAGGCGGAACCTTACCACCGAGTCTGGATAGATACCCGGCTCGATGGTGGGAGCCGAGTAGGCGAAGAGGAGACGAAAGTCGGCAACGTGAAATTCAGCTATCACTTGCCCGAGGAGGAGATTGCGTGAGCTAAAAGAATTTTAACCTCGTTTCGTTTAGGTGTTAAACGAATTACAGGCTCGGTCCGGCGTGCTGGCTCTGGGATTACCTGCGAAGATCACGAACTCAGGGCTATTTTCTACCTCTGAGCGGGGGTATCGACAGCTGCGCAACAGCGGTGATTGTACACTCCATGTGCCGACTGGTCGCAGAAGCAGCGAGAAATGGCGGTTCGTCTATACTGTTCTGTACCATTTCATGACTTTGACGACACCGCAGAGCAGCAGGTCATAAATGATGCGCGGCGGATGACGGGCGAGCCCGAGCACTCAACATACCTCCCAACGGACCCCGTAGAATTCGCGAACAGGATCTTCCACACATGCTACATGGGCACCGAGAATTCCAGTCCGGAAACGCGGAAACGGGCAAAGGATCTGGCTGAATCTATCGGAAGGTCAGCCTGTAATCATTTACTACCCATTAGAACGATCTGATCGTGCCTAGCTATCATGTCGACCTCAATATGGATACCGCTGTCAGCGCAGTCAAGGGGATCTTCAGCTTTGTCACCGGTCGGACCCCGAACTTTAAGGTGCATGGCGGATCATCGGCGGAGAACCTGGCTTTGCAAAATATACAGGTAAGTCGGGGTGTCGGAAAGTGTTCCGCAAAGTAAACGCAACTCTGCTAGGCAAGATTGCGAATGGTTGTCGGGTACATGTTCGCTCAGCTCCTTCCCTGGGCAAGAGGGAAGGTCGGTGGTCTGCTCGTGCTGGGGAGCGCAAACGTCGATGAAAGCTTGCGAGGATATTTGACCAAGTATGAGTAAGGCTATTCCCTTCTCGTTTGAATCGTATGCTCAGGTCGTAATAGCTGCTCAAGCGCAGACGTCAACCCTATTGGTGGAATCAGCAAGACGGATCTGAAGAAGTTTATCGCCTACGCTGAGGAAGCTTTCGAGCTCCCCGTACTACGCAGGTACGCAAACTGAATGAGAGCATATGAATCATAAGCTTACCGCTCGTCGCGCTCTCAGCTTCCTCGATGCCGTACCATCCGCCGAGCTCATCCCGATTGGCGCGAACAATGCCGTCCAATCCGACGAGCTAGAAATGGGGATGACATATGATGAATTATCGGTCTTCGGACGACTGAGGAAGGTGGAGAAGTGTGGACCGTATAGTATGTTTGGGAAGCTAGTGCAAGAATGGGGCTCCTTCCTGTCACCTACCGAGGTGAGTGAATGTATTTAGGAGAATTGATCAATGCTGATGCGACGTAGATTGCGGAGAAAGTCAAACACTTCTTCTTCACCCATGCTATCAACCGGCATAAGATGTGAGCAGGTTGATCCATATGAGACTGTATGGCTGACGTGGCGGATACAGGACCGTCATCACGCCCTCGGTACATATGGTGAGTATATGACACTTTGTCCCAGATCGCCACTTATCCGCCCGCAGGAATCCTACAGTCCGGACGATAACCGTAAGTCCCCCTGCTATTATACTTCCTATTTGACTGAACCACTGCAGGCTTCGACCTCCGACCCTTCCTTTACCCCGCTCGCTTCGACCATCAATTTCACAAAATCGATGTCCTTGCGGAACAATTGCCAAACCGAGCGACACAGCCTGGGTCCGACAAAGCCAAGGTGGATTGAGAGGCGACGCTCGCGGGATCACATGGATGTGCTAGATTTCGATATGCATTGTATAAGTTACAACAAGATCATCCGTAATCGCGTAATCTCCCCGCGTACGTTGCCGCCTTATTGGAGAGGTTTTGGAAGTTCGACAGATTCGGTAAATTCGGAAGATTCGACAGCAGACCTCCGCTCGCACCGGTGATCTTGACCTGAAGGCATCATCAGCTCGGTCGAGGGGGAGTGACTCACCATGATAGTCGGCTCGGGCGGATCCGCGATATCCTCCTCCCTAACCTTCCTCCGTAGCGTCTCCATGATCTCCCCGACCACCTGCCTATTAAAATCATCCCTCGCCCTCATCAGCGCCTCCACGAAGGCCATTTGCGGTCCGTGGATCTTCGCAAACGTCCAATAATCCATGAAGACCATCTGGCTGGACGCGCCGAGCATAGACACGATCATGTCCATGATCTCAAAGTTCTGCTCGAGGTCCGCAGGCTGCTTGTACTCCGCGAAGAACTCGAACGCGAGGGAAACGTCGGTTTTGATCTTTTGCACGGCATTGGGCATCCGTAGAGCGCGAGCGGGTGCGCGACGGAGAGCGGCGAGGTAGGCGATCAGGAAGGCGTCTAGGAGGTCCTCGATCAGGATGTCGAAGATGGAGGGGTTGAGATGCGCTTGGTAGTCCGACATGTAGTCCCGCATCGTCTCGATGATCTGCGGCATGAGGTTGTCGGTGTACCAATGAGGTGTGATCAAGCCATTCGTGGCAGTCCGCAGATCGTTGAAGACGAATTCAACCAGTGAGGAGGTACATCGTTTCGCGACGTCGAGATACCCGTCGATCGCCTCGTTGAGTCGTGCACCAATCATCGCCTTGTATTTCTCGGAGACAAGCGGTTCGAGGCGGGTCGAAAGTGCTTCAGCGTAATCGGCAGATTTGAGCTGGTCATTGGCAAGAGCGATGACGTATTCGACCAAGCCGCCGGGAACCTCTTCAGGCTTCTTCTCCACCTGGAAGCGAGCTTCTTCTGCCACGATTCTCAGCCAGTCCTGCTGTAACCGCCGCATGACTTTAGCTGACTCGGACACGACTCGTCCCAATACCGCTCCTTGATTCGAATCGAGGGCAAGATCACATTGCTGATTGACGAGTTGAAAGAAGTCGACAACTCCCTCCATCCCGAACCGCCCGTCGTCAGATTGCTCAGGCTCACGAGTCCGCCACTGGAACTTGGATGTCTCCTCGCGCATAAGGTTGACCGCCCATTCGTCCAGCTTGGTCACAATAAGCTTGACGTAATCCTCAATCAAGTCCTGACTCTTCCCGTCCAACAGTGGCGGCTGCAGCCATGCCGACGGTATTTCCAGCTCCTTCATGCTCTGCCGATACTCCTTGATCCAAGCGTGCAGCTCCAATAGCACCTGGGCTTCCGGAGCCGAATCAACGATCTTCCGCAGCGTCTCATTCAAGAAGCGATGATACGCCTTGACGAGGAAAGGAGTCATCTCGTAATCGGCCGGGAAGAGGGGCTCGACTTCGTCCTTGATCCGAATGACATCTTTGTAAATGAAGCTGAGACCCTCGATGAAAGAAAGCATGTCGTTTTGGTAGTCCTCGTAATGGTGGTCGAAGGAGGCTTTAACGGATGCAGTGATCGCGTCGAGCATCTTGTGTCGGTAATTCTTGATCAGTCGGGCGTTGGCTTGCATCGACTTGTATTTCGACGCTGCGTCGGTCGTCGCCGCGACTTTTCGCACAAGTCGCATCGCCACGGCCTATACCTGTCAGCGTGCACGGTGAAGGATGTGACATTAAGCATACCTTCTCGTCTTCCCTGCCTTCCAGCTCGACGACCTTCAGTAATCTCACCACAGTTCCCCCATTTCCGCTCCTAGCCAAATCCACCACATGACCAGCAATCTCCCACAACCAAGTCTCAAAGTCCGCTCCCACCTTATCCAGCTTCTGGAACCACCGCACCAAGACCTCTCGTTCCGCAGCATCCGATCTCTTCGCCTGATGCAGTGTTTCGTTCCGGAATCCCTCAAGGTGCTGCAATTGGAAGTGGATAGGAAGGAGATTGGGTGATGGACCGACGGGTCCTTGAGCTTGATTCCGGTCGGAGTCTAACAGTGAGGCGATGTGATCGACCTTGTCGGTCATGGATCGGAGGTTGTTGACCATCTTTGTCGTCTGCGCAAAGTTCCGGTGCACTGAAGATACCTATCTCCCCTCGTCAGCTCGTGCTCCAGGGAGGAACGCTGCAACTCACCCTAATGATCTTGTCAAAAGCGTCCCCCTCAACTGCTTCCCCCATCTTTAGCTTCTCCACCGCCATCATCTCTTCTCTGATCAACGCCACCACCGTCCGACTCGCCTGCAGCTTGAGCAGCGCATCTCTCGTTGCGTTAAGCTGTGCCTTCACCCCAGAAGCGAGCTTGGCATCGAGCGAGCTCTTCTCTTTGAGCAGCTTCTTTCGGTACGTTGCCAGCTTGAGGAGGTCGTCGGGCTGTCGTAAGACTTCACCCACGGCCGCGGAGGCGGAGACGGTCGTCATTACGACTCCGCCTTCATGGAGCTTTCTTGAAGCATCCTTAAATGTAGGACGGGCTGAGCAGCTCGTAGAGGGGTGTGGTAAACAAGGATAATACGAGGTATCATGCCACGTCATTGGTCGAGAAAAGTTACGCAATGTACTCCGGGGGCACAATATCAATAAATGCTCCTGCTTGTCAAGGCGTTGATGAAATCGAGGTTTGTTGCGGGATGGGCAAACAAGCCAAATCCATGCCCGCCAAACGTATGGGCTCCACACGTACTCAACGGAACGGTGCTCGACCGACACCATATTCCAAGAAAGCTCATGTCGAAGTGAGATACGAAGGGGCTCGTCCCAAACCAATGGACGGCAAGCTCGGAAACCTGAAGGCAGTAGCTCCGGAGTTATCAGCGAAAGCGAAGGGCAAAGCTAAGGCGCTGGATACTCCTATCAGCAAATCTATCACCTCGTCCATCCCAATCGCTCCTCTCGCACAAATCCCCGCCTCAACATTCGTGATCATTGCGGGATCTTACGAAAAGCTTCTCTATGGGCTCGAAGGATCATACAAGTCAAATTCAGGCAAGCCGACGCTCAAGCCAATCTTCATCTTCCCGGCTCACTTGGCATGCGTCAAGGCCGTTGCGGCGAGTCCGGGCGGCAAATGGCTGGCGACAGGGAGTGAGGATGAGTTCGTGAAGGTGTGGGACCTGCGGAGACGGAAAGAAGTGGGTAGTCTGAGTCAACATGAAGGTGAGCCAGTCTCCTTTCTCCAATGACCACCCTCTCCCCGCCACCCCTTGTTCCTCTAAAACCCTTCCCCCTTTCCGGGCGCCGAGGGCGCCCGGGCATTTCACCTCATACCTCTTAGACCAGGCTCTATCTTTTCCGCCACGCTACTTTCCGATCATGGTGTCACTCTGTTTCGCTACCCTGCCCAGGCTACTCAACGGCCATCAGAATCACCTCGCGTGCAGAAACGTCCGTTTCGTTCCACAGCTTATCTCCATATTCAGGCTCTATTACTTCGCTTTATTTCCCAACCGCCTCGCATCTTCTGACAACCTCTGTGGACGGTACTCTCTGCCTCTTCCGCACCACCGATTGGGCCCTTCTCAAGTCACTAAGAGGTCATTCGGGGAGGGTCAACCATGTCGACGTGCACCCGACCGGAAGAGTCGCTTTGAGCGTAGGCAAGGATGGGACATTGAGGATGTGGGACCTGATGAGAGGACGAGGTGCAGCTAGCCTGCCTTTGGGAGACGGTTTGTCTTTCCTTCCTACCATTGCTGCTGAGCGATCTACTGACGCGTGATGCGATCAGAGGCCGAGCAAGTGAAGTTCTCACCGCTTGGCACCCACTTTGCCGTTCTCTTCCCGAAGAAGATCCAGATCTACAGTCTGAACCTGAGACTACTGGACACTGTCACCACAACATCGCGCTTTCACAGCTGCCTCTTCGCTTCGCCACCTTCTTCAAAGGCTTCACAATTTGATGACCTAGGCGAAGCAGATCTGCTGTTAATGGGAACGGAGAAGGGCATTGTGGAGGTGTATCGAGTGAGCATTGAGCATGGGGGACTGGCCGAAGAGGACTCGGAGGAGAAGGAGGACGCGGACGGCGTGGATGATTCAGGAGCAAAGGTTGAAAAGCTAGGCGTTCTAGTGGGACACAAGAATAGGTCCGTCGCTCTTCCGATTGTGACGGATTTCGTTCTGATGGAGTACATTCACTCAGAGTCAAATCAATATCGTCCCTGCCCTTCTTTCTACCCTCTAGCTCTACCGGAGAATCACGCCCGACAGTCCTCCTCACATCAGTCTCTTCCGACGGTCTCGTCAACCTCTACGACCTTGCATCATTCCTCAGTGTCAACGAGCAGAACTCAGGCGAAGACCGAACGGCTTCACCGATCGCCTCATACGACACGAAGGGAAGCCGCCTTACTTGTGTTTTCCTAGCGGACGGCAAGTCTATCATGGCATCGAATGGTCATGTCATTATGAAAGGGAAACCGAATGGACAGCATGGTGCAGAACAGGTCGCCGGTGGACATGAAGTAAGCCAGGATGGGGAGGATCTCGATAGTCCAGCGCACATGTACGAGTCGCTTGAGGAGGAGTATACCACTCTGGACGGAAGCGAGGGCACAGGAGTGGACGTGGCGTTCGAAGACGAGGAAGAGGAAGAGGATTAGCGGAGTTTACGCTTATAATCGTGCTGCGCATCTACGCCACAGGCGGCGTTATGAGAAAGCTTTTCGGTAAAATAGATGGCCGTCAGGGTCGTCTCCGGGTATATATTCCGAGCGCCTACTTTTCCCTCGTTCCCCCCTTTCTCCGCCAAAATCACCTCCACCAATCCTGTTTCCAAATTATTCGGGCGTCACCGCCTGCGTTTGACTTCTCGTTTCTACATTCCTATACCTTTTAGACTGTTTATCTGTTTTTTCTCGCCTGTCACCCCTTTGTCTAGTGCATATACCCTTCAGATACCTTTCGGTCTTTACGGCCATCAATCGGCAAGCTCTGAGAGCTCGTGAAGCCGTGTATAGCGATATTTGGTAGGAGACGAAGGGGAAAGGAGGGTTGTTGACGTGGAGTCCACCCTCGTCAAATCCTTTGAGGTGAGTCGCACGGTGCAGAGGACCAGTACCGGAAGGAGGAGGAGGAGTTGCTATGGCCCAAATATTATACCGAGACCAATTGCTGATCTCTTGGCGTGCTTCTGACCTATTTGCTCAATCACCTTCCTCCCGCACTTCCTATTCGGCGTCTTCCTCCTTCCTTCCTTCCTCCTCCCTCCTCGCCACCCATATCCGCCTTACACTCGATTTCTAATGCCTCACTCGAAACAGCTTGGGCTCAGCATGTCGTCGCTGCCCGACGCAGTCTTGTCCGAGCCTCTTCTTCCGCACCGACCTCTATCTCCTCCCGAACCTCCCATGTCGGGCGTCCCTTCCCTTGCAGCCTCGCTCAAACCCCTACTCAACCCTCTGCAGACAGAGGCTACTCCCCCAGCATCCACCATTGTCGAACCTCCGCGGAGCCCGAATCCTTCCAACCCGGCAACGAATGAGAAGGGGACCAACGTCGATGCTGACCTGATCAGCGCTGATGGCAGCACATTGGGCACGGCGGATGGGGAGGTCAATGGGCAGGACGAGAATGTCGAACTAGCTCCTCCCCCTCAGATTCCGCCCTTCTCGATCTCGCCTATACCCTCGTCAGCTGCTGAACAACCCGCTCTCTCTCCTCTTCCCACCGACGCTCCGATGCCGCTTACCCCCAAGGCACAGGATGAACCGCCACCGGTGCTAGCCGCTGGAGAGATCCCTCCTACCGTCTCTACGCCTAATATGATCACCAGTGAGGATCAAGGGATGCCAATTGAGAGTGCTCGTACCCCCACGTCGGCGATGCAGACGCCTAGAGGCGAGGACATCCTTCCCGATGCCTTCCCCACTCCTGCAGATACGAGATTCGATCCCATCGCGTTATTAAAAACTCCTATTTACGGAGCAGCACCGGATGTCCCCGTCGAAGCGATATCTCGCTCAGCAGATGGCGATCAGCCGCCATCAGATGAGCCCATGGAGGTCGACGCCGTCGGTGAAGAGGAGGGCCGAACTAGTGTCGACGCAGCGCCGGGGATGGAATCAAGCGTGTCGACGAGTAGCCTCAAGCGAGCTGGGGAGGATCTCAAGGGAAGGGAGGAGAAGAGGGTTAAGGAGGACGTGCAGGCGGACAACGAGTCGACACTTCAGCCGCCAGCACCGGCATCTGCGCCCGCGCCCGCTGCCGCTGACGGCGCAGCACCCGTTCCGCTTCTGCCTTGGCAATCCTATACTCCTCCCCGGCCTCGCCCTGCCGGCCCTACCTCTACCCTTACCGTCACTCAGCATAAGCATCTCCTCAACGCCGTACGCTCCCTGAAGAAAGCGAAGGACGCTCCCGGATTCCTGGTCCCGGTGGATACCGTCCTCTTCGGTATTCCCCATTATCATCAAGTCATTCCTAGACCAATGGACCTCGGTACTGTCGAAACGAAGCTGTTTGTGAGCGATCCTCGTGGACCACCGAAAGACAAGAGCAGGATGAGCAAATGGGATACGAGCAAGGGGAGCTACAACAGCGTGAACGAGGCGGTTGAAGATGTCAGGCAGATATGGGAAAATACGCGGAAATTCAACGGGCCGGACCACATCGTATCACAAGCTGCAACCAGGTTGGACGATACGTTCCAAACGATGCTCAATAATATGCCGTCAGAAGTGGGTAATTTGTTTTCGATTATTGCCATTCAAACTGACCTCTGCCAGCCCACTCCGGCTCCGGCTCCAGCTCCCGCGCCTGCGCCCTTACCGTCGCCTGTAGCTGGCCCATCCACCACCCCGACTGCACGCAGAGCTTCCGTATCACAACCTCCTGTCATCCGTCGCACATCAGACGGTCCCGACTCCAGACCCAAGCGAGAAATCCACCCTCCTCCCTCGAAAGATCTCGCGTACGCCGATGGTGGCATCCGCAAACCCAAACGTCGCAATGATCCCCAATTGCAGTGGGCGAGCAGGACTCTCAAAGGCTTTGAGACATCGACGAAATACTTCGACGCCGTCAGCCCCTTCCTCTATCCGGTGTCACAAATCATCTCCGAGCTGCCCGATTACGCCAACCTAATCAAGAGGCCCATCGATCTGAACCAGATCAAGGACCGGATGAACGATGGGGACTACGAAGATGTATCTCAAGTCAACGCGGATCTCAGATTGATGACCTCGAACGCCATGAAGTTCAATCCGCCAGGTCACGCAGTCCACCAAGCCGCTCAACAGTTTCTGCAATCCTGGGATGAGAAATGGAAGACGTGCCCGCCGAAGCAGGAAATGAGGGATGGAAGCGAGGATCCGGGGGCGGAGGACTACGACATGGATTCAGAGGAGGAGAGTGAGTAGATTATTTCAGCTGCGCGATACTCATTTACGGATACAGCTCCTTTGCTTCGCAAATTATTGGGCGAGAAGCTGGACATCGAAAGGCGAATTGCAGAAGAGAAGAAGGCACATATCGCAAGGCGGAAATTGGCCAAGGGGTCTAAAGCCAAACCGAAGGGTGTCAAGGCGTCCATACCTCGCAAGCACTCACTGAAGGCCTCACCCGGAGTCAACGGCAACGGACATGCGAAGAAACCGAGAAAGTCGAAGGAGATGGCGTACAAGGATGAGGACGATGAGATGGACAGCGAGGAGGAGGGTCAAGCGATGACCCTCACGCAGAAGCAGGAGTTGGCGGAGAAGATCCAGGTGGCGGAGTCGGATGTTCTTAGCAAAGCCATCCAAATCATCCAGCAGTCAACGAAGCTGGGAGCGGTGAGTGGTCTCCAACTCATCTGCAACTTGCTCATATGGGATACTAGAATAATGAGGAGATCGAGCTGGATATCGACTCACTGCCACCTCGTACAGTCTACAGGCTATACAACCTCGTATGCCGCGGCGGTCGCAAGCCTGGGCGATCGAAGAGCCAGACCGCGTTGGGGCAGGGGAAGAAGATGGGTCGTAAGGGGACAGGCGGAGTTACGAGGAAGCACATGAACGAGCAGGAGGAGGCGGATCGAATCAGGAGGATGGAGGCGCAGCTCCAGTCGTTCGAAGGAGGGGGAATGCAGGGCTATGGCGGTGGAGAGGAGACAGACAGCTCAGAAGAAGAGTCAAGCGACGAGGATTGAGCGCGAGTCGGGAAGAGAGAACACAAGCTTGTGCGGAGCTTTTGTGTATAGGATGGCCTGCGCTCAGCCTCTCTATATACTTCATGCGATATTTTGTCTATAAGACGTTGAGGCTGGCAACACCAGGGGTAGGTTGTGAGAATGTTGGAGACCTCGCCATGTCGTACGAGACAGTGATACAGAATTAGACTTGATTGTCAGGTTGAAGTGAGGCAAGAACAAGCCGAAGTGAGGCAAGAACAAGCCAAAGGGGTTTCTCCGTGCGTTGCGGAGATGGCAGCGGGAAGCAGAGACCAGAGTGCCTAATTTGACCGTCCGCCTCATTCCCTCGAATGATCACCTAGCGTGGTCATTTCATCCCCAACGAGTTTTTGTAATGCGTCGTACATTGGCCCAGGCCCGAAGATCCACGACCACCCGACCAGCCCCGAAATTGACACAATCTCGCGACGATCATCTCACCCCGGACCAAGACCGTCTCATCTCAGGCACCCAAATGAATCGCAAATCGATCTTTCCTCCCGCCGTCGTCAACATGCCTCTGCACGGAATACATAAGGAGAGCTGGGCGAGGGTGAAGATCCCCATTCAGCTTCAGTTCTGCCTTCACTTCTCTCTCTTACACCTTCACTGGACATTCGGCTTCGCTGTGCTTGCTGGTCTTCTCGCTACTCCACACACTCACTACCTATCTCTTCCTCGGTTTCAACAGGTTTCTTGCGTTCTTCATTCGTACCAGGTCTATCTTTACTTGATTTGTCAACACATCTCTACCCCTCGGTTGCCGCATACGACACTGCTTCTGCCAACGTTCTTGCCAATGCGAATCTTGGCCCCCACGATGTGAACAAAGCGGATGCTACGGTCAACGTGCATGACTCGATCCTCGTCACTCGTCACTACCCGGATATAGTTGCCGCGCCATCAGCGCAAGGTAGCGGTGCCTCCACCGGTGCGGCTCTCAAGCGCGACCTCTACACCACTGGCGCGGGCGCAGCCCAAGTCAGCAAGCTCGTCTCAGCACAGGGAAGTGACGTCCTCTACGCGTCGAAGAAACAAGGTGATTGGCGCCGTTGAGGATAGCGTCAAGGCCGGCCCCGGTGGCGGGAACAACCGATAGCGCCGAAACAGCCAAAGGAGGTTCCTGATCATGCAACCCCGGTGAGATCCCTGAAAAAACGATCATTCCCCATAATCGTAGACCAAATTTCTCCTCTTCTTCCATCCGCATTCCTCTTGAAAGTCACTCTCGATCGTAAATTTACGCATTCGCAACCATACTACCTACACTATTCAGATCCGCTCGCCTACAGGCAAACAAAATCAATATGATTCCTAAGAGTTTCACTTTGAACAACGGAGGGAAGATCCCTTCGCTCGGTCTTGGTACCGTGAGTCAAAAACTCCTGCTACAGTTCATCATGCTGATCCATGGACCACCTTCTCTCTTTCGCCTGCTACTCGTCTTCGGTCTTGTTTCTGCATCGACTCAACTGCTCATTGATCTTCCCATCCCTCATATCCATTCCGTCTACCTCCTTCCCTTGTCTCCATTCTCTCCCATCCTGACTGCAGTGGCAATCCCCGTAAGTCTGGACACAGTCTTCTCCGCGAATCATCGTGGCTCCCCCACGTGACTGATCCTGGATGCTATACAGGAAAGGCGAGGTCGCCAAGGCTGTCGAGCACGCCATCAAGGTGAGACCCCTCCTCTTGATTCACCATCAATCGCTGATCTTTCACTCCGCAGTCTGGATACCGACACATCGAGTAGGTTTCCTCCAGTCCATAGACGTGGAGCAACTCGCTAAAGCTCGCCGCAGCTGCGCTTGGGGCTACCAGAACGAGGGCGAGGTCGGCGAGGGTATCCGCGCTTCCGGTGTTCCCCGCGAGGAGCTCTGGCTCACCTCCAAGCTCTTCGAGTACCACCATCACCCGGAGCACGTCGAGATGGCCCTCAAGGACACGCTCAAGAAGCTCGGGACAGACTACCTTGACCTCTACCTCATGCACTGGAACGTGAGTACACCCTGACTGGTATCAAATCGATGATTTCTAATGTGAATTTTATAGATCAACTTCGAAGTCGATGCACCAAAGGGAACCCTCCCCTTGCGGGAGCACTGCGTCAAGGCGGACAACGGCAAGATCAAGCTCGACCTTGCGCTATGCGAAGATGTTCTGCCCACATGGCAGGCGATGGAGAAGGTGAGTCAACGCATAATATTGAGCTCCGCGCGAAGCGTCTCATCGGACGTTCGATACTGACGTCGTGTCTAGCTCGTCGACCAGGGCCTCACCAAGACTATCGGTATTTCCAACTTCAACATCAACCGCACCAAAAAGCTCCTTGCTGGCGCCCGCATCAAGCCTGTTGCCGGTACGTCTGCATCTCTCCTTCCTCGTTGGTTTCGGCTAACACCGCTTGCAGACCAGGTCGAGCTGTCCCTTCAGTGCCCGCAAGTCGAGCTCGTTGAATGGCTCAAGAAGAACGACATCCTCCCCCAGGCGTTCTCCCCTCTCGGCGGGACCGACGGCAACCACCTCCGCGAGAACAAAGTCATCCTTTCCATCGCCGAGAAGCACAAAGTGCAGGGTGCGACGATCCTCCTCAGCTGGCTGTTGAAGAGGGGTGTTTGTGTGGTCCCCAAGAGTGTGACCAACCACAGGATTGAGGCCAACATGAAGCGTGAGCCAGCACAATTCGGTTTGATTCGATTTGACGCTGAGATTTGCGCAGACGTCGACTTGACCGATGAGGAGTATGACCAGATCAACAAGCTCGCCGAAGAGCACCCGCCAAACCGGGTCTGTGACCAGTCCGAGAGTGAGTACTAGCCCGTAGTACCCGTTACATGATTGACCCGTTGCCATAGGCTACGAGCCGTACTACGACATCTACCAGGAGAAGGACCCCAAGTTCAGCGACAAAGCTATGATCGCTGCGGCCTAGCTGGGTGGAATCAAGCATGCTGTCCCGCTCTATGGTACAGAAAGAAGCTATGCGGGAAATGAGATGCAAATCCTCCCCTTCATGTTGACCATCCGATCATGCGTTCTCCGCAGCGTCATTGCTGCACCTGATACCGGCTTCTAAGGTGATCTCCATCTCAATGCATGGACTGTACCTCACCAGCCGCGACTACGGATCAATCCCGCCCAACTTTTCCCAAAGAACCGGAGGTAGTGCATCGCGTCTTCCATCCCCTGCCCGCCTCCCTCCACCAAATTGCTCATGCTCTCATGTCGTGCCAGGTGCAGCTCCAGGGCCTCTTGTGCCGCGGGTAGATTAGGTTCATCCATGATCTCGCCTGAAGAAGTGGGATAAGGCTGAAGGAGGTGTGATTCTGCGTAGATCACATTCAGCTGATCGTAGTGTGAGTGCCAGGAGACGACGAACCAGCAGCGAGATAAGCCAGAGACACCCCGAATCTCGAAGTGTACCATTCCGGCTTCACCAATCAGTCATACTCTAATCAGGGATAGAGAAAGCGTACACCAGCACCGACAGGCTCGTTCATCATGCCCTTCCTCAGACCGCGGTGCTTCTCGCTCAGGGCGAGGGCGGTATCAGCGATTCGCCAGGCGTAGGTCATGGGCCCTAGGGGATTGAGCGAAAGGAGAGGGAGGTAGTGACTGGACTCGGAGAGGAGCGGGGATGGGGAAGGGGATAGATCTGGATTTGGTGATGAGGAGGGGGAGGGAGGGGTGGGAGGGGTGTAGAGGGGAGGTACGCGGAGGTTCTGGAGGGAGGTGAAGGTTGAATTTGGGATTGAAGGAATGTGGAGGGATGAGGGGGATGAGGGTGATGAGAGCAGGGCGTAGGCCTAAGATCGGGTGTCAGGACCACACCATCCACGTAGCGGGAAGCTTTCCCTCACCTCGACCAGATGTTCCCCTACCCCAGCAGAATACCCTAACCTATCCCTCAGCATACCCCTCACTCCACCTTTCGCGTCCACGGCTTCCATCCTCGCCCTGCCCTGCTCGTCCCATGCTTCCACTAGCGCTTGGCCAGGCGCAGTGATGCCTTCGCCGAACAGCGTATCGATCACCCCTTCAGCCGTCGGGTCCGGTCGATGGTCGGGATGAGAGGTGGGCAGGGATGAGAGCGCGAGTGAGAGGGTTTGGCGTGTGAAGGAGTGGGCGGGTAAGAGAGGGAGAGCATGGTGTAGAATCTTGGATCGGAGTGACATGGGCTGAAAGATGCTGTGAAGCGGTGATCAGATCGGGGGGAGGGGGAATGAGATGAAACGGAATTGCGAAAAGATCTAGGCAAGGAAAGATGAGAAGATCGAAATGTTGATTGGGGATCTGATTATGTGTCGTCTTACCACCCTCCGGCAGTTGCAGATCAGGCAATGACGACGTTGGGATGTAGCGTCGGCAAGGTCGTTTCAAGATCGTTGTGTGCGAGATGGGCCAGCGCAAGAAAATTCACTACCGCAGCGACGTCCAGCATCCGAGCTCGACAACCGAAAGGGACTCGGTCTAGTCTACGGTGGAATAGTACCGCACCAACTGCACGATATGTCGACCGGACGGATGGTCTGCAGCCTCATCAAGGTACGCTGATCTTCCCGTCAGTGCGAGCAAGGTTGACGAGATGCTAGGACGGCGACCGACAATGACGCACACCTGCCCCGAGCTCTCCCCGTCGCTTGAGGGGTCCGCAGTCGTCCTTGGCGGATGGCTGTTCTCACAAAGGTGGCATCCCAGAATGATCGTTCCAGTTTAGCTGACAGCTGTCGGATTACCAGGAGGGCATCAGCGAACCTTCACTTCTTCACGCTTCGAGATTCTGCAAGCTCCGTCCAGCTGGTCTCGCGAGACCCGGCGGTTTCGGAACGGCTGATGAGCATGCCACTCGAATCGGTGATCCTCGTCGAGGGCGTGGTCAGAGCAAGGAAGCAGAAAGCGAAGGATGTGGCTTCAGTGAGGTGTCTAGTCACTCGTACGGGCTTCAGACTGACGGAAGGATACGCTAGGCAGCAGATGAGGTCGAGATTGAGATTCGTGGGGCGACACTGTTGAACCCTGCCGAGGTGACATTACCTTTCTACCCAAATCGAGCCGAGCTGGTCCGTCTTTCTCCTCGAGTCATGACTGAAGATACGGACTGATGCTACAGAATCCTAGGCGAGCGAGGATCTCCGAGCGCAACACCGATATCTTGATCTCCGACGGGCAGAGCTCGCCGGAAACCTCAAGCTTCGAAGTCGAGTAGCCCATATCATCCGATGTCATCTCCACGACCAAGGTCCGTACGATCCCACCTAGGTCTGAACTCATCACCTATGATCTCTGCAGGCTTTACCGAAGTCGAAACACCCATCCTGCTAAACTCCTCTCCCGAAGGCGCTCGTGAATTCCTAGTCCCCACCCCTCTCTCCTCATCCTCCACCTCTCCATCATTCTACGCCCTGCAACAATCCCCACAACAGTCCAAACAACTCCTCATCGCGTCCGGAGCAGTGCCAAAGTACTTTCAGATGGCCAGATGTTTTCGAGATGAGGGCGGTAGAAAGGATCGGCAGCCTGAGTTCACACAAGTGGATCTGGAGATGGCGTTTGCGGATGATGCGCCTCGGCCTGTGGAAGAGGGACAGACGAGGTCGACGTGGGCTATAGGCGGCCAGGCGGTAAGAGATGTGGTGGAGGCGATGGTGAAGCGGATATGGAGGGAGGTGAAGGGGGTCGAGTTGGAAGCTTGGTTCAGGGTCATGCCGTATGAGGTGGCTATGGATGTAGTGAGTAATCTTTCAAGAGTGTATAGGTAGATTGCTGAAGCAGGTATTTCAGTACGGCAGCGACAAGCCTGACACCCGATTCGAGATGTATGTGAGTCTCTCACCTCTTGTTCGTAAGCCTGAGAATCGTTGATCCACATCTTAGACGCTGCCAATAGGCTACTACCCAGCATTATCAGTTTCTGATCTCGACACGATCCTCGTCGATCAAAGCCAATATACTGTCGAATGGATGGTCACGCCTGCCGCCTTGGCCGGCAGCCTGAATCTCGAAGCTGTGGCAAGCAATAATTCACACGTGAGTGATGTCTCCTGTCATCTGAGTCAAACGGCTGAAGCAGAAAGCTTCATCACGTAAAGATCACGGAAGCCAATGTATACTCCTGGCCGGACGAGTCACCCTTCACCCAGCCACACAAGCTTCAGCTTGATCGGAGTGGGCCAAGTGGTGTCAAGCCGGGCGACATCATCTGGCTCGCTCAACGGAAGAAGGTACCGGAGGTTAGTCTTTCCTGCATACATGTTAGCATCGATGCTGACAAAAGCAGGGTGGGTGGACCCAGCTCGGCCGACTTCGCGTTCAGATCATGGAGAATCTCGTGGCTCAAGGTTAACTCGCTGTCCCTCCACACGGTGTACTACGCTGATAGGTATCAGGCCTGATGACTCTCCCTAAACAGCCTCACATTCTCTGGATCACCCAGTTCCCGCTCTTCACCCGAGCCGACGAGGACAAGGCGTTGCTTTCCAAGGGTAGATGGGCGAGCTCCCATCATCCGTTTACCGCGCCGGTGTTCGAGGACCTCGAGGATCTGAAGAATGGCGAGGTCGACGCCGTGAGTTCCCTCAATCAGGGCCGGGTTGGCATTGAAGAGGGGTGAAGGTGAGGGGACAGCACTATGATCTCGTATTGAATGGTCAAGAGATCGGTGGTGGGTCCACGCGAATCCATGATGCGAGATTGCAGGAGTATGTCCTGCGGGATATCCTTCAGGTGATTCCGCCCGGGTAGAAGGCTCACGAAGCTGACAGCGCCGCAACAGCTCGATGAAGAAGAGATCGGTCGATTCGCACACCTTCTTCAGGCGCTCAAATTCGGTGCTCCACCTCATGGCGGGATTGCACTCGGTAGGCCTGACTCCTCAGTACCGGGCTTTGAGCTGACATGCGAAAGCGTAGGCTTCGATCGCTTGATCGCTATTCTCTGCGGATCCAAGTCTATACGGGACGTCATTGCGTTTCCTAAGAGCACAACCGGTGCAGATCCGGTCTTCAAGAGCCCCTCGCCAGCGAAGGATGAGGTCCTGAAAGGCTACGGGTTGCGATCGATAGTGACAGATCCGAAGGCTTGACTTCCTCAACACTTTGTGACTTATTTTTGGGACAGCATAGCATATCACGCCCCATTCCGGGTATACAATGCACGACGTGCAAGATAGAATCTAAAGGTTCCGGGTCAAAATTCGAAGCCGGCCTGTCGGAAGACCTGAAGATCGGTCCCCGGCTTTGCTCGCTCAGCCAGCAGGGGCATATTCTGAGACCCTCGTCAGCATCGCGATCCAGATACTCGATTCAAGGAGACCCACCAAGGCGTTGAGGGCGCGCCGCAGGGTCGGCCAAAGACTCCCAGAATCGTTGATATTTGAATCCCAATCGTCTGACGCGTTACGGTCGTGCAATGATAGCGCAGCGAGGAAATGTTCAGCCGCTTCGCGATGCACTCCGATGTTCAGACCTGCGTCGTCCGTCAGCATGAAGGGCTTGGTTTGCTTGAGATGGACGCACACGAGATCCCGAGGTTGAAGATCGCCCGAGTAAAGGTCGGCTTGAGCTCGAGCGCTCGTCGGTATGCGTCGACCGCTTCTTCCGGGTTCCCGCCATTCGCCAGAGTTGCTCCTAGGCGGTTCCAGAGGAGATAATCCTGGTCAAATTATCAGCTAAAACCAACGACATGGAGGTTAACGTGCGTCTGGGCGCTCGCCCAACGCCGCCACCCAGCAACCCCGCGCGTCGTCGTACTCCCCCATCATATAGTACACCGTCCCCAGTCCGACTTGGACATCCGGATCCACCCGTCCGAGAGCATTGTACTGCTCTCGGGCAAGGGCGAGAAGACTATCCGCAATGTCCTGGTGCTTCATCCAAGGAGATGTTGCAGTTGTGGAAAACGTCTCTTGTGGTGCGGGCGCGGCATGGGCGGGATGTAGGAGACGGAGGAATTGGTGAAGGACGGCGAGAGCAGCGAGGTCTTCCGACTCGTTGACGTAGGAGATCGCGAGGTTCTAAGATCCACCATCAGCTTTCGGACCCTTCTGGTGCGTCGACTAACCGTGAGCATCTCGCCGGCGACCTTTTCCCTCCCCGCATCTTCCCCTTCGAGCGTTCGTCTCCCTTCTTCAAACGCTGACAAAGCTTTCTCCTCCTTCTCATTCATCGCGTGCGTTCGTCCGAGCAGCGACCAAGCCTCAACATCCGTAACCTGTAATTGCTGGTAGTCCTCCATCGACGCGCGTTGGATGAATGCCTCAAGAAGCTGCGTTGCGTCCTGGAGAGAGCCACCTGAACCGAGCAGGCGATTTGCTTCTGCCCATGCGGAGGCGGGACTGAAAGTAGAGAAGCGGTTCGGTAATGCTGCGCGGGATGAGCTAGGTCTACAAGGGGCTGTGAGGACTCACCGAAAACATACTCCTTGGTTCTTCGCTGCCCATCATTCTCGTCGAAGTGTCCGTCGAGCTGCTGCCCAGTACCAAACTCCAACTGATCGTCAAGGTCGGTCTGTCCGATGCCATCTCTCGCTAGGCTCTGGTTGAGGGTGTCAAACAAGTCATCTTCTCCAGACACAAACTGCTTCATTCGTCAGCCGATCGCTTCGACAACCCGGTAGCTGAGGACAACTTTCCCATCTTCAGTGACTTCACTGACCTGTGAGAAATCGCTCTCCCACTCCGCAAGCTTGCCCAACCTCTCCGCTTCCGGCCGCAAGCTCTCCCACACCTTCTCAAAGTCCCCCTTAGGCTCCCTGACAAGTTCTTCGATCTCCTCATCATCAGCCCGCACCGTCTGTACCTTCTTAGTGGTGCTTTCAACTCGTGCATCCTCCAGTGCCCGCTCGAATGCCGCTTCCATATCCCGCTGCTCCTGCTCGGATCGCCCGTTGATCACCCCTGGTTGATAGGCTTGATTCTGTCCGAGGTTGAAATACATAGGCTGAAATGGCTGATACGAATGCTGGGAGACGTAAGGCCGGGCTTGGAGCTGAGAACACATCTGGGATGGTGAAGGAACTCTTTCCTTCCCTTTGCCGTTCAACTGGAATGTTTTGGCCCATCCTGATTGAGCTTGTTGGTGACCGTTCCCTTGATTCCACTGACTATACTCGGCGCCGTACGCCGATGGCTGAGGCGCATCGAGCAGCTTTTGCGGTCTCTGCGGAACATGCTGGCCCCTCAAGCGGTCCCACTCGGCATCCAAATGTCTATTGCCCTGCGATTTCAGAGTCGGGGAATGTGAGGCGAGATCGGCGGACAAGTGAGACAGGTTGAACGGGTGAGGTGTGGCATTGACGTGACGGAGCTCTTGGGGGGCCGAGATAGGACCGTTGGAGAAGGGGCGGGAGATCGTGGATGATGATCCAGCGGGAGGAGCCAGGCGGTCCTGGGGACAGATTGTGTCAGTTCTGAACATGAGATTGGAGCCAGTGATGGACACCTTGAAAAGACTGTTGTCGACCCCTTCCCTTCGCAACACTTGCTTGAGCGGGTTGGCAGCTGTAGAGCAATCCGCCCCTGATAGGAGGGATTGCATGGTGAGTGAGAGACTGAGAAAGTTGATGGATTGCGAATGCTACCGGAAACTAGCGATCTTTGATTGCCGGGCTTTTGCTCTGAGATGGGGGGATCGAACAAGTAAGCTGGATTTTTTCGCCGGGCAAAATCTCCACAACAAACCATGAATCAGGATGAGGGTTTTGCTTTCTCCTTGCATTTCCTTCTACCTCTCTTACTGATACGACGTTGGTGAAGGCAGTCATCATGGTCCGTCAGTCAAGGACTCGAGCTACACTTGATCATGCAAACACTCCAGTAGCCTTTACTTGCGTTTGATCGAGATGAGCACCGTGCTGGATGAGGCTCTGACATCACGCTGTTTTCGAGAGAGCAACCAAATCATCGAAGACATGGTCCTTTTGATCCGCCTCGTCCTCTCAGATGAGTATTCCGGCAAGCTTCTTCTTGCGTCATGAGGATCGACTGAGTACATGGCGGCTACACCAGCCAGTCGAATATCCTTTCTCAAAGTCAAGAATCCTCAAGAAATCAAATACGATACCTTGCGAATATTTCAGCTCAATACCCTTGGCACCACAGTGAACGAGATACCTATGGACCCATTGACCAGTGCCCGGACTGACATGCGTAAGCGAGAATTGTTCAACAGAAAGGTCATCCTCACTTCATGTTCTGCGCAAACGGGAGATCAGCAAAGCACGAAGCTTAGCTTGAGCGGAAGGAAACAAACCATGCCCGTGAGCGACGAAACGAAAAGCCGCCTAGCATGACCTCGCGTCAACGCCGCCTCCGTGTTCATACTATTG
>JAABUK010003385.1_pt1 | contig 27035 bp, 31 predicted proteins | sample 5559141 | NCBI WGS metagenome assembly JAABUK01 (sample SAMN10711869, study PRJNA513367) | rock metagenome | isolation source: Antarctica rocks | place: Antarctica: Victoria Land, Pudding Butte nord | collected 2016-01-03
ATGCGACATTTTGAAAGGCGACATGATCGGCCGCTTGCTCCTTCTGTGTTGTCTTTCTCACAAGTCCCGCCAACGGTAAAACCAACATCAACTCTTGGTCGTGTCAAGGCGCCACAACATTCGACCCTCCAATTTGTCGTTTCCTTACCGTAGACATACCCCAAACTACCTCACCTTAGATAAGCTTGGTATCAGTCATTCATCGTTGCTGCCTGCGCTGTCTATTCGGCTCCCCTCTTCAAAACGAAAATAGAATCGGCGCAAGATGATTTCTTTCCTCGCAGAGAAACTTGGAAGATCACCAAAAAAGCCTAGAGGGAATATAACGCGTCAATGTTCGATAGATTCGGCATCTGCTCGCGTTAACCCTCGCAACTCTTCCAACGATACTTCGACCACCCCGTCATTAACGACTGGGTCAAGCCTAGCAGACAACTCCAGTGAGGCCACCGAGAACTTCGGAAAAAATCACGGCAATGATCAAAGTCCCACACATGCACGAGCTGGCAATGGCAGCTACCATCAGAACGTGCTTGTCGGCGAGAAAGATGTTCGCTCAACACTACAACAAGGCGAGGCGAGTGAGAACGCTACAATCTCTGAAGATACCCTCGTTATCGAAGGTGGCAACGATTCACGAGAAAGGCTTTTGCAAAAAAGCGTACAGGCTTTAGATGAGGGTTGGGATATCGGAGCTATGCCTGGCGATGACTTAGAAATTTCTATGACCGATAAGGGTGGGTTGAGGAGGCAAGATTCTACGCGGATGGATATTGCCATTGATCGTGCGTCAACTATGGTGGAAAAGACTACGAGCGTGCTGGGGAAACGAAGTCGTGAAGCTATGGAGGCTGGGAAAGAGAAGATTCAGGCCTTGAAAGGTGCACAAAAGAGGTCCATCATGAAGCCCAGAGAGACCGAAATGTCATCTTTCGAAAGCCCCAAGAAACGCGCCCGCTTTTCTGCAGGATCAATCATGGAGCTTTCGACCCGTGAGTCAAAGTCAAAGCCAACCTCGAAAAAGCCGTCCAAGCACTGGATCAAGCAGGGCCTTTACGTAGGACAGTCTCCAGATTTCGACCCAAGACTTACGGAGTCTAAGAACAAGCTGAAAAAGGCTTCGACCAAACAACGACAGACCAAGCATTCCTCAGTCATGCCACTTCCGATGTTCGCTGGAGAGAGAACGTTGACGTTTGGAAGGCCTTTTGTACTACCATTTGACGTGTTCAGCCCTCTTCCTCCAGGGCAACCCAAGCCGGATGAATGGAAGAAAACGCACAAGAGTACGTTCCCTCATGTAGCTATCGAGGGAAATGCAGTAACACTAACTGGGTCAACAGATGTTTTCATCGGCGATGCCGCCGCTTATTGGAAAAAGACGAAGCCACAGGAACACTCTATGTGCAATTGCACCAAAGAGAACGGCTGTGCTGAACAATGTCTTAATCGATTTATGCTTTATGAATGTGATGACCATAACTGTAACGTTGGCACAGAACACTGCACAAACCGCGCTTTCGCCGATCTAAAGGAACGATGCAAAAGCGGAGAAAATGATGCAAAAAAGAAATACAGTATTGGTGTCGAGGTTACGAAGACACATGATCGAGGCTACGGCGTACGAGCCAATCGTTGCTTTGAGCCCAACCAGATCATAATCGAGTACACGGGTGAAATTATCACCCAAGAGGAGTGCGACAACCGAATGTACCACCGCTACAAGGACGCAGAGGTCAGTAGAGGCTTAGTATATTTTCAACGTTTTAAACGAAGCAAGTCTCAATTCAATGTGCTAATTTACTCATAGTGCTACTATCTCATGGATTTCGACCAATCTATGGTTCTCGACGCAACGCGCGGCTCGATTGCCAGGTTCATCAACCACTCCTGTGCCCCAAATTGCCGTATGATCAAATGGACCGTCTCTGGAAAGCCGCGTATGGCGCTCTTCGCCGGTGACGAAGGTATCATGACCGGCGAAGAGCTTACCTACGACTACAACTTTGACCCCTTTTCTGCCAAAAATGTGCAAGAGTGTCGATGCGGGGCAGAAAATTGTAGAGGAGTGTTGGGACCGAAGCCGAAAGAGATGAAAGAGGCCTTGAAGCCCATTATTGGCAGCAAGAAACGAAAGATCCAAGAAATTGGGGAAGAAATTGTTCACCAGGCCGTGGAAGTAGTCACGAAAAAGAGGAAGATTGCCGTTCCGTCGTCTGTCAAGTCAGCCTTCGCAACCGCTAAGACACAGACCTCAAGGAGGTTATCCCAAGCCAGCTTATTGACTACTGCAAGGATACCAAAAGGGAGCCCGACTAAAAAGCGTCCAACAAACAAGCTTAAGCGCAAATCGACGATCGAAAATCTAGGAGATAAGGGGACGAAGGAAAAGCCAGGGAAGGATGAGTCTCGGCGAAAATCCACTGGTGACATACTACCTAGAGGATGGAAAGGGTGGGCACTGGTTCCTGAGACGCCACCTGAATCTCCAGCCGAAGAAAAACCGGAGGCTGGCACCAAATGGGCTGATGTCGAAGAGACAAAAGATGCCCGCGCAAGGGAAAACGTTGTGAGAACGGTGAGAAGATCTAGTCGAGGGGCGCCCGGAAAGTCGATAAGAGTCGTTGCGTTGGGAGGAGATGAGCTGAAGGAGTGGCGCTGAAGGAGCATCGAAGGGTTTGAACTTTGTCGATTGATCGTGTCGGAGGACACTCGATGGTCGGAAGTCTTCATCCATTGTCACGCGGAGGATTCAATTCCTCAATCCTTCGTAATCAAAAACACTGGTGATATCCTGGGGCGGAGTCGTTCCTTGCGTTCGTTGTCTGCGTCACAAAAGGGTGACCTTGCGTCTCCAGGAGTTCGCATTATAGGCAACTTCTCGGGCTGGGGACATGACTTCGGAAACAATTCTCCTTGTGGTATCAGGGATGCATTGGGAAATGTTGGGTATCATCCAGGCGTTGTTTTGGCTTCGCCATCCATCGTCATATCATACAAGTATTGATTTGCCGATGCAAACCATCTCATTGTTCCGGTTTTGATTCATCCTTCCCGTTGCCAGTTTCCCCATTATGCTTCTGTCCCATGGCGTCCCTCAGCGCAATCCTCTCATTTAAACTCACAACCTCCCCCAAAGCCTTCACCAACGGGCCCTCAATGTTGCCTCTTTCCCCACGTACTTCACCAGCCAGACATGTCGCAATCAGCTTTCCCACCTCTCTTCCCAACCCCACTTCCAACTCCTCCACTCTCTCCCCCCAGCTCAAAACCTGCGGTCTCAGCCAAGAGCTCGGCAAGGTAGGGCGCATTGGGCGTGAGGTAGTCGAGGGCTGGAGACCTAGCATGGCGCGCGCTTTTGAGGGGATGAAGGATATATCTGGCGACTGGAGTGGGGTGTTTTGGGAAGGAGACGGAGAGGGAGAAGGGGGGTAGGGTGGAGATGAATGACTAGGAGATTGAGAAGGGGAGGGGAGATAAATAGATGAGACGTGGTGGAGGGCTAGGATCGTGGCTTGCAGAGCGTCCAGGAGGGAAAGGGGTGCGCGAGGGAATATGGTGCGGAGGGCTAGGAGCGGTGCTGATGAGGTACAAGGTGGATTGCTAGTCTGGACTGAGATGCTGGGTGGATGGCTGGAGAGAGGATTGTAGGTCGAGAAGCGGCTCAATGGCAACGTTGGGGGAGGAGAGCGCGGTTCCCTGCGTTGAGTGGATGGGAGGCGGAGTTGTTGTATTACCAAGCTATTGAGCTGTAGCTTCTCTCGTTGATGGCTCGATAGGGAGTGCTCGAGCTCGGTAAGGATCCATATTGTCAATTCGCTCAGCTGCGGCACTGGGGTATGGAATGGTCTGGGTGTATCAGGCCGAGCCTTTGGAGTTGAGACTGGAGGGATATCTCGCAAGGTCTTGGTAGAATCTGGTGTGGAAATGGTGACCGCGGTCCATGTTGGCCTGGCTTTGATTTTCTCGAATGCAAGACGCTCCTTACCTCGTTGGGATGCTTCATGGGGACCGGTACCGAAGTCAATTGAGCAGACAGGAGTCTCTGGTGGTGTAGCTGGGAAAATGTTTGGTATTGTCTGTTCATGATGGATTGGGGGTGCGGATGGAAGAGTGGTGGCAGTGGTGTCTCGACGGAGTGGGATGGAGATGAGTTGTGGTTTTGTGGGACTGGATGTTACTGTGGTTGCGTGCTTTATGGTCATCAGCACGTTTCTTCTAGATAGGGTAGAGATGCACCCGTACGGCTTCCCCAATGATCTCGCCTTCGTCTACTAGGTCAAGCCATAAGCAGGGTTTGGGTCGTGCTGGTTCGGAGAACCAAGGCCCTGTTATAGAGGTCTTCGAGCTTCCTTCTAACCAAGAGTCACCATTGTCTTCGTCCGTCTTCCAGCCAGCTCTGTGTCTGAGCTCGATTGAGCCTGTGGTCCTGTGGAGGGATTTTGGCTTTGGAGTGCGCATGGGTTCGCCATAGAAAAGCTGTCGGCGTGGGATGTTGCGGTGGGAATCGCTTGCTTGAGAGGTTATGTCTGCTGGATTTCTCGGCGGATAGAAGACATACGTTGATGGTCCGTTACCCTTGGGACTAGGTCCTGAGGACGCTAGATCCTGTACTTTCGACTCAGGCGGTGGACTGAATCGTATTGGGGATAGCAATGGTTTGGAAGGGTCGATTGAAGTGGTGTCATCATTGTAGTCCCGTTGTGTCAGCCGTACGTCTGCCGGCGTCGACGTTGGAGATGATTTAAGGGATTCCTCTGGACTCGTGACTTTTGCAGGGGATTGAATGGGAAGTAAAGGTAGTGTGGCTGTCTCTTTTAGGCTTTTGAAAGAATTGAAAGGAGAGGTAGGCACCAATGAGGTTTGCTCTTCATCCCGAGATTGATTGGCAGCGATATTATGAATTGATCTTTCCAATGGCAATGGCACCAGAGGCCAAGAGGTCTGTATTTTCGTTCGCTGCTCCACTAGTGTGTAGTCGAGTCCATTGCTCTCCGAGTAGACCCTCTCATCGGAACGATTCCAATCCTCAAATGGAAGATCACCGGTGTTTGCCTCTTGAGATAGCGTCTGGCGAGAGAGACACAAAGCTGTAGGGTTGCACCCATTGTACAAAAAACATGACTCCATGGTGGAATGGAAGATCTACCGGAAGAAACTACTAATCAAATGGAGAATGAGTTGTATAAGACATCACGAAAATATAAAGAGACTGACAGTTTGTCCGAGCCTCACAGGACGCATTCCTCACCTAACATGCGCTGATGCAAGGCGTTGATAAGGGCTGGCCCTCACATTGATGTTAAGCATGAGAAGGTTGCGTGATGATCGAGCATGTAAGGTACCACCGTCAAGGGGTCTTGGCTCATGGACTGTTTACAATTTACCCTAACTTCGCAAGAGCTTTTGCAGACAACGAGGCTTGAACATGTTCCTAGAGACAAGGACCGAAGCCCAAAATACTGGCCTTAAGCTTGAGCTCTGGAGCATATCTCTTTTCACCATTTTGTCCCAGGAGCAGTATTCGCATTCAGTTCACCCACCATCTGTCTTCAAGTAGGTCAAAGCAGCGACACATAACGCCTCGAAACCCACGGTCAATGTGGGCTGGATGACTGGTGCAAAATGGCCGGAGTGATTAGCAGGCACGTCCTCGAACAGTCGTCCTTCGCGCTCAGCACGGTCCCAAAGTTCTGGATCAACGCCTCCAAAGAACCAGAAGTTATAGGGCTTATCTATGCTTGTTGCCAATATCGATACGTCTTCGCTTCCATTGACAGTAGGGGTGTCGGAGTCGAAATTATGGCTAAAGAACATGCGGAACGAATCCGCTAGGCGCGATGCAACATGTTGATCGTTGACAGTAAGAGGGAATCGGGATGTAGCTTCGATCAACGGCTCCTTCGGAGAGTTACTGGCTTCGCATTCGGCTTTGATGATCCTGTGCACAGCAGCTAATACCCGTTCTCTTGCCGCCACCGACGTGGTCCTGGTATTTATCCTCAGCACCGCGTGATCAGGGATAACGTTCTCTGTTTGGCCAGCTTGGACGCTGCCAACCGTGACGACAGCCATATCCGCCGGATCTACCTCACGGCTAACAATATTTTGTAGGCGAAGCACCACGTTTGCTGCCAGCACGACAGGGTCAATTGAGCGATGCGGCATTGAGCCATGCCCTCCGCGACCGTAGAGCGTAACCTTGAAGCTATCTGCTGCACCCATTACCGTGCCCGTTCTGTGACCGACACAGCCTGAGCGTAAGGGCATTACATGCTGCCCAAAGACGACGTCCGGAACGGGAATCTTCTGATAGAGACCATCATCCACCATAGCTTTTGCACCCCCTGCTCTTTCTTCGTTCGGTTGGAATAAAACTATGAGCGTGCCCTTCCAAGCGGCTTTGATCCGGCCTAATTGTTCTGCGGCAGCAAGGAGACAGGTGATGTGCATGTCATGGCCACAAGCGTGCATGACGGGCTTTTCAGTGTCATCGGCGACATCTTTCATGGTAGCTTTAGACGCGTAAGGTAGTTCGGTTTGTTCAAGGACTGGGAGGGCATCGATGTCGGCGCGGAGGAGGATCGTGGGACCTGGGCCATTTTTGAGGACGCCAGCAAGTCCGTGACCTCCAATGGAGGTATGGAGCTCGTAGCCCGTTTTGAGAGACTCGAGATGAGATGTGATAGTGGACGCGGTTTGACTCTCTTGAAGCGACAATTCAGGGTGCGAATGGAAGTGCTTGTATAGACTTTCGTATTGCGAAAGGTCTGGTTTTTCAGCTAGTAGCTCTAGAATTGATGCTCTCGCCATTGTGCATCCAAAGGGAAGAAGTTGTGGAAGATGCCGTAAAGGACGACCACTGCGAGAACGTTTTGCTAACCCACCTTCCCAATTGAGGCAAGATCGTCGCTCCTTGATCTAGTCCAATGGAATAGCAATACTTTACGTTTTCAAGTGAGCACTGGTATTCTTAAAATTCTGAAGATTCATCAAGTAAGTTGTATCCAATCCTACAATAGTATGGTCATACTCTTGTCAGGTTTAGGCTTCGGATAGTTCAAGGCATCATAGTTAGTATAGAAATACCTCTTAAGGATTAGACACGACGGATTCGAATGACCCTCGGATTGGAGAAAGACTTAGGAATTTGTCGATAGCATCGTATGTAACAACGGTCTGGTCAAACAAACATCTATCAATTCAGCTTGCTTTTTGGAGCTTTTTGCGGCCTCGTCTCACTTCGATCTCCATTTCTCTCAACTCTTTCGTAAGGCTTGCTAATGCGGGTATGTCTTCTATGGCTGCGCGTTTGAAATGGTTCTGAGAAGCTCTCAAGGCTGGCGGGACTAGGATTCCGAACCAATGCAGAGGATCCCGAATGATCTTCAAATCTTTTTCAGCGTCCTGAGGCGTAACACTAGGATCTTGGGGGCCAGTGTTGTTCGATGGCTGTAGTGGCTCCTGCTTCTCGGTGTCATACGTAATTGAACGATTTGCAGTTGTAGAAGTCATAGCTTTGAAGCACGGGCTTGCACTCTCAATGATACTAAGGATCAATATCAGCATCTCCCGGCTCTAGAATATCAGATCCGCTCCAGAGCAGTATCGTACACATATGTCGATGTCTTCATACGGTCGTCGTAGTAGTCTTGGCCGTAGCGAACCCGGTTTGGATTGGAGAAGTTGGCTTGCGCAAGTGAGATATAGCCCTATTTGCACTATCAAAACATTGTCGAGATTGATGGGTGGAGGCCAAGTATACATTCGAAAGATGTTTATTTAGGTCTTGCTGCAGCTTTTGATACTCGTTAAGCAGATTGAGGTAGCGTTCTAGATGGTCATCAAGTGAGCGGGCTAAATTTTTCGTGCTCTCCTGTAGTCGCCTTGCTTGTGATAAAACCTGAGGCTGTAGAACCTCGGTCATCTTGTTCCTTGCCTAAGACTTCAAGAGACGACTCTACAAACTTCGGCTCAGGATGGGGAACATGGCTAGTGGGTAGAAAGAGGTGCACGAGGGAAGTCAATTACTTATCCAAGTGGGGTTGAGATGCGAGATCAAGCGCGGTTGACGCCGCCGCCAAGCATCATCAAGTTCGACTGTTCGAGACAGCCACTCTCTGTTGGTGACCAAGGCCGACACCGCTCTTGCGAGGAGCCAACAGACATGATCTCACACAGAGTACCTATTCCAAGGAGTTTTTACTATAGCCGTCCTACCAAAACGCCCAATCCTACAAAACAGCTGCCAAACCCCCGACTCTTTACCCAGAACTCCCCACTACTCCTCGTCTCAAGGGTGGGCCCACGACCTCAACTACCATTTCTTCATTGTGCGACTGGGGGCAGACCCTCTGCAAAATCATCCCGAACACAACTGCAATATCAGCTCTCGCGACTACTCACCACTGAAAGTAAGCTATACCTCAAGGACCAATTATGGAAGGGAGCCAAATGGACCGTGTACGGCTGGGCGAGCCTGGCACTTTTGTCGATGACGGTGATTAGCGTCCAGAGCGAAATGGTCGAGCGCCAATTCCCATCGCCCTCGGAATGGACCTTTCTCACAAGGATACAATATCGCCAGGCAAAGCTTGCGGAGAATCTAAACCCCAGTGGTACCACACTCATCGACTGGCCCTACATTGGGCAGCAATATCGTCAAGTGATTGAGAGACTCGAAGACCCTGCTATTAATGGACAGGGGTTGCAGCCTATCTTACAGGACGAGGGAGACATACATGTCGCTGGAGTCGGGAAGACTGGTTTAGATGTTTCTTCCAAATCCGAGCCCTGGAGGCGCGGATACTACACCTGCCTTATGGGTCTCGCGAAGGCAGCCGAATATACAGATGGATATCTCCGTGATCCCAAAACCAACATCGTCTTCCCACCTGAACATGTCATCGGCCCTTCGAATCCAAGGCCGAAGCCGATACCTTATGGGGCAAGAGCTACTGTTGCTCCCCTCGAAGAAAATTGTGTCCCAGTCTTCGAACCTGCGGAGGTTTACTACATGAAGCTCCTCACCACCCATGGATTCAATTCTCGCCAGCGTCTTGACGCTGCCTTAGCTTATGCAGACTGGCTTGACTTCAAAGGCTTGTCATCGACTGCAGAAGAGATGTACGATTGGGGCTTGGATATTGCAATGGGTTCGCTCCCTGTGGGTGTCAACAATGTCGTGGATATCAAGACGGGCATCATCAACAACCAGGCAACATACGTCTCTTCGAACGTCCTATTGGCTACCACATCTTTAGCTGTTCATCACGCACGCAATAACAATCTTGTAGTAGCCCTGCCCATTTTCTTGTCTGTCCTACGAGCAAGGCGACAGCTTCCGGCATCCGAGCCAACATCGATATCGCAGCCCAAGTCAGAGCACGGTACATCTATTTATTCCATCCTCAAATCCTTACTTGTCAGACCACCATATCCTCCACCGCCTCCGACAGGCGACCAAGTCCCCTCTCGCACACCTACTGCTATATGCGAGGAAGCTGCGATATTGTCTCACGTAGGAGAGATCTTGTTTGCTTCATCAGGTGCAGATAATTCCACGAAATCACAGTCCAACAACTCTCTAGGAACACAGATCCTATCCATGGTAACAGCCGGCCAGCTCGAAAATCAACGATCTGGTCTCAGTTGGACGCGTGAAGCTGTAGATTTAGCCGAAGCAACGCTTGTATCAGCAGAGGAGGGCGATGAGGAAGCCCGAAACAAATGTTCTGAATGTTTAGCTGTGGGCATGAGCAATTGGTCCACCATGGTGGCAACAATGCTCAAGGACGAGCGCCGAGCCACTTCCACAACAGTGCAGAAGACGGGAAGCTGGTTCTGGGGAAGCGGCCCTGAGGTCGAAGGTGCGGCCAGGTGGGAACGAGAATCCGAACTGGTAGACGCGAGGCTGGGAAGAGTACAGAGATTGCTCAGCAGGGAGGCTGACAGGAAGGCCAGCAGTGGTGGATTCTTCTTCATGTGATGAGCAGTCAGTACGATTGTCGCGCGACCGAAAGGTCAAAACAGCAGCTAAAAGGCTACCGGATCTCACAAAGTGGAGTAAGACATCACATCTACCAAGATTTGATGGAAGGATCTAGATCTGAAATCGTTTCAGGGTTGCTCGGGGTTTGCCAGCCTTCGCGCCAGGAAAACAAGATCACGGGGCTCTCATGGTCCAAGAGATGAATTGAGTCCATACCGATAGCTGGGTAAAAATAGCTCACGACACGCCGTTGCCTACCGAAAAGTCCTGAGATCCGACTGAAGGAACACTGCACCCGCGTCTCGTCAGTAGTGTCGGATGAGTAAAATCGGGTCCTGGAAGCTTTCGCCCTTCTGCCACGTTACCTACATCTCCAGACTCTGACCCTCTTCAGAGAATCAACCACGGGCAGTGTGCCATGAACGCTTCTTGTAAGCTTGCCCTCCCCAGAACACTCGGATCATGCTTCGTTGTTTTCATACTTAAAGCATACCGCGCCTCATGGCATCTTTTTCTTTTAATATCGTGGTATCTTTCACCCCTGTTCGTTTGGACTTTCCTAAGCACCTTGAGTTCACAGTCAAAGATATACCACATATTTAGAACAGTTCTTAGCCTGATACTCTGCTAGGTTCAAGTTCCATGGATTGCCACGTGCTCTTGCAGTACGCGATCTCGAACCGTATGATTTCTAGACTGTATAGTTCGAGCCTTTTTCGACAAGACCCTCCACCTCGGTTTCCCTAGTACCAGGAGCGCCCATAGAGCTCACACTACGTACCGGGAGCTCTACTCGGAATTCCTTTCCGACTTTGTTTGGTCGAGCATATTCGCTACCGGTGACCAACGGGCGTCCAGAATCCAATCTACCGCTCATGAAGCATACGAGGATGCTGCTACTCCTTAAAGCCTTACGCAACAGGTCACAGTCTGTAGGCATAGGACACAAGTCGCATCTCCTGGGCCAGCTAAATTCTATCGGAGGAGAGACAGGAGGATACTTGAAGCAGATGGTGCAGAGACACAAAGCTGACATAGCGACGGTAGTCGTCTCGTGGTTGGCGAGATCCGTTTTTACTCTTCCGAGGGTCATCGCGACTAGCAGAGTATCTCAGGCATTGGGGAGTGCAGAACTACCACGGCTAGCCAGAGCGCTGAAAAGGGCGGTTATCGTAGTTCCTTCACACGCTTCGACATAATCGTCGCAAGTGTATTCGTCCCTTTCTGTCAATGATTTCCACTTCTCTAGCGCTCTGGTTTAGTCCGTACCCAAGTCCTTGGCTGCAAACCTCCTTTCGTTGCCTACATTCAGCTTCGGGCCGTCATTAGAAAACCTCCGTGACGAGTAGTCATCAAACCTGTCGCCTGCACAAGAGATTCGTAACCAGGGGACTTTTGCTCTAAGGAGCATTGTTAGCAGCTCTACCCTCCGCAAAACTAGAAGTGATCCCACGCTTCATTCTGCCGAAGTCTCGCGCCCCTGCTCTGACATAGCACTCTTGTGTGATCATTCAATAGCGTCGACGCCATCACCAAGAACACAGATGTACCACGCCGTATATATGACAGTCTTACAGGTACCTCACAGTATAATTACAAACGCAGCTGCTACCTCCTTGGCGCATTCTCTACAACGGTGCTATTCACTCTGTTTTAGGGGACTCCAACACTTAAACAATTCGTACGTGCTATATAGAAACACCTTGACACCTTTGCCAGGACATGTTTCCCATTTGGATACAGTTGGAAATGTTTGACGTCCACATCGACTCCTTGCATTGAGGTTGATTAAGGCGTGCAGGAAGGATTGACACGACATCGAGGATGTAATGTTGGGGACACAATGCCACTTGAAACTCGAACAACAAGCTGTATGCATTTGATATTGTCCATACTCTGTGGGAGTATAGCGCAGCGAGAGACACTTGTAAAATGCCTGATGGAGGGAATAAGATCAGATCGCGTTTAACGATAGCACAGAACATCATATCAGTCACGCTCAACTCATACCATTTACTTGAAGAAGCAATCTATTTTATATTCAAGCAAGGCAAAAGACCACCCAGACCTATATTCATGCTCTCACGCTTTTCTTCTATAAACGGTCCAACAGCCCTTCACTCTCCAACATCAACACGATCTGATGCACCACCTCCCTCACACTCGTCTTCTCCAAATCCACCACCAGATCCGCCTTCCCAGGAACCTCATACGGATCATCCACACCCGTGAATCCCTGGATCTCCCCCCGCCTCGCCTTGGCATACACCCCCTTCTTATCCGTCTTCTCGCTATACGCCAGACTAGTCGCCACATGCACCAGGTAGAAACTACCATGCTGACTCACCGTCTCCCGCGCCGCTTGGCGACTTTCTTCAAAGGGGGCAATGGGCCCACAGATGACTGCTGCGCCCGCTTTTGTTAACTCGGCGGCCACGAAGGCGATGCGAGCGATGTTCTTGTTCCGGTCGGAGCGCGAGAAGCCCAATTCGGAGCTCAGTTCGCTGCGGACGGATTCGCCGAGGAGTAAGGAGACGGGGCGGCCGCCTTGTTGATGCAGTGTCACATCCAGCGCGCGCGCGACGGCGTCTTTGCCACTGTTTTGGTATCCGGTCAAGAAGACTGTGAAGCCTTGCTTGAATCTTGGTGGATGCGATTCCCGCAGCACTTTCACCACTTCGGGGTACGAGAACCATTCGGGGATGTCCTTACCCGTGCGCAGTCGTGAGCGGAGTTCCGTGCCACTGATGTTGAGCGTGCGGATGCCGGTGGGGACTTCGTCGTCGGGTTTGTATTCGTCGCTGTCGGGGAGGTAGATCATTTGCTGGAAGGGCACGACTTCGATACCTAGCTCCTGACGGTATTTCTCAACGGCGAACTGCGCGTCATAGGGCCCGTAGAAGTCTTTGCCGGAGGAGTTTTTGCCGGGTCCGGCGTGGTCGCGGCCGACGATAAAATGGGTCGCGCCATGGTTTTTGCGAATGATGGCATGCCAGATTGCTTCTCTGGGCCCGCCCATGCGCATTGCTAAGGGCAAGAGGCCCAGCACTGCCATGCCATTTGGATAGCGAGGGAGCAGGGCTTGGTAGACACGCACACGGGTGAAGTGATCGATGTCGCCGGGTTTGGTGAGGCCGACGACGGGGTGGATGAGGACGTTTGCTTGGCGAGCACGGGCGGCGCGGACGGTCAATTCTCTGTGGGCTCGGTGCATGGGGTTGCGGGTCTGGAATGCAACGACGCGGGACCAGCCTAGTTTTTCAAAGTGGACACGCAGCTCGGCGGGGGTGTAGCGAAGGGCGACGTAGTCGTAGTGGTTGAGGCGGGTGACAGCGGAGATGGAGCCACCAACGTAGTGAGCTTGGGCGGTGTTGTTGAGGTGTTTGATCGCTGGATGTTCGTGGTCGCCGCCGAAAACTTCTTTGGCTTCTTTTTCTCTATCAGGGCATCAGGGGTAATCTAGCAGGGTTCTCGGTTCTACATGACTGACTTATCAGGCTTGTAGACATCGTCTACCGTGATGATGGCGAGGTTGCGGTCGTCTCTAAAGTCCCGAAGCGTTGCGCGAGCTCCAGGCTTCAGACCAGCTTTCTCAATGACTCGCTCGGAGACATCGAGGCATATCGGCATGCTAAAGAGGCTGCCATCTGCGAGACGGAGATTTTCGACCACCCTTCCCCGACCTTAGCAAAGGCCTTTGGGAAAGCGCTTGAAGCCTTACGAGTTGTAGTCCTTTTCGTTCATAAAGCCTTGGAGCGTCAGGATCAGCGTGATAGCTCTGACACGTATCGGACAGATGGTCCAGAAACAGACAAAGAAATTTCAGACTACGATCACGTATACGCTTCCCTCGTCTGCTTTTTCTCCACCCAACAATAGGAATGTTTAGGAACTTTGACAAAGACATCAGCGTACCTTCTAGTGGAGAAAAACCACCGCTCATTATCAACTCCAAATCACACAATTGCCTCTCCGTGAGTACAATAGCCGGTAGCTTCTCAGCTTCTGCTACTAGCTCAGCGTGCTTTGGTGCATCTCGGGCGAGCAGGTCCTTCAGGACGCCGCCATGGGGTGGATTCGCCATTGAACCGGTCCAGGTCCAGGATTACCCACACACAACCTTCTTTCTCACAGAAAAGAGTGTCTTGAATTTGAAAATTCTATGGGAGAGTACTTGCTTTTTCAAGACGTGGTATGAAAAGGATCGGAACAACAATATCGTGATCCGGGATGCAGGAATCCACAATCTCGAAAGGCTGTCCCTCACAGCCAGGGTACCAATTGCTTCGCTGGAGAATCAACCACTTCGAATGTCAAGTAATCTTTACAGATTTCCATTTTGTTTATTTTTGTGAGCAACGCTAGACTGCGGAATGACGTGCTCAGGAGCGAAAAGCAAATGGAAGTCTCTATTGGTGGGTCTACCCCCTAGGCCATACTAGGCCGCTGATTCTTCTTAGCAATACAGAGTAGATGCATCAGCGGTACGTAAGTGGAACGCTGTAGGTTCTATCGTTCTATTGGAGTCTATGCTAGGTCCTAGCTCTCTAGTCTGCTCTGGTCTATATGCAGCCATCTGCTTTTCCCTCCCAAAATGCAAACAAATGCTCCGCAGCGCCATGCTATACAATGAAGCAGCGCAAGAATTTGGCCTATCACATACCCCAGTCATGTCGTGTTAGGATGCAATCTCCAAGCCCGACTCCAGTGCTTGATGCAACGCCTCCTGCTGCTTCTTCATTTCTTGCTCTTGCAGAAATTGCGCGAATTTCGACCGAGGGTTGTGGATGCCACATTCCGTCTTCTGCTGCCCTTGCCACCGTCCAGCGCGCTCATCCTCGCCTTCTTTCACTGGCTTCGTGGAGTGCCAGTCCCCCACACTCTTGTAGCCCCGATCCAGTAGTACATTGTATGGAACGTCGTTTGCCTTGATGTACTCGTTGACTTGCTTGAAAGTCCAGTTGGCAAAAGGGTTCACTTTGACCAGGCCAGCTTCATCCACCTCGATTACGGCAATGTCTCCACGCTTGCCTCCTTGACTTCGCCTCCGACCAGTCAAGACGGCGGCGACTTGAAGATCTCTGTATGCGCGCTGTGCTGGCTCCACCTTCGCCAGCCAGTCGTAAAGCTCGTCGTTGGTCTCCCATAATTTATCACCGTGGTGCTGGGCAAATTCTTCGCCTGTGTTTGCGCCGACTGGCTTATAAATGTGCAGAGCGACGAGAGGGTACCGTTCTCGTATTCGCTTAATGAGATCGTAAGTTTCTTTGAAGCCGTGGAGGGTGTCGAAATAGAGAAGATCGACCATCTGCGGCCGCGGAATCTTCATTTTCGAAAGCATGTCGATAGTAGTGAGGCCAGTGAGGCCGAAAGCAGTCTCTTGGAAGAGTTGAGGTAAGGTTGTAATGCACCATTGCAGAATTTCTGGAATCCAAATCGTTAGCAAAGACATAAATCTGCTGGCACAACGGCGTCCTACCCTGCGGCTCCAGGTTCTGCAACTGGCGATTCAGGAAGGCCAGGTGTGGTTTAGTGAAGTAGATCTCTGGGAGGTCTGCATTACTGGAGCTGCCACTGACGTAGCCAGACTCGACCTCGTGGACACCATCGTGTTCCAAATCGTAAACGGGTGAAGACCCCATGGCGCGTGATTCAATTGTATAACAAGATGAGATTTGGAAATTTTATTGCCCCGGTAGGATCGTAGGAAAACGACGACCAATATGAAAAGAAATGCCGATAGACATGAACGAAGAGTAGAAAGGAAGATATTGGGGAGAGGAAACGCCATGAAAGCATCAAGTCTCGAAGTTGGGTTGATTACGCTATTGTGGGTGTGAAATCACAATTACCAAATCCGCTATGGAATTGCGTGCTTGACGCTAGAGATCCGACAAATTGTCAGGCAGCGCAGGAAACAGGTACCAGGTCGGTGTGTATTGCACACATTTCACTGCAATTGATGCCGTGATCATTGCTCGAGCTTTTCCATTTGTCGCGCAAAGACTCGTGGCTTCGAAGACACAATGTTCGTTGCCAGAGGCTTGGCCGTCCGCAGCGGAGGAAGAGAGGGAATATCGCGCTTCAAGCGCAACATCCAGTGATTCGTAGATTGCATGCTATGACACAGAGTGATTTCCATGACGATACAATTCCGAGTATTTCCCTGTCCTTCCTCTGTGATCAGGTCGACGGTGTCGTCGTGCGGAGGGATGGGGTCGGAAGGTGTGACGTTAAGGCGTTGAGCGGAGGTGTGGCAAATCCGCTCTATACGGCAATGCATCCATATAATTAATATACGGCTGTCTGCAAATATTCATCCGTCGAGTAACAGCAACTTAGCCTCATACAGGGTGAATTTCTTGATACAGTAGTACATACATGATACCCTGGCTTTCATTAGCAGCCGCTTGCGGCGAGTCATTCGCTCGAAAACATTGACCATTCAATTAGGTCAGGAACCATTCCCACGCCTGTCCAAGGACCGTTCCAAGCTGCCCAGCAGATCTTCTTCTCCGTCCGAAAACTGCTCAGGAGCCTCATTTTCTCCTTTCCTGCCAATAGCGTCATAGCCGTAAACCACATTCGGCGCCGCCAACCCATCAAGCGGGTTGTGATCAACGGGAATCTGGGCATTCAGTTGTGGTCCGCCCTGACGTGTCGATTCTACCGTGATGCGGTCAGCATTTGGAATGTCTTGCACATCCGGTGCAGGCGCCATAACTTCTGCTGGCATGTCATCAATCTGTGGAGGTAGCTGAAATCGTAGTTCAGAAAGAGGCATTTCCGGCGAGCTGGGCATACTCCTGGGGATCGGTGTTGGCGGACTCATAGTTGGAGCTTTAGGACTGTAATAGGGCGCTCGGAGCCCGAATTTTTCTTCAATAGGGGTAGGTGGACTTGGGGTCGGCGCTTTAGGGCTGGCAGTAGGCCTCGTGAAGGAGAACCTGCGTTCTGTGGCCTCTCCCACAGGCTCAGCAGAGTGCTCAGCAGCTCTCTGAACAACAGGCTCAGGCATCGCTTCAACTTTGGTTTCTACAAGTGTAGCGGGCACAGGATCCTCCGCTGCTTGGATAATTGTGACAGTCGAGAATACCGTGCTCAGCGGAGGCGTAGCTTCTCTCGTTGGCTCGGACATGAGCTCTGCGATTGGTTCTACAGTAATCTCGGCTATTGGCTCCGCCGTATGCTCTGCTGGAGGTTCCGTTATCACTTCCACAGGAGACTCGCAGGCAGGCTCTACCGTAGGCCCTGTGATCGACTTATCTTTCGATTCGGACATCACTTCCATTGAAGGCTCGGTGATGAACACCGCTTTTGGCTCTGATATGATATCCATTGAAGACTCTGGCTTAACCTCCGCCTTTGGCCCCAATGTGACATCTATCAAAGGCTCAGGTATGAACACCGCCTTTGGCCCTGACGCAAAGTCTACCGATAACTCAGGTACGAATGCCGCCTTTGGCTCTGGGACGACGTCCATTGAGGATTCGGGTATGGGTTTCGCCGTCGGCTCTGACGTGACATCTATTGAGGATTCGGGCTTGATCTCAGTCTGTGCCTCGACGATAGTTTCATCCACGGGATCTGCCACGGGCTCTGCGATAAGCTGCACCACAACGTCTGCTAAAGGTGCCGTTGTAACGTTTGTTGGTAGCTGTTCCGTAGCTTGTGGTATTGCTACCGTAATAGTATTTTTGGTAGATGCTTTCGTGGTCATTTCCGCCTCTGCCGTAGCTTCTTTTGCTAGTTCACTTGCTAGAACTTGTATGACCTCAGTGGGCTTTCCTATCGTAAGGTCTGTTGTATCTCCCCTAAGATGTGGTTGAGTTATAGATTTCTCTGTAGGCGTAATGATATTTTTGGGGCTAGTTTTGCCTGCTGGTTCATCCGCTATCGAGGTCGAAGGTACATCAAGCATCTCGTCGTTGAGCTCACCCAGCATGCCATCTAAGGCCTCGTCCATTGTATCGGCCTTTGGCCCGATCGTGGAATCTTGGACGGGTTTAATGACAGATTCAATGACAGGGTCGGAGATTAGGTTCATCGTCTGCGTAGGTGATGGAGCACCTCGTTGAGGTACAGGACTACCAGGTAATGAGGTTTGAGGTAGGTGTTGAGGCGCTACTTTGACTGGCGACGGAGCTTTTGGAGGCGATCTGGATGGGCTGGCCGAGAGTGAAAGCTCGCCCTCTTCCCGTGCCCCATCTTCACCTTCCTCTCCTTCACTTCCTTCTTCACTACCTTCCTCACCCTCTAGGTCGCCTTCTTGTAGCATTGAGTGCTCGCCCATACTGGTGTCCTGGCCTGGCGCAGCCTGTGCTCCATCGATGAGGTACCCTTCTTCATTTCCTGTCGCAGTTACTGGTACTCCGTTGACCTCGATCGATGTTGGCTTTCCATCTGCTCTCGCAAAGGCGACTTTTTTCTTTTTACCTCTTCCTGGTCCTTTGGCTTTCCTCTTTGGCGGCGGCGGCCGTCGCCTGTTGTTTGCAGGTAGACTCTGATCTCCGGCAATGACCAAACCTTCAGCGTTGACCACACCCACACCTTCGACGACAGTTCCCGGGGCGGGTGCCTGTGTTGGGCTGGTCTCTTCTTCGAAGATCTCCCCATCTACAGTCTGCCCGTCCGGCACAAGGACTTCCAAGACAGAGCTATTACCGCTGGTGTCGATCTTACGTATCTTAGTCTTTCTCATCTGCTGCATGCTACCAACGGCTGCCAGCGCGCCGCCGTGAATTGAAGGCAGCCCTTTCCTCCTCTTAGCCAAGAACTCTGGCTCAGGTCCCTCCATCTCCTTTGGCATGACAGCCCACCTCTTAGCGACGAAGCCCGTATCTACTTCACCATCGGCATCTTCATCCTCGCCTGGTTCCTTGTCATCCTCCATCAATGGTGCAGTAAGCGTTTTCTTGACTTGGGGCATTCGCGCGTCCCGTAGCAGATTCTGGCTCATTTCCGAGAGCAGATGGGCGTCTCGAGGCATCTCCAACTCCGGCCAAGCTAGGTTGCGGGACTTCACTTCAGTCGTGTTCTCCTTCTCAGGCGCCGTGTTCACATTGATGGCTCTTTTCCGCCAATGACGAACAGGCAACCCTTCGAACACATCGTGATCGATCTGGGTTCGGGTGGAACGTGCGCCGCCGGTGCGACTGTTGCGATACTTGGGAGAACGAGTCAGCAGGTCCCCGTAATTTCTCGGTAATACGACGACTGAGCTGGAGCTGAAAAGACCGGCTGATGTGAATGGAGATGCCATGGAGATGAGGCCTTGCGCGACTGGATGGGTTTTCTCTATAGGGTGGTGGATAGCAAAGGGTAGTAAGCAGGATGGAGTGCATCGTGACGCCGGGCATAGCGCTGTAGCGCCGATCCTGGCGGATCACATTATCTGCAAGGTGCAGTGAAAGTCTCCTGAAGAATCGTCATTGCATGGTATATTGCATGCAAGGTAACGACTAACGAGGAAGACGTGAGGAACTTACAGGGGCCATAGCCCTTTCCCTTGCGCTGGAAATACTGCGCCGTTCGAGCCGGTCCTTCAAGCAAGATGCCTGCCAGTCTGAATGAAGTCACCAGGTACCTCACCCACTGTTCTGGAGATGCGCAGCTGATGAAGGCTGCGATTCTATCTCGGGCAGCGGGTGCTTGCCGCCTGTCAACGTTGGGCGCTAGTCCCCTATAGACTTCACTCTAAGTCTCTAGTTGTCTTTCCTAGCACAAGGCTATGGGGCCTGGACGAAGATCCAACAGCATGGCCCCCACTGCTGGTCGGGCTGGGAGACTTAAGGCGAGCTGGTGGGCTCAATTGCGCATTTCAGAGCCTCATGTCCTTCCACCCACAGAGCCTTCCATCCCTTTGAACTGCCTGGACTCACATCGTACAACAAAATTTCCCCTCGCATGATTGCTATGTACGTCTTATGACTGCATGATACTGATGCTATATATAAACTATACCTACACTCTCGTCATCGTTGAATATGGATCCTCCATTCAAAGAAGAAATTGCGTGGCAGTCAGTGGAAGCCGAGGCCACAGGAAGCGACTTGCCCTATGAGAACGACAGAAGGCACCCGTCCTCAGCTAGCATTTCCACACTATCGACAGCGGACAGCAGTGATCAATCTGGTGGTCGTGGCCGTCGTTCACGCCCCTCTGTAGCTTCGGCCTCTTCCCAACTACCCACAGTGCGCGAGTAGAAAGAACGAAGGGCGCTGTCGTTCGACACACAGCCTACTTTGACCCATCTGACCTCGGAAGAGACGGTAGTCAGTTCGAAAAAGGTACCGCACGCTTTATGACCGCAGGCGTCTTTCAATGCTGACCTTTCTGCTTTCACCAGGTCTTGACCACCTTTAACAAAGTCGCCACCCGTAACGTCGAAAAGGAGGAAGCGAGACGTCAGCAGTTGGATCGGTACAATCAGGAGAATGATGGCCAGCACGCCGTCTATAGGCGACTGAAAAGCTGGGCCGACACCGAATATCAAGGCACCAAAGAGTGGCTGCTTTCTTGGGCAGTGCCGAGCTATCGTCAAACCCCTCTACCGCATGTCGAAGAGCTGAAGTCTCTCGCCCGCCATTACTATACTCCAAGGTCAGAGTTGCATTGTCATGTGTGCGACTTTGGCATAGGTCGGGCTGAACACACAGTGGTCGATCTTGGACAGTTGGAGAACTATTGGCAAGCAAAACCTGATTGGGTAGATGTTCGCTGGATACACGCTCCTTTGGGACTAGGATTGACACATTCCTCTGTCGAGGATGTTTTCCTTCACGACGGTCCAACAGGCCGGGAGTTTGAAAGTGCCGGTCGTTGTGGATGGCCCTACATCGAAACAGAGATTCCTAATTTTCGACATCGAGAGCATTTTCAAGAGATGCGCGACGTCTTCTTGCTACTCAACAAGAATGAGGAGCTGGTTGACGACCTCAACGAATCGACATGGAAAGCAGATCAAAACGCGTCTCTGCACTCTGACATTAATTGGAGAGCAGACCACCTTGCTATGGATCCCACTTTTTGGAACCTGGTAGACGCAGATATGCCATGGCAACTCTCAGAAGGCCTTGCCATGGGAGCACAAGGCCCACGAGATGGACTGCGACCCATCGCCCGCCATGTTGACAAGCAGACACTGTCTTCCCACCCCTTCTATAAGAACGCGCAGCTCGTCAGGAACCCTTTCCGATCATTCCATCGCAGCGATGGATTCTTACTAACACTCTCTCCAATGGCCGGCGTCAACTATCTCGACAAGAATTTCAGCAGACATTTAGCCGAGCCGATCGATGCTATGTTCGACAACGATGACGCCTCGGCGATTGGACATGCCTTCCAGGCCTTTGCGGATGAGGGCACAAGCACCTGGCACCGAAAGGCCGTTGAGTGGTTTCTTGTATATTTATTGACGGAAGTTGGCGTTACGCCACACAATCTCCGGCAAGGTTGCAACGCTCCCAGCTTTGAAAACGCATATTCTTCAGTGATCCAGGATCTCAAGAGACGGCGATACGAAAAATGGCAACGTAACAAGACGGTGGAGCTTGTTAGGGATTATTTGAATTGTATTGATGAGGTGACAACCATTAGATTGATTCTACAAAAGAAAGTCGAGCTCTTCAACATAATGCAGGTAGATATCAAAAAATTCGAAGCAGACGACATACGATCTCGCAAAGCTCCAGACAACCCAGAAGGGGAGTCATCTTCGGAACGATTGATCTGGGCATCGGGGATGCTCAAGGCTCAGCTCGAATGCTTTGAGAGACTATTAATTGATCTAAAGCAGTCGATGGACGCAGTAAGCTGACTTGACTCCCTATTCCCTAGTATTTCGAACTAACACCACTAGCTCTTTCAACTCCGCTCCATCGAACAGAATGAACTCGCCATCGTCTCTGATTCGCAGAACAAAGCTATCATGGTATTCACCATCGTCACTGTCATATTTCTCCCGCTTTCCTTCTTCACCAGCTATTACGGCATGAACCTTAACGACATTGTCACTACGGCGAAAAATCAAGGCTATTTCTGGAAAGTTTGCGGAACTGCTACGCTTGCTATTGTGCTATTCACAGCACTAAGTGCTTTCAGGCATCAACTACGAAGGGCTCTGAGGAGTAGAATGATGAAGAAGCCCCGTGCAATAGTCTGACGTTTGGAAGAGGAGGGCAATTGGAGTCTGGAACTTGAGCTTTGGCTTTGGTCTTGCACTTGATTGTTATCAGGATTATGATTCTCGTCTCGATTTTTGGGTTGAATGATATTCTGGACAGCGTGTAGTGCGTTGATACCCCAGTGGATTAGAGTAATGCTGAGTGGCGGAATTGTTGTCGCCCGCTTGAAGAACTTGATCTGTACAGACAAGTTGACGTTTGGTCTTGGCTGATGGAACGACTGGGATGACGGAACGGAGTTTGAAATATCAATATGTTGCATCAAGCGTTGTTATCGAACAACTTCCGAGGACGGTGATTGCTTGTGTTGCAACAGTCAGAATCTTAGAATAGCCCGGATGTTCAATGGACTAAAGACATGCATCTGGGACCCATCCAAGATGCATGGTCTCGAGTCCTCAAAATTGATAGCCGTAGAGGATCTTGCCGTTTTGCTCACAATGAGGACATGCCCTGTACACAGCGGACGTAACGTAGCCCTATAGTACACATAATCATTCAAATCGTCCTCGAACGCCAAGGCTCCCATGAATGTTGCTCATTCCGTCGTCTGTCGTACTATTCCACCCTCTTCCCCCTTTTGTTTGCCCTACTCTCGATCATTAGCCCGTGCCTACTGACTCCGAAAACGATATATCCATACCGTCTTTCCACCCTCCACCACCAACCGGTCCAACTGGAAAAACTGGCTGACGGTCGTTTGTCTCTGCAACGCCACCCCTCATCAGCAAAAGCTCTCTTCACACACGGCAACCCTTTCAACCCCAACGTTGTCTCTTTTGCCCATACATTATCCGCCTCGCTCCCTCCTCCCAACTATTACACGAGCTTCCTCGGAGACATCTACACAACCAAACCCACCTTCATCATCCGCAACTCCCTCAGCCCTCTCTGGATTAACTCCTGCGTCTCCCGCTCCCCCAGCGCCTTATCATGGTTTTCCTTGAACGCGTCTTTCGTTCTCCGTCGGGCGTACTCACGGAAATTGTAGGCGGCGAATTGGGAGGATTGGCGGAGAAGGGAGCGGAACTGTTTGTGTGTAGGAGAAAATGGTCAGCAGATGTGGTTGAGCAAAAAGTATAGAGGGAATTGTATTGGGAATGGGCTTGGCGCGATATATATATCGAGAGCGCGGGGTATGGGAAATTAAGTGTGGAGGCCTACCAAAGAGCGAGCTTGAAAGGCAGTGTCCCCCTTCAGAGATGTCATTGACATGCTCTACGTCTGCGCTTGGACTGTGGATGGCAGAGGCGGGCTCGCTTGATCCTGGTCTTGGAAAAATCTTGCCTATATGTGATCTTGCCAGCCAAAGTTCAACGCCGGCGGAAAAGTAGTCAGACGGAAATGGGAAGAAGCGTTCTTCTGTTGCAAAACATTCAATGTCGCCGTCAGAAGCGGCTTAGTGCATCATCTCAATCAGGGTCCAGCGGAGATATCGGCTTCACCAGACTAAGATGCCTCGATGCCGATGTGCCGATTGTGGATATTCAGAAGCATAGGAGGTTTATGGATGGGAGGAGTATTTGGCTGCGAAAACAGGGGTGCGAGTGAGAAGGTAGTCAGTTCAAGGAGCATGCGAATGTCAGCTATTCACAGCCATTGCACCTATTTCAGTGCGTCCATCGAAGCTATCGTCGATCGTTCCGCAGACCAAATTCCCACTCTCCATCGACCGCAACAAATCAAGCCGCCGCCGGACTTTCACCACGGATGCCCGACTGCCAAGTGACCACCCTCGACATGTCATTCTCGTCCTTAGGCACCTGAATCTCTGTCTCGTAATACCCCGGAATATCGTTCAGCAACTGAAAGTAGGCGAGCATGCTCTTGTATGCGCGTGGCATGACACATTCCGTAAAGGCCGGCTCTCCAGAGGAATAGCAATTGCAGCCGACCTCTTCGCGACCGTATAGAGCGGTTTCGACAGGGGCGTTGTGAATGAGATAGGCGCGGGCGCGCTAAACGGAGACGTCAGTAATAAACGAAGAGTTCAAAGCATAGTAAATAGACTTGTCCACATACCCTTCCCCAAAAGTCCATGAAATTCTTGTTCTGAACATCGTCTCCAACTCTCCACACAAAGCTCAGACCCACACAGATAGCTTCCACCTTCTTCTCCCAAATCCCCCAATTCTCATTCAAGTACTTGACAGACTCTTCAGCCCCCTCTCCAACACCGATGATATCGATCTTTGCATCCTCTGTTGCCAATTTCGCCACCGTATCGAAGACACTGTTGATATGCTGTCTCACATCGTAGTTCCCTGGAATATGATTTTTGACAGAGTCAATCCTGATGGGGTTGCTTACGCCAGTCTTTCTGGGTAGTCCATTCCAACTCGCCATGGTCAATGCGCGCTGGCCACGCCGGTGCCAGAGCAGCTGCCCGAGATTCGCAATTACAATGGCCGTATCACCACCGTCCTTCCCATTCTGAATGTCATGGATGAAATCAAGGGTGGAGCCAGACGAGATGGATTCCTGGCCAATGATGCGGTAAGCGAAGACCCCCAGATCTTGCATTGATTCGCCGAAGTATATGACCAGGCGCTTAGCAGTGGTGAGATTGGATGATGTGAGGATTGGAACGTGGGGTTGTGTTGCAGGGGTGCCCAAGGGAAGGCGAGTGATGTTGAGGCCTGATGCCTGGAAGCGGATGTTGAGTTCGCGGCGAATACAAGCTGGGGGCTGTCAGTAAGCGGATCGAGGCATCGACGGAGACGACTCAGGTATCGACTTACTGTCCATTGCTTCGCGTTGGACTTCTTTGACGCGTTCATTCTTGCTAATGAAGAAGTGGAACTCTTGGTCTGGATGTGCGATAGATCGGATCTGGTCCTTTTCATTGATGGCGTATCTAATGAGGGTCAGTAATGGTGTTCCAAAGATAGGACGAGGCATTAATCTTTGACTCACCCAAGCTCCTCCAGGTTTGCAGGAAATTCTGGGTCCTTTGGTAGACTGTTGCTTAATCGACGAAACATGATGACAGTGCGATTCAATTTCGCATTTGGTGTATAAGAGAGACGCTCAATTGAGACCTCGATATCGTTGGAAGAGTGGAGTGTGTCGGGAAGAGTGTGAGGTTGGGAACACGAGGATATTTGAACGATTTTCACCTTCACGCAGTGCCGAGGTTGAGATGCGGGCAGCCGAAGTGACACTCAATGCGACCACATTATAAACATAAATAGCTATAGTGAACGTGATGAGAGGGTAATGAAGCAATGTTGCCCTTGTAAAGTAGAAGAAAGAACGGGTTACATGCCATGCTCGATATGCTGCCAAGCCTCAACGCCATGCCATGCCCTTTCATGCGAGTACAGTTATCCTCATGAGTAAAATGCCTATATCACCAACTCGCTTTCTTTACACCAGGTATATTTCCTTCGAGAGCATTCATCCTGAATGGATACTGCGCGGAATGTTAGCACCCATTGTGCAAACAGTTGAGACCTGAAGCATACTCTTGCCATCCTAAAGTCCTTCAGAACACCACGGGATTTCCCCCCTTCTATACATCTATTATTTATCTGCGTGGATCTCGTGTAGCAGTGCATCTGCGATAGCTGTAATTGCGCTTGAGCACGGGCTCTTTGAGGTAGAGTGGTATTGCGGATGATGTAGCGGAGAGCTTGTCTAATAACAGTGTCAACACATTGCAAAATCAGACAATTGTTATCCGCATGCGCGTCCAGAGCTTCCGAGATTGATAGAGATAAAGGCGACAAATGGCTAAGCATACCTTTCTGTCTCGTACTGCTCGAATACCTTCCTACGTGAAGTCAGTACAAAGTCCGAAGTCGCTGCGTAAAGCGCAATTGACCGCTTCGTATGGTCCCTAATAATTCTTGCATTGATAAAGCAGCTGAGGTCCAGCTTCTTGGCTCGGAAATGAGACATGGTCGATGGACAGGATCGAGAGTCATGCATGTCACTGAGGAGGAACCCGATTGCCTCAGTACCTCAGACGTGTTCTTATTAGCCGGCAAGCCGGTCGCTAAGCCCCTTCGGGTTAGCGATACTAACTCCGCAGCTAGGCGGTAATATATCTAAGTATAAACTTTTTTTTTAATATTCTAGAGCTTATAATTAATATTAATTAATAAATTATAAACAACTTTATCTTTTTTAAATAATATATTATTACCTTCCCTTATTTAATATTTTAATATTAAGTTTTTAAAATATAAATATTATAATTTTATATTAAAAATAATAACTTACCTTTATATTTATAAGGATTATACTTTTAACTATTTATTATATTAATAAGCTTTTAGACTTTAATAATAAATTATAAATAATAATTCTATATAACATGTATCTACTATTATAATTATATAATTATATAATTAAGGAAGAGGAGTATTATCTTGTTATATTTATTATTTATATATCTATTTTATATTCTTATATCTCTTATAATTTATTTAATTATTAATTAAATATACTTTTAAGCCTTTATATTTATTAATTAATTAAGTAATCCTTTAAGCTATTATAATCTTCTTCTTAATTTAATAAGAATTAAATATAAGCTTTTAAGTTAACTTTAAATCTTATCTTAAACTTCTTTTTATATTTAAGATAAATTATATAAAGGTTTATCCTTAATCCTTTATTATTATATAATAAATAAATATTATAATATTATATTTAAAATTAATTATCTTTAATTACTTTATTATTATTAATATTTATATTATTTATAAAGGCTTAGATCTTAGCCGTAATTCTTAATAATATATATAAAGCGCGTATTATACTAATCTTATTAAACTTTAATAATTAATTATTTAATTATTTTTATATACTAGCTCCTTTATTAATAAGGTATATAATAAAGTTATTTAAGT
>JAABUK010003386.1_pt1 | contig 27034 bp, 36 predicted proteins | sample 5559141 | NCBI WGS metagenome assembly JAABUK01 (sample SAMN10711869, study PRJNA513367) | rock metagenome | isolation source: Antarctica rocks | place: Antarctica: Victoria Land, Pudding Butte nord | collected 2016-01-03
TCCTGGTCAAAGACCCAGCGTGGACACGGGAAGAAACCGACTATCTGCTGGAGCTATGCGAGCTATTTGATCTACGCTTCTTGATCATCGCTGACAGATATGCAGTACGTTCTTAAAGGGCCTCATGCTCAGCTTCCACTGTGACCTGTACATCAAGCGGTCATCTTCATGCTCATGCGCTGGGATATAGTGAGTGAGCTGTCCTAGTCAGACGCTCAACCTCATCAGCTGAAGACACTGACGCTAGTGGCTTGCAGTATCCCAAGGGTGTCCACAGAAGCATGGAGGACATCAAGGCAAGGTACTATGCAGTTGCAAGGCAGCTGTTGGTTGGTCGAGAAGGAACTGAGGACAGCGTAGCAAACAATGTGCTGGTCAAACATCCCTTCAACCTTACGCATGAGAGGTAACGCTTCTGTGAATCTTGTCAACATGCTATGTGCAAAGCATGCATACCTGAGGATATTTACAGCTCTCAACATTACATGTGAACAACACATGCTGCCTGCTCTCCCATGGCAGGCACTGTACAAATCTGCTGCACCAATTTGGTTGAGGCGAGCATATCTTACACAGTCTGCAAAGCCAGTCTCACATGCAGGCCACCTCCCAGTTCCCAATTTCTGACCCAATGCCACAAGCAAGCTGTTTGATCATATTTGATCAAATTTGTGTAATGGAACTAGTACACGCTGCAGATACATGAACACAATGTATGGCTTCTTGACTGATAGAGAACAGAATTGACAGTATCTGGTGGACAGTTCCATTCACCCTGAATTCCCATTAACACCTCAACACATGAAATTGCAGGGAACGCAAGAGAGGTCTGGAGATGTCAGTCAACCGTACACCACAACAGGAGGCAGAGGAAAACATTGTCATAGAGCAAGCTGCACAGATCCAAGCAGCTAGGAAGGCTGAGCAAGCACAGCTGCAAGCACAGCTGCAAGCACAGCGCAAGGCTGCTGCACCACCTCCACCAGGTAAGAGTTTTGGATCACTACTGGATCAAGTGTTTGTCAAGGCATTGCATTCATGCAGGTTTTTTGTGCATGAATTGCCGTGCCAAAAGGTTTTTGCGATCTGGTCATGGCAGCCTGGTCTTTCTGCTCCAAGCTGATGCTTTGCTGCATGGGACCAAGCCAAATTCAGCCTGGTTCTAGTGTTTTGCCATGGCTCTGGCTGCTGAACAGGAGATAGTGTCAACTCACAGGGCTACCTGAACCTAGTGCCAGAAGCCTCACAGGGCTACCTAGTGTCGTGCCAGAAGCATAACTACTTCCTCTTGTTGACTTGTAAATCGCAATTAGCTCTATCCTTGCTTGCAGCCCCAACTGCTGCAACCCCTGCACCAGCCAGACCCCTTCTGGCTGCCCCCTCCGCCCCCCTTCCAGAAGCCGCAACCCCTGCAGCCATTCCAGACCAGGCTCCCTCCGGCCAGTCATCTCTATTCACAGTTGACATGGCTCCTGCAAACTCGCTCAAACCTGGGGTTTATGCCAGGGGGCGACACACCCAAGAAGTTGCCACTGCTCAGCTGAACAGAGTCACAGGCGGCCAAAGGTATGCACTGCATTTTGTACTGCTGCAATCAAGCTAACTGGGGCTGCAGTGATTGAGGGTTCCATGTTCAGGCAAAGTGAACAGTGCACTCTGTTACAACGCTGCTGACGGGCACACAAGTCACTGAGTCCATCTGTCAGTCCAGAGGTGGCAATTGATTTGGACTTTTGTAATGAGACATACCATTCAGCAAAAGCTGCAGCTGCATCAAAGCCCCTCTGCTTGGTGGCTCATTCCCTGATGTGTGTTCCATAGAAAGCCCTTGGGCTGATGATCTTAAAGCCCTGGTTTTGCAATGATTCTGTATTGTGCAGGGCTCAAAAGCTGGTTGATACAACGATGACTGAGCTGGGGGTACCTGGACCCCCTGCTGTGCCCACCCGAGCCACCTGCGGAGCTTATTTGGCGTTACGAGCAGAAGTCATTGCTATGCTTGAACTGCGGAAGACACTGCAACATAGGTCAGTTTCCCTGCAAACATATGGCACATCAGAACGCAGCGTGGATGTTAGCACATCTTTCACACAGTTAAGAGGGCTGCAATCAGGTACAGACAGTCACCATCAGTGGATGCCAATGGATATACGGGTGCCACATGCTTGACCTCTCACCATGCCCCAGACTGTCATCTAACACTCTTTATTTCACACCAGATATGGATTTCTTTGCAGAACAATTTCATTTGTATCAAGGGTTTTTGGCTTTGGTGTGTAGGCAAGCTGGTGAAGGAGGTCCAGGCAGTGACAGCCGAGGCAGAAGGGCAGCTAAAGGCAAGGTAGGCCCAAGAATGCATAGCAGCACAACATTGAATACGTCTGTTTAGCTCTGCTAAAGAAAATGCCCAGTCCAGTACCCTCTGCATAATCTGATAGTAAGGCAGTGTGCGTATATGACCATTTGTGTGAGAGATGGTTTATGAGTCAATCATGTCAAGCCTTGCAAGCTGTGCAGAGGCAAATCTCAGCTGCAGAAGCAGCACTCAAGCAGATGGTAGGTTAACATAGTAAAGTGCTTTCCTTGCAGGCACCGGCAAGGTATGACACCGAGGATACCCCAGCTGCCAAGAGGCCAAGGACGTCCAAAAAAATTTCTGATGAATGACCGGGTCATTACGATTCCGACAAGGCCTGACTGCACTATGCTGTTTCTGCGCATGTACTGGTCAGTGCATGTTCCCTTAAAAGAATCGACGCATGTTGCAGACGCAATGCATGTAAGAACAGAGCAGGTGCAATGAGATGCTATTTATAAAAAAATGTTTTTTAAATTGTTGTTTAAGGAAAAAAGCTATATAAACTATTTCATATATATTTTTTCTTATAGTCTTCGTACCCTTTCTTTGATGTGTTATTCTTTTGTTTTATAAAAAAAGAATAACAGAAAGCAAAACTTTTATCATTCACATTGTATTCTAAGAAAAACTATAACCTGCTGTCGTGGAAGGGAGTCCCTTTTTTTAAAAAGTGAAGGTTTTCCAACCTTTTCATCGCAAAAAAAAAAAAAAAAAAAAAAGGGCAGGGAAGGGATACCAGGAAGGGTTTAGATACATGGAGGTGTTTAGATTCAGCTTCGTCACTTCACATCGCTTGAAGAGCGCGACAGGGAGCAGGTTTATTCCCATTGACGTGATCCAGGGCAGCTGTAACAGCATGGTCTCATGACCTCAAACATGCAGAAGGAGCTGACGGACCCAGCTAGCCCATCTGTCCCCGGTGCTGCTGCCCTTCCCGTTGCAACATGTACACCGGACTTGGCCGTCAGGCCGGAGCCGCCGGTCAGCGTGCAAGAAGCAAGACTAGCGTTGGCGCGGACAAGCGCCGCAGCGCAAGCAGCTGCCCGTCCACCTGCCCACAGTGACGCCATAGAGAAAAGAGCACAAGTAGCTATGAACTTGTCCTGGTAAGCACAGAAGACGCACGAGCCTGCGACGCGTTCACCAGTGCAAGTGCACTACTGCAGTCTTGTGAATTTAGGAGCCTTGCAAACGTTCACCTGTGAAAAGTTACAGGGGGGTCAACTTCTTGCTGTTGGTGGTGAAGTTCGTTGCTTTTGGCTTGTCCAGGTCCTTTTCCGTGCTTGCCAGGTAAGTACAACTACAAACAGTGACCTCAGGATCACATGCCCAGCTTGCACTTGCCTCGACTAGCTTGAAAAGACGCCTTCTTCCTGTTTCCCTGCAGTGCAGCAGACTCCTTTGTCGATATTGCAAGTCAGGTAAGAGCAGAAGCACATGCTATGCATACTGTGTCTGGTGCTTGGTCAGTATGCACATTTTGTCTGTTGTCTCTGCATAGTTATAGCGCATGTAAATGTGCTGCTCCCGCAGTGTTTTGTAGGCTGTCGGTATCTGAAAAGGAACACCTGCTGTAGGCTGTTTTGGCCTTTGCGCAATGGCGGATGAAGAAGCTTGATCACAAGGTTTGTTAAACGTTTTCACCGCAAACAGCATGAACTTACTCTGCACTTACTTCTTGTGTTCTTATTCCACCATGGCTGTCACATGCAGCTGAGACACCTGTACACCATTTTGTCATGCTTCAATAGTACAATACAGCATGTATAAGTGAAGCAAGACCACTGCATACACTTCACATGAGAGGTATTGTCTTAGCATGCTGTTTGTGTCTGAAGGCTGCTGAGACTGCTGACTGACACAGTGCTGTTTTGCATGCAGTTTCCTGTGGGCCGCACACGGCTAGAGACAGTCGCTGTCATTGTTTGTGCTGTCATTATGTCCATTGCAACTGTGTTGGTCATCAGAGAGTCAATTGGTGCTTTGGTAGATGGCCTTGCACACCGTGAGTATCCTTCTTTTGCACTCCCAGCCATGCTTTCATCATATTGCATGTATGCTCCTGTACACCATTGTGATCAGCAGCTACGCTGATACAAGGCAATGATGTTGTTGTCTTGACCAGGAACAATCTCCTTGCTGTTCAAGGCTGACTGCATGCTTCAAATGCATGCAGCAAGCATGACATACACACAGCGCAACCAGCAGGGCTTTGTCTTAGGGCACATCTTGTGCTGTCACATGAAGTCATTCAAAGGCACCTTGTTTCTTTGTCACCAACACGCTGGTGTGCTGCAGACGACAGGCCTGCTCTAGATGCATCAGCAGTCACCTTTGCAATACTAGGAGGCGCTGTTGCCCTCAAGATCGGCCTGTACTTCTTCTGTGTGTCAATGCGCAGCTACTCAGCCACAATGCTGGCATTGGCTGAAGACCATCTGAATGACATAATGAGGTCAGCTGACTGGCTTGCTTTGCAACTGTTTGAAAATGCTCCAGCCTGTCAAACGCGATCAAGTTGTCCTCTGGCGGGGTCTCTCCATCTGCTGAGGCACACTAATTCAGCCCCTACAGCTGATGGATTTTCGTGTGTCTGCAGCAATCTTGTTGCAATTTTTGGAGTTGCCATAGCATCACAGGTGCCCAAGGTGTGGTACTTGGATCCTGCAGGTACGCAACCACCTTGTCTACATACTGACCATGCTGCTTGCCATTGCAATGTACCTGTTGGCTTCAACATGTGCCAGTCAAAGCCTGGCACATGTTGAAAGGAAGCTGAGCATACATCTTGCACTCTTTGCAACTGATGTGACCTTACAACCAGTGCAGCAGCACTCATCCTGAGTCAGAGTTCCTTTCTGCCACGTCAGTAAATGCATTGCCTTGGTGTCAGCCATTATGTTACATACCATTCCTTGTGTCAAAGCCTGTGATATGAGCCTTGCTCTACTGGCCCTGTGTGACAGGCATTCCAGTATAAGCTCTTATACCTTATACCATGTCACTTGCAGGGGCTATTGCCATCTCCTTGTACATTATTTACTCCTGGATCAGGATTAGTAAAGGCCAGGTAATGCTGGGCATGGCCCCTGCTGATTGTTGCCTCAGCAAGGCATGCTGACCAGCAGGCTTCTGCACAAGCAGACTGATTCAAGCGCTTTCAGAACACCACTGCACATGTCACTGCACAGCTTTGTCACACAGTTTGCATTGTGGCGTCAAGCGTCTCATCACGCGTACCAACTTGTCACGTATTGTTGCTGCTGTATGCATACCACATGCGCTGTGCTGGTGAGTACCACACCTTCACAATCTGGTTGCGCTTTCCCCCATGTGTCTGGTTTGACCTGATCTGCTGTGTTGGCATGCTCATTTGTCAATGTTTAAATGCTCAGGTGGATAAGATTTTGGGCAAAACAGCACCACCCACATTCATCAATCAGCTGAGAGAGCTGGCCCTCAAGCATCATGACCTCATCTCTGTGGACGTCATTCGCGCCTACCACTTTGGCCAGCGATACCTGGTAATGATTTAAAATCTGGGGTGTACACAACTTGTTGTGCTGCATCTGTCATGCATCTCTGGCATGCTCTCGTGGCATGCATCCGCTTCAGGCATACCTGCAGACTAACGTCCAGCATTGCAGCTCTTGAGAATCATTCAATGCCTTGCTTTCTGAGTCCTAATCAGTGCGTCATGGTGAGAAAGTGGGGTACATTGTCTTTGGTTGAATACCTTATACCCCAGACTGTAAGGAAATAAATGAAAGGGTACATTATGCATGGCAACAAGCGACCGGCAGCAATCTCACTTAAGCTCAGCAATCTCCATAAGTCACATACAATGCATGCATACATATCTGTCATGAGCAGTGTCCCAGTGTACATCCTCTTGTCAGCGTGTTCAATTGACAATGCCATGCCCATGTAGTTTGGCGGAGCTGGTCGCAGTTGCACAGCCTTGCTGCTGAAGCATGTTGACTGTAGCCTGCTGACTGTAGCCTGCTGAAGTCTGCTGACTGTAGCCTGCTGACTGTAGCCTGCTGACTGTAGCCTGTTGAAACCTGCTGACTGTACAGGTGGAGCTGGAGATCATGCTCCCAGAGGACATGTCTGTGAAGGAGTCCCATGACATTGCCCTCATGCTGCAGCACAAGGTGATTATCATCTTGCCCTTACAACAGCTGTTAATACCCTGGCGGCATGACTGTCCCAATTTACTGGCAGCGATGCTCTATAAGCTCTTTTCACAAAGCCCAAAGCACCCTCTGTGCTTGAATTCTTGTGCTCCCCCTGCAATGAATGAGTGCTTGTTGCATAAACAGGAAAATAGGATGGGTTCGGTCTATTGTGGTCAAATTCAAAGAGTATGTTTTAGGAAAGCAGTTTCAGAATCGGATTCACATGCAAATGCACATGTGTGGAATTGGCACATGCAGGTAGAGGGTCTAGAAGAGGTTGAGCGAGCCTTTGTACACGTGGACTACGCTTTGCGTGCTGAGCCTGAGCATAAGGTGAGGCTCAAATGCAGTGGTGCCTCAAGCCTCTGATGTATGCATGCACATTCTAGTGCTTGCTGCAGCAGCAACAATTGTGGACTCTGCAAGCAAAGACCTGATCACATACTGTACAGCAATGAGCTGCATGGCTTGCAGAACGAGCAATAGCACATTCTCTCATTTAGTTTTAACCCCCTGTACCATCACAAAACATTTGAGTGCTGATCTTATAGACTAAATTCAGGCTTGCTGGCGCATTAAAGTTCTCTGTGAAGTCTGCCTGTGTGTAATAATGTTGTTGTGCTTTACAGTCCAATTGTGTCACAGTGCTCGCTGGTGACAAGTGCCTGCCCTTATGCTTTAGGGTTCGGGTTTATAACTAAATGCCACCAACTATAAAACCTTGGTCTTATAGGAATCGACACTGGTCCTTGTTTTATGCAGGTCGAACGGAACTTGGCTTCAGGGGCCAAGAACCTGTTCATGCCTCACATGCTTGTTGCAGAGCAGGTAACAGCCCTTGTGTATCCTGCACTCTTACTGCGTCAACATCAGAACACGTGATGCTTGGTATCTACACAGCTCAAGCATCAAGCTTTGGCACCACTGGTGTTGTGAGATTGTCCAGCAGTGCCAGGTGGATGCTGCCTATGTTCATGCTGTCTGCTGCAGCCTAGATCACTCCACCTCTTGTTGGGTCATTCAACCTATGTTGCTGATCTATGGCATCCATGACAACCGCTGTGTTGTTTGTATGTGCACTTCCTGAGCCTGTTGCATGGTCACTCACTCTGGTGGTTGCGTGGGCAAAGATAAGATAAGATAAGATAAGATAAGATAAGATAAGATAAGATAAGATAAGATAAGATAAGATAAGATAAGACAAGACAAGACAAGACAAGATAAGACTACACCTTTTGGCGTCAATTTGATGAGAAGCCAAGTATTATACCGGGCTGCCCAGGTTGCGTAGGCACTTATGATAGTTGCCTTGTTGCTTGCAGGTCCCTCTGGTGGCTGCAGACTACCTCATTCGCAGCAATAGCAACCTCAGTACCAGGGCGTCATCTCCCTGAGCAGTGCACATACAATCCTTCCGTCTCAGTGTCAATGGCCTCCCATGGTCAACCTTGTACAACCTCCATATGGATCTGGTTTGCAGTCCTGTGAAGCAGCTCAGCTTTGTACTGGTAGTGACTTCATCGCCGAAAGTGCAATTTGGACAAGTCATCAGCTCTACTGTACGGCATGAGATGCCTGTGAGTGTGTGTGGGTGTATTGCATATTTGGAGCTGAACTTGGTGATACGACATGAACCAATCAGCAGTGTTTACATGCAACTGGTGTGTGAGAAGGCAGGGTTTTTTCTGATGTGTGTAGACTGTTTATGAGGGGGAAAGCATGTACGTTTTGACCGGTAGCAGCCAAGTGATTAGTGCGTGAGACCACATGTATGCATTCAAATGTCAGGATCTGTCAGGCTTGCATGGATTATTGAACACCTCTTTCTATCTGATTCATTTTCCTTTTATCATTGCATGTAAGTCCCTTGATCATTGCATATGCATGTAACTCAATCTGTTTCTCAAATGCCCATGGAATTGTATATGGCCATCTTTCGCCCCCACAGTATCGAGTCAGTCCCTCTTATACGCAATACTTGTGGTCTTGGCTCATGCTATGCTACTGTGGTAGTTCTTTACCAGTTCCTGGTATTTACGCTTATGAGCGCACGTAACTGTTTGAAACTCGGCTCCCAAGATCAAAGATCATGATAACATGATACATACTAAATTAACCCTCGGACCAGAACACTGACAACTCTGGCACATCTGTTCATCCCTACTTGATTGGTTGAAGATGTGAATCCTCCTCCCCCTCCAACCGCTGGTCACCGAATTACTTTCAGAGACGGCAGCAGCTACAGAATCAGGCCTGTACAGCTGAAAGGGCGTTGTATGACTTATGTATGGCTGCATTCTTATGGCCGATGTCCGCAAAGCTTACATTTTTCATTTCATTTTATTTTATAACTTACAGTCTGGGGTGTGGAGCCAGACATGACAAGTTGGAAAATTGCTCAATTTCCATGAGACAAGTGCACTTTAGGGTTTCGTCCCGGCCAATATGCAGCAGGCTCGATGTTTGCTAACACCATGCTGTTCTTCACGTGTTCCTTGACCTGAGTTTTGACTTCACACAGTTTCTGATCTGTACACAGCCAACGTGAACCTACGCACGGTTGCTGTAACACAACGAACCAAGTTGTTGAATTGACCTGAAGTCAACCTTGTGCACATAGTGGCCAAGCGCAGCACAGCACGTTATGGCGCAAGTAGCGACACTTTCAAACACGCACCTCTGTCCCTTAGCGAGGTGCCACAGGGGTACAAGAGGCATTCGATGCATATCACAGAGCAATAGAGCCATGTTCTACAAACAAAGAATATCTAGATGCCAAACCAGGAATAAAGTCTCGGCGTCCAGTCAGGAGGTGACAACAGAGGAGCAGGGACAGATATCTTCAGAGTTAATGCAGCAGATGAAAGAAAGCATCACAAACAACCTAGAGGCAGACAAAGTCGAGGTTACTGATGTCTATGGTGATGGGCGGCATGTCAATATAGAAGTCGTCTCCAAATTGTTTGATGGGCAGTCAAGCATGAAAAGACAGAGGCTAGTGTACAAGGTAAGCAACTGCTTAGGAACCACCTGTGGCTGCTGTCACTTTCACAATGCTGAAGTCGCTAGGTTGGGCAGGATAATCTTTCACAGCACTTAAGTCACTGCACAATGCAGGCAATTTGGCAGGAACTGCAAAACACTGTCCATGCTGTGGACTCAATGAAGACAAGCACACCTGCAGAGGCTGGCAACTAAATCCACTCAGCTAGCTTGGACTGTGATTTACTGAGCTTCAGACAGCCACATACAGCTGCCAATGGTCTATCAATTTGGGCTGTAGTAACTGCAACGCCATAAACAGAGCTTCACTGTAATTCAGAAGGCAAGAATGCAGCCCAGCTCAGAGCTTAGTACTGGCGTTAGTCTTGTGCCTGACTGCTTCTGGCAATGCTGTCCCACAGGGAACCCTTCCCGTGCACATGAGCGAGCTATTATGTGGCAGTTGACTATCATTGCTCTCTCTCATTCTTTTGAGCTAAAGTGATCAATGCTAATGTACCTTTGGTTGGTTAAACAACATTTTAAAGTGACCTTTACTGTGCAAAGTGGACTATCATATTTGAGAGTCAGCATGCCAGTACATAAGGCTGCTGACTCAGAGCATGAACTGTGAAATGCATGCATGCTCCGTGTTGCAGACAACAACCGAACAGCACGCGTTTTAACGCACACTTTGACCCTGCCGCATGTCGACAAATAGGATCGAGTCCTTCGAGGCGCTTCAGAACATCATCAACAATCCTAGCAAGCCTGTTGCCCAAGTATGTCAGGCCATCGACGAGTGCATCAGTTGCAACTGGGACAATCTACGCGGCTTCTTTGAGTTGTGCTTTCCCCTTTTGGTTAAAAACCTGTTTGGATACGATAGACCCAGCTGGCTTAGCGCTGTCGCACAGGTCAGTGCCAGTTCTGACGGTGATCAGGCATGCTTGTGATGCAGCTCTGCTCAATTGTGCCCTTCCTGACGCAGGGAAACCAGGCAGAGGATGCCAAGGCATTGGTACAGTTGCTGGGTCCAGCAGGTACGCAGTTTGCGGTGTGTACATGGCCACAGCGATTGATTCAACCCAAGCTGCTTGCGCAGGCAACCTGTTCACAGCAATGGATTTGGCTGATAGAGACAAACTTATAGAGTATGTATTTCCAGATGGCCGCCTGCCAGTAATGACACAGGTATTATTTTAAAGACCAATCATGTTTCAGTTCTGGCAGCGGTGTCACGACAATTGTACTGGGGCAGGCACAGATTGGCATGCTGACAACACTACATGCTCAAAGGTCTAGACAAAAGATGCCACGCAGATCCTGCTTAAAGATGAGGCAGGACAAAAGGAGCTGGATAGATGGCCTCAGTACCAAGGACGCCTTGTGCCTGCCCCCAGCAACAGAAAGTACCTGCACATGAACACATTGCAGTATTTCTTGCTGTGGACAGCTTTTTATGTCTTGCGCTCTGGTCAAAGCTCCACTGGTCAGTCATCAAGCTCAAGGCGGCCTGTCTTTGCCTCTGCCACTTTTGGCAATATGAGAAAGGTAGAATGCACACCATTATTGATGTTCTCATCTCCTGCATGTTGGTTTTGCATACGTCCTTGATGACCATGACTTGACTGCTGACATGCCCAGCGCAACGCATACTGTGCAGCAGACGTTCTGCCTGCTGGACACATTTCATGCTGAAACTGTACAGTCCACACCTTGTGTGCAACATCTTGCGCAGCTGTTGTAGAAGGCTGAGACAGATGTTAAAAGCGTGCCAGCAGGGGTGTCATTGCTCACATGCAGACTGTCAGATAAACAGAGTAGTGTGCTAATGCAGCATATGCAAGCAACCGCTGGCAAACTTGTCAAGGGCCAGCAGCAGACTACGCGAAGTCATCCTTACCAAACGCTGTTGCAGCTTTACCTCAGCAGATTCCTGCCTCGCAGCGGAGACTCACGCTCAGGTATTTATTCACCTCATGTAAACATTCACCAAATTCATCTTATTCGTTGCTTCTGCTGAACAGATCTGAATGTATGGTCAAAAGAATGATTGGCATCACATGGCACTTGTTTCATGTACCTAATCCTGATGAGTCCTAAACACAAGAATTGTTGATTGATTGATTGGTTGGTTGGTTGGTTGGTCGATTGATTTATTGATTTATTTATTGATTGATTGATTGATTGACTGATTGATTGATTGATTGATTGATTGATTGATTGATTGATTGATTGATTGATAATCAGCTCCCTTGCATGTGCAGGCAAGACAGGTCAGCATAGTCGGGGTGAAATGCTCTTTAGTATCCTCATGGAGTTCTGGCTGACTGATGGGGATGACCCTTTCTTGAGGAACCCAAAGCAAGACAGACTGTCAGTGGCGGCTCCATATGATGCACCCACAACTGATCTGCTAGAGGCCATGCAGGTTGGACGCTGTCACTGCCTGGTCATGCTGCAAATCTTGTCTTGAGTCTGTATTTGAGTCTGTGTTTGTTGACGTTGCATTTTGAGTCTGTCTTTGTTTATGTTACAAACCTTGTCTTGAGTCTGTGTTTGAGTCTGTGTTGATTTAAGTTACAAACCTTGTCCTGAATCTGTGCTTGAGTCTGTGTGTATCTATGTTACAAACCTTGTCTTGAGTCTGTGTTTCAGTCTGTGTTTGTTTATGTCGCAACCCTTGTCTTGCATCTGTCTTTGAGTCTGTGTTTATTTATATACACTTGTCCCTGTCGTGTGTGCTATAATGCATTCACTAAATTTTGTGGATGTGCGCTGGTCTGCTGGATGCTGCTAGGCTGCTGTCTGTAGCACACAGAACAATAAGTTGACACGTCGTGTCATGCTTGGAAATGGACAGGACTGCTCAGTCACTGATCCACAATTGTGACATATCTCAAATGCCAGCATGCCCTCATAAATAGCAGGCACAGAATGAAGCCTTTGAAATGCAGTGTGCTGACAAACTGTAGCCTAGCGCTATAGTATAGCATACAAGCAACCAGGAACTGCATGAGTAAGCCGGAATATATGCTGAACTAGCAGTCATGAATACAGGAGCTGGTGAGATACAGTATAGCAATATGCGATGGTGAGAAGGGTCAGCAGCCTCCTAGGTGGGCTCAGGCTACAGTACGCTCCTGGCTCCCCCTCTCCCCCCTACCCCAGCTGGGCCCACCCCAGCACTCTGGGCCGCCACGCCTCATGGCGGCTGGCCAGCCCCCCTTCCAGGTCAGCATCAACTCCGTCAACAAACACATGCACAGCAACTCAAAGCTTTGAGGGTGAGCAATGATTTCCCCTTGTAAGGTGCAGCTTGTAGGGATGGCAAACGACGATCTGTGCATGTGGTGGCTGTAATGTGCTGTTACAGGCCCTCTTGATGGGTCTCATGTAGGTGAAATCACGTGGGCAAAATCAGGTACAACGCAGTGGGCAGTCTAATGCACCTGGCAGTCAGGCCTTAAGCTGCTAGAAGCTGCTGATCGAGAACAGACTCAAGACCAATTCCAGGCATTCCTGCTTTTCATCCCTCTAAGCACACTGCACGCCCATCTGGTGCAAAACACGCATGAAAGCAGGCAAAGTCCATGACATTGCAGCTGGAAGGTTGGCCTGGTGGTATGCAGAGCTTTGCGAAGAGGCTGTATCGGTTCATGAGGCGAGCCATCACTAGGTGGCCGGAGCAGCGCTCTGTCCAACCTCTCATCAGCCTCTACCTAGCCTACATTGCTCCCTGGTCAGTCCCTGAGAAAATCCTGCATGCTGCAGTGGTCCACATTCTGTGCATGCATCATCACATGTGCAGGCAACGTCACATGTGCATGCATCATCACATGTGCATGCATCGTCACATGTGCATACATCGTCACAAGTTTACGCATCGTCATATGTGCATGCATCATCACATGTTTATGCATCATAATAGGTGCATGCATCATCACATATGCATTGAGAGGCACAAAAGTTGCATCTTTCCCACCTGGTGAGTGGAACGTGTCTGCATCAATGCTACACACGTTCTTTACAGCTTGATTCTTGCTTTGGCTGTTCTGTATCCGCACAACTACCTGCTTCAGACTCTGTCCCATGGGTTGGCTTTGTGCAATGTGACTCATGCCTGGTTGTGTCAAGCATGAGGCCGACGCAGCCGCAGAGCTTCTGGACTTCATGCCTCATATCACATGTTGACAACATTGTCACCTGGTCATCTGAAAGTCGCAGAGTCAACCTACAGGCCTCACTTGAGAGTCTTCATGACCCTTGCATGTTGTGAAAAGATCAAGACAGATTGTTCTAGACTGCTGCACCGGCTTCAGCCTCTGCACAAGCATGCAGGTCAACGACTTATACATTCCAAGCCTGTCTGCTATGCAGGGGCTTGACGACTGTGCCTGAGCCGAGCAAGCAGTCTGGTCAGAGCAGTGTTGGGGGAACTGTTCCGTTGACTCGGCAGCTGCACAACATGGAGGGCTTAGTGCACAGGGTCCTGCGTGACAAGCCCAACCCCTCACCCAGGTGACAACACTTCTTCCCTGTGTACTTCCACCACTGCGCGATGCCGGACATTGCTCAGGCAAGAAATAAGACGAATACAAAGAGGCCGTGAGGAACAACACAAGCAAAATTGGGGGACAGCGAGGGGGTTGGGGGAAGTAAACAAGGAAAAATGGCTTTGTAAGACACGAAAAAGTGTATGCAGAATATGCGTATGAATGTGAGCTGGTCAACAACTGCATGTTGCAATAAGAGATGATCACAAGGACTGACGGAGACTTTGCAGTTCAGACTGGCATATGGCATGCATCAATATTGGGCTGTTACAGTGCAGACGAATCAGAGCTGACAGAGCTATGTACAGTACATAACATGATGCAATGGTGTCCTGTAGCAACATCCCAGTGCGCGCAGAAGTTGCAGCAGTGCTCAGCCCTTTGCTGCCTTACCATGCACAACACAATCGCTGTTGGACAGGGCATCAGCATGCAGCCCTGCCCCAGTGTTAAGTAATAAGGCCTGAGACTGTTGCCATCATACTGCAGTGACAAGGACACCAGGCCAGTGCCTCAGTTCCAGCTGGGCCAGTGGGAAGGGCATGTGCTGGCCAGTCTGCCTTTCTACATGCTCCTGCTCCCTTTGCTGCTGAGCCTACTCAAGTCCAGAGTGGCCAGCAAGGCCACTTCAGCCCTGCAGGATCTAGCCAAGGTTGGTGTTCGTTTGGTGCTACATGCTCAGATTGGCTCGTTGCCTGGCTGCATAACTGTCTAAACTATACTGCATAGCCACAGAGAATATACGCAATGAGCAGCAGAGTCTGGCAAATGTCAGAAAGAGCAGTGAAAGCTTCAGTGTAGACTGGTCTCACCTGGTCCAGGTGGTCTACACAGCTGTTATTCAACCTGTGAAGACTGCTGTGTTCATGGCAGTTTTGTGTACATGACAGTAGATAGATCCTAAGAACCTGGTATTTTGTTCAAACAGTCACCATACATCACAGTGAACCAGTCACATAACAATACCACGCCCTCTGAGCAGCGGCAGGCACTGTTCACCTGAGCGCCATGCTCTGCTGCACTCAGGTGCTGGTAGTGTTCAAAGCTGCGCCTGAGCTTTGCAACCTGCTGAGAGCAGTGGAGGAAGAGTACACAAAAGCCAGGGAGCAGCACAAGAGCAGAGTTGAGGGTCCACACGCTGATGTGCTGCCCTGGATTCAGGCCCAGGCTGCTGCCTTTGAGTCCGCTGCAACTGCCAGCGTCAGAGAGCCCCAAACAGCACATTCGGTAAGCGGGATGCAACAACTCTTCCTGACCAAAACCAGTAGAAGAGAAAATTTCAACAAAAACTACGCCTTTCGGCATTAATTTGATCAGAAGGCAAGTATCATACCAGGCTGCCCAGGACCAAACCCAGTAGCGTAGGCCATCAGATCTTTGCAGCGCCAGATACAACAAATGCCCTGGTGTGTCGTACCTGAGTTTGCAAAGCTAGCATGGGACAGACCATATGGTAGGCAGCACAGTGTGGCTGCAATGTCCACATCTTTGGCTACAGCACATGCACTACCTGGACAAATGGGTTTAAACAGGTTTCATTTTCAATACCAGATACGCTGTAGTCTCCATCATCTGAGACAGGCAGTCAAATGTCAACTGGTGATGCCCCAAGAAAAGTGCTTATACATCATCATTCAGTACATGTTCAGAGCAATGATAGCTGGCTGTGATGCAGGAGGCGCCACAGTTTGTATTATTCAGCAGGGGTGAGAAGGGAGGCGCAGCTCAAGTGCGCAACATATTGAACAGGGCAGTTGGGGCTCAAGAGGATGTCATCAGACAGGTCAGATGCCTGTCTGCTGTTACCAAGTCTTTGCACTCGTTTGGAAATAAGTCAGTTATCAGTCAGATATATGTGGTAGCTGTACAGTGCTGATGGTGTGTAAGGTCAGCTAGTATGCTGAACTCTAGCGGTGGTTTGGCTTCATGCTTGAGGGTCACATTTCCAACTACCCGTGTGTTATCAAGCTGTATAGTTCACATCACATGCTAGCTTAGGCAGCAATGCCTGCATGCTGCAATGCTGCAGCAGGTCATGGTGTGCAGACCCAGCATCAACATTGATCTGTACATCAACATTGATCTGTATTGCATACTGTCCCTGTCCGCATGATCTGCCAGACCCCGAAAACCCTCTGTGCAAGCATGTCACCACACTTATACTAGTATCCTTTGTATCCTTAATAGTATCCTTTGAGCCTGTGATGCCCTCGGTGGCGTTTAATGGCTCTCCAAGCATTGCAGCATAACACAGATTGCATGCCTTACTTTAGAACAAAGCAATGTATGACATGTCTGAGTGGCAGCAGTTGTGGTGGACAGGTGGAGGAGTGTGCACTAGGGTGGCTCCCCATGGACAAGCTGGGGCAGACAGGGGATCAGCACGCCCCCCAGCCAGCTCCTGCCCTGCCAGCCATGCCGGTACTCCTGCACTGCCTCCTCACCATTTCCTTGTACACTCAAGCAGTTCTTGACGAGAGTTTTGGATTGTTGTGTGCATTGCAGGGCAGGCAGAATGCTCTTTTCAATCCCCAAACATCTGTTTTAATTCAGAAACGTCATCAATACACTGGAAATGTAAACTCAGAAACGCCTTGGGACAGTCAAAACGTGTTTCTACATTTGCATGCTGACAGGGTCAGGCCTCAGGCGATGACAGCAATAACACAGCTGTGGCCACAGCAGCAGGACAACACACAAAGTGTTCAAAGATACTCAGGGCACGATGTTTACAGTGTACAGCAGTCACATTGTAGAGCCATTTGGAAGCTGCTTGGCACTCCGCATCAATGGTGGAACCTGTCAAGCAGCGCCTGTTGTGGTTGTCTTTGCTGTGTCTCACCCTAAGATCAGGATTGGACAATACATCTGGATCCTTTGCGGGCGTACCTCTGTTTGGACAAAGGCTGGACGTGGGCAGCCTCCAAAAGATCAACCTTTGTGTACTTTTCTGACACATTATGGAAGGGTATGACCTGTAATATGGCTGATATGTGCCGCACACGTGCTGTCAGGAGCCCTGTCAAACCCTGTCTCAGATGTAGACTGTTGTCTGGCACAACATGCAGTTGAATACTGCTGCAGACCGTAAAGAAGGCCAACATTGAGCAGCTGCACTTCAAGGGAGATCCCATGCATCGTCCTGTCATGTCCAGAGAGATTGGCTTCCTTGTCCAAGGGCTTGTCAAGCTTTCAGAGTGGCTCAATCACCAAAGTGGTCTGGATCAGCCTGCTCAAGAAGGTGAAATGGCTGAGACCCAGATACAGGTATGCTTGTGGCTTGAATTGTCAGACATCAGGGTGACATTGTTTTGTGAGCTTGGTCTGTCAAGCATAAGTATACTCTGCACAGGTAACCTGAATGTGCCACTGATACCGGCACAGCACTTGGAAGGCAACGCCTCCAACTCATCACTACAATGACAGCCGCGCTGCAGTCTGCAATCTTTGGATCTGACAAGCAGGCCTTGACTGCAATGACATATTTTCTTTCCAGCCTGAGAAGTTTCTGCGTAGGCCCTGCTGCTCATGCTTGTTCTGAAGGCATACAGACATCGCATTTTCTGTATGTTCAGGACGTATTGCTTTGGCTTCGGCGGAAAGGCTACAGAATCAACCTGAGGGCCCTTGCTGAAAGGCAAACTCTTTGGTGGATTGGTATCATCATCTTGGTAGTTTGGGGCTTCTGTTGGCTTTGTTCTCTGATTTCTGGCATGAGCAGTGGTGACTTAGTACCAGATGAGATTCAGGTTGAAAGGCTGGAGGCCTAGAGACGCTACATGAGCAGTCATCCTTCCGCATATCGATTTGACGCCAGGAACCCAAGCACGTTTTATGCAAAGCAAGAACATGACAACTTGTGAAGCCCAGTGTAGTCCACCAAATAGAACACAAGTTCTTATCCATTTGCAAATGAACCAATCCAATACTGCATAGTTGTTCTGGTGTTTGGTTTTGTTCCTGCGTCAGACTCTGATTTGAGCCCAAATGTATCTAAACTAGCTATAGCAAGTGAAGAAGTGTACTTGGTAGCCTGTTTACCACAGTGTAGCAGGGTACAATGAGCTAAGGGGCATCTAATTCGCAGTGTGGGATTTTGCCCTACAGCACACAGCAACAGGTATATGACTCATTCTGTTTTGCTAGGCAGTTTTGGTGCAATCTCTGCCGCACTTTCCCCCTCTTTGTCTACCCTGGGCATCTGGTTCTTGTTTGGCACAGATTGAGATTCAAGGTGTCTCATGGCGTCTTCTATTCTGCTTGTGATATCCTTCCACGCCTAGCAACACAAGCAGCCAAGTTTTTATGCACTTCCAAGAAGACATTTGCAGTTTCTGTTGATGCTTTAGCTTAAGCAGGGGTTGGTGCATTGAACTAGAACCAGTGATGGCTAGCACTAAAAGTCCTATTTGACCAGCAGTGTGGAGTGTATGGTCATTCTGCACCGGCCGGCAATGCTATAAGACAACAAGTATGGTGCATGTAAATTGCAAGAAGATAGGCCAGCTGTACCTGTTGAAGCTCATTCCCTTCACAATTGCATCTTGGGGCAAGATCACTGACATCGATCAGAGAGCCTACATTGATTGTGACTTTGTTTCCTGTATACAACACAGCACAAGTGCTCAGCACTAAGATGAGGACAACTTCCCCAATACCATATATATGTACACATAATAAAAAAAGACAAAAAAAAGCATCGTCTAAAGCAACACACAAGGCAGTATGTAAAGCCAAATTGTAGACACACCTGGTCTAGGAGCCATTGAGCCCTTTGGAAGAATGTCTGCCAGTCCACTGTGATAAAATGGCAGTATGAGAGGTAACCTGCATTCATGTCAGAGGTCTTAGCAACAAAGGCCCTGTTGAAGCAGCAGTCGCACTCAGCATTTACAACATCTGCTGCGTGAGGCACCAACTGGCAGCAACTAAATGGCATATCACTGCACTAACCACACTCATCAAGTCACAGCTCTGCAGGACAAGTACAGCCAAAGCAATCACACGGAGGCTGTGCAGGAGCTGCTTACTGTTGTCCTGATCGTATGCTGTCGCAAACGATTTTGCCTATGCCCCATTTGAATGCTCCCATGGTGCCTGCATAGCCTACTCTGCCTTCTGGGAAGACATGCAACCAGTCCCCACGTGCCACCCTTTGAGCAGCTACTCGCATGACTGGCTGATTTAGCCCCTTGCCTCTTTCTATGGCTAGCGTTTTCCCACTCTGGAAAAACTGCCTGCAGCCAATCATGCACCTCTGCAGTGCACCAGAATGGTTGCAAGACCATGTAGAGAGGCACTGTTGCCATTATGAAGCTTGTCTGTATTCAACATGTGCACAGCTTGGGCTTGTTGCAGGAGTCAGGCATATGCAAGTCATGCAAGTGGACCATGGCAGGCATGGATGAAGAGTGTTGGATTGTGAAGGTACCCCAAGAACTGGTTTATGTAGCAGATCTCTTTGGCACATAAAGCCCATCTCACGCCATGATGCCTATGCTCTGTCCAAAAGTATGACCAAGGGACCATTGCGCTAATGACAAAGGGATCATCAATTGTGCTGCACCGCACATGCTGCACACTCATGTTTCAAGACAGCTGTGAGCTGCCTGGTGTCAGGAGGCTAGCAAGAGTACCATGATGCTCTTCATGCTTGTCACCTTGTGTGATTGCTGACAGTAATCAGACCAAGCCCTTGCTGCCGATGTTGCAGGTGTTGCAGAAATGTCGACTGATTCTTGATTTCTGTGGAGTTCCAGCAGTTCAATACAAACTTGCCCGTCAAGGAAACAGCTGCAAGTGTAATGACTCGGCCAATTTCGCCCCAGGGAGGACTTATGATAGGCTCTTCAGGCTCAAGTACAGAGTCCATGCACTCTCTGTTAGTGAGCTGTGCCTGACAATCTAGTCTTGCACCACGAGCGATCTGCGGCGCGCGTACTTCGAAGGACGTCGACAGGAGGTCAGTGACTCAGTGGCCGCCGCAGAGAGCCGTACGTTGACGTTGCAAGAAGGTCAGACGTGATCAGTTATTCAGATTGCTTGCCACACCTGCCGCCGGAGACCTCAGATTGCACGGCAGTGTAGTATGCAAAATCACTTCTCATTCAGAGATCGCGTTGACACACACAGGCGATCTGAGGACAAAAGACTGCTTCACACAGCAGATTCCTTGACCAAGTTTATGCTTTGTGTGTTGACCGGAGCCTTACTGTTGTTTAAAGGCTTACACAGGCGTACACAGAATGGTACCGGTGGCATTCTGTGGTCACTTCGTGTGTCGTCATCGAGAAGAGTCCAAAAGCTGACCTGCGGCAAGTGCTTAGCTGTGACTTGTTGCGCGCTTGCTAGACGAGACAAACACTATCGTACTGCAGCTCATGCCCAGGACCTACACTATTTTGTCACGAACCTCGGCTTTCGGCTTGCTGTGTCGTCGCACTTGCAATCCTCGAGGTTACGCTACTCAGGTATTTGCTCGGTGACTGCTTGCGCATGACTCTTGGAGCGTGCACGCTTGCACACGTTGTGCTGGCTACTCCACGCATGTGCTGGGGAACGCATGCAAACGAAATTTGCTCGCGCTGGCTGCGCAGCAAGCGCCCCTGTCCCGCTTTTGTTATATGCATCGCATCTCGGCTTTCGACATGCAGCGCATTTCGTACCCGTTGACTCCGCAAATATTGCGAGTGGTATTGCATGCAGGCTCCAAGACCACTTGCATCTCTGCTTCTGACTAGAAGGGACTGCCTATCAGCTCTTCAAGCAGCTGTCGGTCTTAGACACCCTACCAAACCAGCTCACCACCAGGTGCATGTTTGGCCACACAGCTGGATGCAAATGTTGTGCCCAATAAAGCTGGGCTAAGCAACTTTGGGTTTCTCACAGGCAGTCAGCACAATGGCCCATCATTCACAAGAGGCCCTGGGCAAATTCTCATATGAAGTTGTGCCACAGCTCTCCAGTGAGGACTATTTCCCAATGCAGTGAAATGCTCAGCCAGTTCTGCTTGCAGTGTTACTGTGATGTGCACATCAATCACTGATGGCAGCATCCTCCAAGTGAACCCTTGCCACAATCTGAGGTGCAAGGACCCAGATCAGGCATGTCATCTGCCAGTCTGTGACGTTCACGCTATGATACTCAGGTGAGTTGTCCAAAGGCATGTCAGGAAAAGTAGCAACCATTGGAGGGTGCAGAGAGTATACAGGGGCTCCATATTTTGCTTCCATAACATGTCTTAGGGTAAGTCCTGAAGTTCTGTGCAGCATCATGTCTTCAGTCATGTCTTGCCCATGACATCTGCTTGTGGTTACTTCCAATCATCATTGTTATTCCAGAAAAAATGCCTTTTCATGGTTCCAGCAAACATTGTTGCTGCTGCTACATCTACTGTCATGACAGCAAAGGTGTATGCTGCTCTTCTGAGCAGAGCGTTGCGCTCTTGTCCACTGAGCAACAAAAACAGTACCATGTATCTGTTTTGCCACAATCATGCAAACTAGTGTCTTATGTTAGTGCATGTTGGCTCACAGGACTAGGCACTTCTAGTATGTAACTGGCAAGAATGATTAGCTAGAACGCCTGTAAATATTATTATTAGTTATTATGCAAACTAGCTTTGTGGCATCATCAAGTCCTCTGTCATTGTGTCACACAGGTTGGCGCAGATTTGAGCCATTGTTTTTGCACATCTGGTGCTGCCACGGTGATCAAGTCATACAGCCCGGAGCTCATTGTGCACCCATACCTTCCTGATTCCACAGACTATGATGACGATGTAAGAGTCTCACTAGGTCTCAGAGTTCATGCTTATGTCCAGCATGCTGCTACTTGGCAATTGCATTGTTTTGCTCCCAACTGTTTTGCTCCTGATCAGTTGTAGAGCTCATGGTTGTCTGTTTACTCCCTACTATGCTTTCATACGAGTCACTCCAAGCTTACAAGGTGTGCAGCAGAAATGGTCATGCTATACTGTGTCGCAGAAAACTCGAACCAGCTGTAACCTGGCCATAAAGTTTTTCTGGCTAGAGACAGCACCAGCACTTTGATGACGCAACAATAATGTCAACACATCAATGATGGTGATGCATCACCAGTTGATGTCAGTGCATCATCTGAATGCACTGTTGTAAGAGGTGCAAGCAACCCTGCTGTTGCTCTGGAGAGACAAGACTTGTCCTGCATGTACCTAGCTCATCATGAGCTGGACAGTGTTGTTAACACTATCACTATTGTTAAAAGGTGCATGCAACCCAGCAAAACTTACATCGGAATTGGTGCTGCAGCTGGCAGAGGACAAGAAGCAGAAGATCTATGACAAGTCCCTGGGTGCCATCAAGCACTGGCTGGAGCGGTTTGACACCATCATCATTGGTCCTGGGCTGGGCAGGGATGAAATGGTCCATCATGTTGTCATCGAGGTCAGCCCACAGTCAGTCAAATTTAGTTTCTCTGCTGGCAGATATGTGTTGTTTTTGCTTGCTTGCCTACTTCAACCCTATGTTGCTGCTCTCCCTTTTGCTGTGTCACCCTGCTGCTGCCTGAGCATAGTTTGAGTGATCCTGTTACCGTACTTCTGTGGATCAAAAAGTCTACAGGCTGCTGGCAGAAATTTGGAGACAAGTGCACGAGAGTACAGCATAATGCATGTTCATGTTGTTTGCTAATTGCAGGCCATCAAGTGGATGCGGGAGAACAACAAGCACATGGTCTTGGACGCAGACGGTCTGTACATCGTGACCAAAAACTTGGACTTGATCAAGGGCTACAAGAATGCCATCCTAACACCCAACAAAGCTGAGTTTGGCCGGCTGGCAAAGCAGTTGGATGTTGACCTGGAAGACAAGGACAGGTGTGTGGCAGTAACTTGATTGCTTTGTCACATGATCAAGCCAACCTTTCCTGATGTTGGTCAATGCTCACCTGGTGCAACATGCATGTGCTTGTATGTGTTCAATAAAATTCTTGCCAGCCATGCACATCCCAATGAATTGAATCAATGAATTTGCCAGTCACTCACACAAGATCCTTCTCACTGACTAAGCTCAAGAATCAACCTTCAGATGACTCAAAATGGTTCCAACCCTTGCATGTCCCAATCGCTCTTTCTCCAGTTCTCCTGTTTTATTTCAGAAACGTCCGTGCTATAGTGTAAATCTCATCTCAGAAATGCCTGGGGACATTCAAAACGCATTTCTACATTTGGAAGATGTTTTGGCAATCTTGATGTCACTTGGCAACCATGCAAAATACATCCAATGTTGACAGACTGAATCTTGAGATGTCATCTCAGGCTTGCCTTTCAACTGCCTGCCAGTTGTTCCTGATTGCACGACTTGTGCAATGTGTGATGCTTCTGATACAGGCAAGATCAGCTGGAACAGATTGCCAAGAAGCTGGAGGGGCCATTGGTGGTCCAGAAGGGAGCCAAAGATGGTATCTCAGATGGCACTACCACCATCTACTGTGAGGGAGGGGGCTCCAAGAGAAGGGCTGGTGGCCAGGTCTGCCCTGCCTCTGCCCCTCCATTGGCTCCTTTGCAGCACTATTCAATTTTCTGTCTCATCAGCCCTTTCATCAACTCCTTTCAGGCCTTGCTTGCCCCCCTTCCTCCTCCTCCTTGTCTGCATTGAGCCTTTGAGACAAGGGCATTTCCATGCATCAGTACTGCCATGCTCCAAGAACTTGTTAGTTGAACAGCTTGATGCTTGTGAGGTGCATGTAAATCCAGGCTTGTGCAGAAGCATACTGCCTGGTCCAGACACATGCTGTTGCCTTTGTAGGGTGATGTAATGACTGGTGCTATTGCCACCCACTTGGCATGGATCCTGACATACCAAGAGCGTGCAAATGACCCTTCCAAGTTTCCTGGGGGGCTCCCACCCCTCATGTTGGCTGCCTGGGGGGGCTGCCACATTGCAAGAGTGGCTGCAGAGCTATCATTTGCTATCCACAAGCGCTCTATGGTTGCTGGAGATGTAATAGACAAGCTGGGAGAGGCTGTTGATAAGTTATATGGCAGCAAAACATAATTGCAGTTTCATGATCCAGGCATTTTACTATTAGTAAGCTCTGCAAAGTACTGTATCCTTGGGAAAGTGTATCTGAGATCCAATCTATCAAGAAATCATAGTTGCAGTGTATCAAGCTAGTGGTGCTGCCTGAAATATATGTGCAGCACCAGGGAATCGAAAAAGCATGTGCTCGTATGAGCAGCATACTATAAGTGGCGGCCAATCAAGATGTGCAGGCAATTGTACGACTAGCAGGTGATACATGAATCTCCTTACCACAGTGTAGAGCAACTCACAGGGCATGCTCCCATGCGAACTTGTCATACACTTCACAAAGGCCAAATGGCGGTAATTATGCAGTACAGGTCTGGCACGCAGTACAGATGTACATTAGTCCTGTCCACGTAGTCAATCAGCAGCACCACCACCACATCTTGCAGTGATTCCCGAGACGTCATGCCAAAATTGAGTCTTCCATATCCTTGTACTCATAATCATCAGATCTTCAGTTGAAATGCATGCTGCACACTTGTGCACGTACAAACTGCAGAGGCAGCTTGGTTGGCATACATTGAATGATTTACAGCAGCACCCATCGCCTGAGGAGACTGCACTCAGAGCACACTGGTGGCTGGATAGCAGCAGCTATACATGCAAGCGATTGAGAATCAAAGGACTCATAGCAACAAGAGAATGTACGTACAAAAAGATAAAAAGGGCATTGCCAAAAGGGCATTGCCATACCGATCACTAGTCTACAGCAAACGAAGTAACATGTTCACCCAGCAAATGTCATCAACAGCATTGCAGCACCATTTGAAGCAAGTTGTAGCTTCTGTGCTGAAATTGTTTTGTTGGTACAAGGCAGCATATTGCAGCCGCATGTGGGTTCCTTTAGGCCACTACAAACATCAACACACAAAGCCGGAGATGACAAAATTGTAGGACGTGCTGCCCTACTGATGCTGTGTTGTTTTCTCACCCTGTTGCTGGCTGGGTGTGCTGGAACTCTATAGTTTGCGGCTTGACGCAGTCAAAGATTGCAGACCAGCCTGAACGCTTCTGCATTTTTGGCTGCATGTGTGAAAGCTGATGGTGCTGTGCAGCATTTGCGTGAGCTCCTTGCTTTCTTGCCACTTGGTTGTGTGGTGGGGGTGAGAGTTCAGCTGACTTGAGCCACTGCCTTGTGCGGTCTGCAAGTTGCACACAGTTCAGCTTCTGAGCAGACAGCTGTTGACAGTCTGTTAGCCTGTGCTATATCACCAGTCATACCTTGATAGTCCAAACTCTGAGGATGGTTTCTGTAAGCATTGTGGTTCTGCTCCAAATTTGCAGTGCTTAGTCTAGATCTGCTACTCTCAGAACTCAGCGCTGCCTCCACGCGGGATGTAGCTGTTGTGCTTCTGTGAGAGGGCTCAGGTATGGTCTTCACTCTGTGTTTCAGTCGTGCAGACACTGGCATGGCCTGGCTAGATAGCTCGGCTGTGCCATCTGGTGGTATGCCCTTGATTGGGCTGTCTTGTGGCATGCGTTGATATGACAGAATCTTTCCTGAGTCCGATGCGGAGTCGTCTAGACTGCCTGCCCTTTTTCCCTGCCTTCGTGAGCCAACCACCCTGTTCATCTGTGAGAGAGCCTCGTCTGCGCAGCAAACAGCATAATCAAATGTGAACGCAAAAAAATTACACCATTTGACTTGCCAAAGCAAAAAGAGCGGCCTAAGTGATGAACCGCTTGCCCCATAGGATCAAGGGGCCGGGAGCTGCTGAGCGGGATCTTCATGCAGCCGAGCAACGGGCAACATGACGGATCCAGAAAAGAAGGTGCAGAAGCAAACACACGACCGGAGGGCTCAGGGCGCCCTAAGTTCAGTGCACACCTCACATGCCTCGAGTCGGACTTTTGCTACCACCAGCTGGACGACTCAACAGGCACTTACTGATCAAGACGAACAACCCGTAACTTGTGACTTGCCTGCTAAACCGCGTCACGATCTGCCGATGTCGAGAAGCAACTGAAGGGACAACTAGACGCAACTCACATCGTTGTCGCGCGAAATCTGCACAGGTGGCGCGAGATTTGTTCACGTGGCATGACACATCGGTTTCTCTTCATGCTCCGAGGATGCAAGTGATTTTGCGCAATGCATGCTTTTGCAGAACTCTCGTGAATGTTCTGTAAACAACTTCCCATCGCATGGCACAGTCACACGTTCAAGCCTCGATCGCAGCGTCTCCAGGTATGTTGCATGCACGGTTGTCACATTGGTGCTGTATCTATTCATAACGCATGTGCCTGGACAGGTTCTGCAGTCCTTTGTCAATCCATACAAGGTTCTGCAAATATCCGAGGACGCAGATCCGAAAGCGATCAAGAAAGCCTACAGAAAGCTTGCTTTGAGGTGCAGTTTAAGGGCTGAAAGTCAAAGCTGACAACAGCACCACTGTCGGACAAGCCATACATGTCTGGAAGTTTTGCTGCTGTAGGCACCATCCAGACATCAGTGAAGAGGCATCAGCAGAGCAGGACTTCCTCAGGATTCAACAAGCTTATGAGGCCTTAACTGACAAAAGAGGTGCTGCTCAGGCAGACCCAAAGAACAATGGCTGGGACTTCCATGACTGGTACACAGCTGCACTGAATCTTCTGTCGCTGGATCAAGTACATCAGTATGCACAGGGTCTGAAACCTGATGAAAGACAACTGCGAGTGGAAATCGTCCAGTTACAAATTCATCAGACAAGAATGAGAACACTGGAGTAATGTACTACAGCAGCTGGCACTGCAAAGGTGGTTAGACTTGACTCTTTGATTTGGCTGCAGGTATTGGGACTTCACAATGTCAAGGAGGTGGGATAGCCACTGGAAGAAACAAGGAAAGTCTGGCCCATCCCCATTTGCCTCAACACCAACTCATCGCAAGCAGTGGCAGGCACA
>JAABUK010003387.1_pt1 | contig 27027 bp, 33 predicted proteins | sample 5559141 | NCBI WGS metagenome assembly JAABUK01 (sample SAMN10711869, study PRJNA513367) | rock metagenome | isolation source: Antarctica rocks | place: Antarctica: Victoria Land, Pudding Butte nord | collected 2016-01-03
ACTTCTTCACGCTCTGGCTTTCTCGAATGCGACTACAATCTCCATAAATCAAACAGCACATACTTCTCGGACTTCGATGTTGCGCGACTCGAGCTGCTTGTAAGTTTGGCTGGATCTGGCATCGAGAAGACGAGGCAAGAGCTAGCGAAGGAGATGGGGACAAAGGATCGATTTGGGATAATGCTGGGGGGTGTAAATTGTAATTTCCGCAGGGAGATCAAGCCGTACGAGGGGTTTGAGATTTGGACGAGGCTACTGAGTTGGGACCAGAAATGGTTTTATGGAATATGCCATTTTGTTAAAAAAGGGGCTGTGAAGCCGGAAGGGTATACGCTTCAGCCGTGGAGAAAGAGTAAGGCAACACAGGCCAATGAGAGTAATGAGAAGCTGGCCAATGGGGATGCTACGAAGTCGAGAACACATCCAGCAGTCTTTGCTTCCGGCATTGCCAAGTATGTGTTCAAAAAAGGCCGTCTTACTATACCGCCTGAGCGCGTCTTCAGAGCTGCAGGACTTCTTCCTCCGAAACCTGCGGATCAAGATACTCCGCCGGTCAGCATGACCCCGAATCCTGATGTCACCTCTATGGATGCAACGGCCGCAAGTCTTGCGGAAGGCTTGACTCCTGAGAACGCAGGGGAGATTATGGCTGCTTCGCTAGTAGCGAAGGAAGGCGATGGTGAATGGACTTGGGACAAGGTAGAAGCGGAGAGAAAGAGAGGATTGAAGATCGCCCAAATGTTTAATGGGCTCGATGCGCTGAACGAGGAATTCATCTACGAGGGAAAACCTGTGCTGGGAAGATATTGATCGATCCACTTTACTCACATATTCCATGGACACTGCATGCTACTGGCGCTTCGTTTAGGCTGTCGGAATACAACATAGATGGTCTGTCACTGGGCGGTAGAATACAGGTAACACACTAATAGAGTTCTACATCTGCTCGGCTCGCCATGTGTGCCGGGTTATCGCAGGCGCGCACACCTTCCACCACGTGACTTCCTTGCAAGGTACGGTGCCCCAGTAACAAATACTACTTTATAGCTCGAGAAAAAGGAACGTCGTTTCAATCTCATCTCTATTTTCTCCATGGTTCTGCTTCTCTTCAGTCCGATCGATTAGCCAACCCCGCATTACATATATGCTCAATTTGGCCTTTGCATTTTCGACGTAGCCATGCCCTTACATCTACGAGAGGTGTTCTAATACCATCAACGAAGCTATTAAAAGATTCAGGGGCCCCGCGTTGGCTGCTTAAGCATATATGGTTTTGCCTGTTATGCCAAGATGAAATTCTTTTTTGCGATTTGTGCCAATTTGGCGACATTTGCTACTGCCGCAGTTCCACGATACAATGGTAGAGCTTTCGATGGCATGCTTAGCAAGCGTCAAAATAGTGTGTATAAGTCCTCATCGAGTCTTGTCGTCGATTTGGGCTATGAGCAACACATGGGAGTGCAAAACGCCTCAACTTGTTTGGACACTTGGAAGGGGTAACAGGATTTGCTTTCCAATTGACTAGAAGAGTGCTGGCACTGGATCGGTCATGCTGCAATCCAAGGCTTTTGGTGAACATGTTGGTGACTCGCTCTTTAGTAATTTGAGTGGGCCTTCGTAAATTGATCCCTTTTAGGTATTTAAGCAGTGGTAAGGTCCTTGCGGCGTCTCCACACTTGCCAATGTAGGACCGCTATGCGGACTTCGTATCCTCACAATTGTATTATGCGTTTGCTTCGGCAGCAGGCTATTTCGGACTGCCAGCTCTTCTGCAGAGCAATATCAGCGCATCAAGCTGCCAGTACCTTGTTGGAAAAGATATCGAGAAGTTGCAAAATGCCAGTGCGACAAATTCTGGATCTTCGAGATTTTGCACTTGGGTTTTTTTACCAGCGACGGACGGTGTGTTTGTCCAGCAATTGCCATGTCAGCAGCTTTTGAAGAAGCGGATCAAGGTTAACCGCGTACTCGTAGGGGTAAGTAGCTAGCTATTCAGAAAAGGACTGTTGTGAAGCTAACATCCTGCAGAACAACGCCAACAAAGGACCAGGCTTCATTCCCCAAAATATAGTAACAAAAACCAATCGCGGAAACTTCCCCTACAACACCTTCCCCCTCTTCACCGACGACGATGTCTCCCAAGCCCTTCTCTACTACCCCTCCACCAACGCCTCTGTAAATCCAATCGTCCCCAAGTTCGCCACGTCCGGCGACAGCACACCCACCGCCCTCAACGAAAAGACATTCGGCCAGGGCAAACAACAACGCGCCGACAAAGTCTGCGCAGAAACAACCTTCGTCTGCCCTTCGTACTGGTTCGCCGAGGCTTTCACTTCTACTGCCCGCGAGAGGTAGGCGTATAAATACCAGTACAGCGTTCATGCCGCTTAGCACGGCTCTGACGTAATTTCCTACTTCGGCCCACCAACACCGAATCGAGGCCCAGATTTCGACAAAGCCTTCATGACCATCTGGGGTAACTTCATCACACAAAATAACCCCTCCATCCCCTTTCCATCACCAACGGCACAGGTGATGGTAGCGCGGTGACCGATTGGCCTGTCTGGAGTCTGGGGCGCGCGGGGCCGCAGATAGTAAACCTGAATGAGAACAGCCATTTCAGGCAGGCGATTTGGCGACTTTTAGTGTGGGAGCCCGAATGTTACGGGATTGGAGGGGCCGGGATCCAGAAATCAAATTAGTGTTGTTGATGCGTATACGTGGAGAGCGGAAGGGGGGTTCGGTGGTTGCTGGAGGAATATCGGAGCGATTGTGCCCGAGTTATGGTGTGGAAAGCGGCAGGCTCAGACTCCATGTTTAGGGAGATTAGGTTCTTCGGGAATCTTCCCTAAATTTTTCTATGCCGATCCCTTTGCTTACGAAAAAACCTCTCGATCGGATGTATTCAATGGAGTTTAGGCCATCGCTGCGGGTGGAATTGCCTTGGCTTCGTCACCACCATGTCGAGCGCTCGACGCAGGTGAGAGATCTAGTAGAGGTCAAATGCATCCCATTTTGTGTCCCGTGTCGCTGCTTCGCCCTCCATAATGCCAATCCCATAACACATGCCAAGGAACGGTTATTCAACCTGGACCTTATTTTTGTATCTTAGCCAGAGGACGGAAGAGGCTGTGCTAATCCTAGCAAAACGGAGCGGATGATGCGTGGGAGGGATGAGCTGAGAAGGGGAGCTGTGGGTTTGGGAGCATTACGGCTATGAGGTAAAATGCAGATCACTTGCCATGATGAAGAAGATCTAGTAGAGGTCGACTGTCGTATCTGGCATCACCGCCTCGTCGTCCATGACACCGTGCAAACAGCAGGCCCCAACATATGTATAATCATTCCAAAGCATACGAGGTTGCCAGTCGTTAATGGGTCAATAGACTGGGCGGAGGGCAAGAGTGACCTTGCTTCCTTTTGCGATAAGTATTCGATCTCTTGACGACTCGCATGTGACGCCATACCCAGAAGAACCCGAGGGGTCACAAAACTTCTGTTTCTCTAGATGATTTCATGGAAGTATATTTGTAATTTGGACAATTCATTTTCATTTTAATGATCCGTCTTGCGATTCTCGGACACGATTCAATCCCACCACCTCTGCACAGCTTTGATGTTGTCGGACGAGATTCTTCTTAATTCTTCTCTGACTGGATGGAAGACATCCCTGAACACCATCCTCAGCAGCGTATGCATATCTACAGGCTCTTTGACTCCAGCGAGCTCTCGCCGTTGCTGGATCTTAACAGCAATATCTTCCGCCTCGTCATTCTTTATGATAATCCCAACCTTGGAGACAAATCCAACCATGGCTACCTCTATTGTTAGTGTCTGCGAATTTCGTGGTTGTCATCTCGTGCTGCTGTCCCTTAGACGCGTTATAAAAGGAGCTAGTAAGAAATGTTTCTTGACTCTGGCTCCGGTCACACGCCCAAGACACGATTTTCAAAGGCTTTGGATTACTAGTTCCGACTGTTTTGAATAATAGATCCAGTGATAGACTCTTCGAGGACACTGCTGATGTTGCCTGTCGTACAGAATCATAGTGGTCACACGATAGTCCGGTAACTCGACCGGAGAGTCCTTTGAAAAACGCCTAAGACCATAGATATGATTATGAGGGTCTTCATTTTCTCGGATCCTGGAAGCGAAACAAAGCGGTTTAAGGCTCAGATGACCGGACTGATACCCTTGCATCAATAATGGAAATTCTTCTATGGTAACAATAGCAGCGTAGAGGTCTTGATAAAAACGAGACTTTCCATGCCCTAATGTCCCCATGAGGTACAACAGCCAGATATGTGCTCGTTGAAGGCCCGTGAAGCGAGTAAGAATAGCGAAAGAGGTACCTCATGCGTACCGATAATGTACTGAGGCAACAGGCGACCGAATACGTGCTTGGAGGATCCAAACCCGACGCCACCATGGCCGAGCAAGTATTGCGGTAAGTAGTCTCAGGCTCTGTACCAGGCAGGCAAGACTTTGACCCCCATACTTGGAGCAACGCTAATGAATGGCATTTCACGGAAGTGCCTATCCTCTGCTTGAAGCTTCAACATATCAAAGGCACCAAAAACTTCAATGTCAGTCGTTACAGTCCCCACTGATTTGAAGGGCAATGGAGTCGCAAATATAGATGGCCTTAGAGGAAGCTTTCAAAGTGCTCAATATCACTACTCTTGTACCCCACGAGATCTAGATCCACATCGCCGCTGCCAGCTTAATGTTGTATTTCTTCGATCTCTTCAAGCCAAACGTGGAGCTCTTTAGCATTCCTGTAGACGTCATCCATAATGCTGGGGTGAGCCGATCGTTCAGCCAGGTCGTTCTGGTTGACACAAACTCCATCAGCCCATACAATCCAACGTACGTTGGTCTTTCGGAGATGCCAGAGTACCGTATGGAAACTAGTCGTGAGGATCATCGCGCCCTCGTTGACAGTTGTCTCCTTATTGAAGATTGGTTAGCCCCACGTATAAGACAATGATTCGTATGCTGGCTGATTATCTAGGGAGACGGTGCTCGAGATACATGCGGGTGGATCATCAGGGTCACCGGGAATTAGAGTGTAGAAATGGATCTTGCGTCGTTGGGAATCGAGCTTGTCGTACGAGAAGGGAGCCATTTCCCTTGAATCTCGATATGGCGACAGCGGCGAAGACATTGGGGCCAATCGACAATAACGAGATTTCATGGGCTTCCTTGCTCACTGAGGTTGACAAAAAGCGGCAAGTAGCATCAATCACAAATGGGACTATGGCGACAACCGTTATCACGTATGTTGATGTTCCTGAGTACTTTCGACCAGAGAGATAGGTTCTAGTCGCAGCACTCGACAAAGGAGCCAGTACTCTGAGCTGTGCTGTAGGCGAGATGATCGAGCTGGCTCTCCGAGGTCGGTTGAATGTTGCTTTCCAGCTCGACGAAATGGCCAGGGAGGTAGCTATCGTCGTCACTTCCTGATAAGGCTCAGGCTGAGTGTCAAGAGGGGAAATATCCCATTGGCGGAGAATCCTTATGTAATTAGTGTCTGGGCAGCGTGCCTTTCTTTGCCACTTATTTGTTAGTATTCTAGCATCCTGAATATCATATATAGTTGGCTGACAGATAGCTACCAGTGATGAATCAACTTGTCCTACATATGTTGAATAGTGCTGCTGAGCCATATTGACGGCTTCCTTCCATTCCTCCTAAGAGGGACTGAGTCCAATAGAGCACACTAGAAAGCCGCGTATGACGCGACGCGCCTTCTTGGCAAAATCTCAGTCTGTTGACTCGGCTTCAACCATTTGCCAGTCACCGTTGCCAGCAGCAGGGACGACTGTGTATTGTCCAGTAAGCTTCTTACCTGATTTCTCCTTCGTCAGAGCGCGGCTGCGACAATGGAGCGCCTCCCGATCGAGATCACTCACATGGTCTTCGCCAACCTCAAAGGCAGACCGCGAGGCATTGCACGCTTGCGTCTTGTCTGCAAGACTTTCGCGGCCATCGGGCTCCACTATCTTGTCCCTGAATTGCACTTGATCTTCATATCCGGCAGTTTCGAGCGCTTGCGCGAAATTTCTGAGCACCCTATCATCAGTCAGCACGTCGAGACGCTATTCTACGAGGCCGATACCCTTACCAGCTACGAGACTATGAGACAATGGAAAAATAGCATTGTTGTTCCTCCTTGGCTGGAGAGCATACCAGGTGACCAACTTGATCCTCCCTCCGCTACTGCCAGTGAGCGTGAACATCGTGCCTATATGCGAAACATCCAAAAGCTACGTGCAGGCCCGCGCTATACACAATCAGAGAAGCATTTGAAGTTTGTATACGAGACGTATCGGAACTACTTGTCCGACCAAGCCAAACTGCGGGCGTGCGACTACAATGCGGAAGTGATCCGTGAAGCCATGGCGCGAATGCCAAACCTCAAAGAGATCGCTTTGTCGATGGAGTATTGTCTGTACGAAGGACGCAGTGGGGTACTTGAGCGAGCCTTTGCAAACGTATACCAATCAGCGTTTGGGGATGATGGGCAAAGTGAAAGCTGTGGGGTCCCACAGATGCGGTCATTACTGCTTGGTGCAAGTCATGCTGGTCTCAAGCTCGAAGTTCTTCGATGTGGCATTGTGCATTGGGAGATCTTCAGACAAGATACAGAGGTCTTCGCACAGATGCGGAATGCTGTACGAAACCTCAAAACCTTACAGCTGCACATTACGACACGTATCTCTGACGAAGAATTGGCGTACGAAGACGGAGACGACTACCATTCTCAGATCCCAGCATGCGCTAAATACCTTAAGGAAAGTGGACGTATGCGGGAGCTCGTTACTGCGGCGCCGAATTTAAGGTCTCTCGATATCACGTTCGACTGTCAATATCCATACCCCCCAGCAGGCTTAAAGGAAAGCGTTGGAGGCCTCACCTGGCATTCCTTGAAGAACGTCGCATTTGGTATCGTAGAAACGACCGAAGACGAGTTAATGGACTACTACACTAGGCACGCAAGCACTTTGGAGGCTGTCAGATTAGACACCATCAAGCTGACAAAGGGGTCGTGGCCTCGCTTGTTTCAAAGGATGCGCAAAGCCTTATCCCTCACGGAAGCTCTCATATGTGGTCACGTCACTTCTGACAACCCATTTGAAGAGTTTAATTTCTATTTCCCGGTACTCGGTGATGTGGTGGAAAAGTATTTGATTGCAGGTGGAGACGGCCCACTGCTGGACTTGGATGCTTTTCTGGGTGATACAGACTCCGAACTAGAGCCAGTCTAGAAGCGTACATGATATGAGCTCTCTGGATCGCACAAGGCTTCTGGGGAGGAAGCTTTGGTTCCCCTAACCGAAAATGGCGGTATCAAGCGCCTCAATGACGATCGGTCATCGGGTAATGTATCTTGGAAGCTGTTGCATACTAGCACGTCTCCGGATTTTCTCAGCATTGTTCTTTAATAGGCAACCAAGGACATGTGACATTGAATGCAGGTAGCTTCAAACATATATGTTCAGAAAAAGTGAGCAACATTGCCAAGGTCTGAATCAGATCGGAAAATATTTACATGGCAAACGCTCGCCATGCTCCTCGCGCAAATCAACCTGGCTTGCTTCCAGAAAAAATAAGTGGCAAATGTGTATCATTGACCAACAACCCCTGGATCGTATCCAAAGCCGCCAACTGCTGTCCCAAGCCCTGCGTACCATCCCACCCACCCACATACGACTTCGTACCGCAAGCACTCGCATTATTCCCCGAGCAAGAGGCAGCAGCAGCGACAGCAGACGGCGTTATCAGATTGAACACTTGCTCCTTCAAGCTCGGCAGGAGTCGGGTACTTGAGCAGTGCAAGTGACCGCCACCCACCTGCAGCACCCCTAAAGATCAACCCCATACCGCGCCAAGGACCCAGGAGCTCTAAGGGATGAAATTCGAATTTTAGTGTAAACACATTTCAGTATAACAACCACAATCAAAGCATGTCAAGAGTTCAGAGTCTTTCTGGACTCAGTCACTCCTTGATCAAGGTTCATCTTTGGTATCGACAGACAAACCGCTTTCTCTTCAGTGTCTATTTGCTGCGCTTCCTGGGCCTTCAAGTCCTCGCGACTGCTACTTTTAATGTATACTGAGTACCGACACACAAAGCTCTGCTCTTTTGCGTCTGCTTGCTGCCATTTTCTGGGCTTGCAGCCATCGCCAGGGCCATATCTTGCGCGAAGGATCTTGATGACAGCGGTCTTCATGCCTCTTCGAGAACTCCCTCTCGGGCTACCATGGCGTGTTGCTGAGCGTATACTACAATCCAAGATGTGGCGAGATTAGCTCTTTAATTTCTCGCAGATGGGCTTAATACAATATTTTCGTGCTCCCTTCAGACATTAGGATAATCAGGCGAGATCCAACTTAATACTCATGCGCGTCTTGTTTAAATATCGCTTAACACTGCTCGTAATCAGTCCGGCGACTCATGGACCTTGAAAAGCAGCAAGGCTTTATATCATTAGAAGCTTGTTGTAATTTTTTATAAGTGGTAACAGATTGCCAAAAGTAAACCCCAGAAGATCTACCCCCAAACTGCGTTAGAGGCTGAAGGTTGTGCGCAAACTACCCAAGGCTGAACCCATGCGTTTGTGGCTTTTACTGCTAGAGAAAGAATTCAATTGCAGTGTCCGGGTAACAAAATTACTTATATATACTTCAAAATAGCGTTGGAATCATGCATACGGGCATGGTACATAAGTACCGGTGCATAGAAATCTGTTGAGAGTTACCTTAAGAACTTACGCTAACTCTTAACAGTGGTCTAGCTCTCCAAAATTGCTCCCAGCGGAGCATTCGATTCACGTAAGCTTATGTTCAAAACACATTTACTAATTTCAAATCTGCCAATTGGAGTTCAAGTAGTAATACCTTATCACAGGTTGGATCCCTCCAGGTCGCGTTGGTGTTGTAGGAAACAAGGAGATCTCACCTGCAGTCCAGCATCAAATCGACGACGTTCACGCGAAGGAATATTTCAAATCTTCCCACCCCAACAAATTTACAACTTATAAATATATTTACTTCCTATCACGACCAAAATGTAAGTATTGCCCCAATATTCCTTCCAGCACTCCAGAGCCTCTTCACAGATTTCTACTTTTTTTTGCTTTTCTACAGCGTGTGCGATACTTTTATCCTTGCAAAAAGCGAGAGCCTCATTGGCTGTCTCAATGATGTTGTACAACCTAGATCCTCCTAAAGCGGGGTGAGAAACGGGTAATTGACTCAGGGACCTTGGAAGGGTTACAAGGCCGTGAGTATCGGAGGTTGCTTGCAATGATTGATCACGGCGCAATTATGAAAGCAGTGCTCGCCTGCCTGGTTCATTGCAAATGTGCTCCCTATCAAGTGACGAAAGACTTGAATAGCACATGACCTCGCGCATCAAACGATTTCGTGGAAATAATTATACTCCTATCAGAGCATTTCAGAGCATTGTTCGCAGGGCATGCTTCGATCTTCTCCTTGCGTCACTCGCTTGTCTGCTGACTTCCACCGCCATCCGCATCAAAATAATACAGCGGGTCCTTCACCAGCGCACGGACAGACACCACGCCCAAGCTGCCTGTTCTGATCTTGATAATTGGATACATGTCGACCTTGAGCCCTAGCGAAGCATCAGTGACGTAGGCCATGACGATGGTGTGAAGTCGTTGTTGGGAATTGGTTAAGCTTGCTATATTCGCGCTCGGAGGTGTTCGGTAGTCACATCATCGAAGTCAGAAGAAATTCTTATCGAACTTTCTCTTGCCTCATTGAACCCTATTTCTCCTTTTTTGAGCGTCTTGCGAACGTATCGACAAGTTTCCGTTTAAAAGATGCCTAAAGAACCAGCTTACGACATTGAAGGATGGAGTACAGTCAGGCTCTCCCAAGGATACGCCCAGATTGAACGCCTGACAGTCCCACTGGCCCTTAAACTTTTGAAGCGACTTCAAGATGATGATGATCTTAGTATTTCCGACGTCGAACTCTTCGACAATGGCTGTGGTACCGGTGCCATGACGGTTGTGTTGAAGAAATACTTTCCCAATCTCCAGATCCATTCCACAGACGCCTCATCTGGCATGATCGAGACTCTCAATACTCGTGTGAAGCATGACGGGTGGAAATATATTACGACTGGCGTCGCCGATTCACGGCCCCCTGACAACCGTTTTGGCTACGTCTTTTCGACTTTTGTGATCTGTCTTGCGCATGAGCCGGATCTCATAGCACTTGAAATGTATCGAGTTACAAGACCCGGAGGAATTCTGTGTCTGGCTGTCTGGGCTGATCTGGGGTTCGGATATTTCAACAACCCGTGGACGAAAGCTTGCAAGCAGCTAGACTCGAAATATCAACAGCAACGGATCGTGGACGATAGCTGGACGGCCGCGGAGCAATTGAATGCGGGACTTAAGAAGGCCGGCTTCAAAGACGTTCACTTGACCACTGAGAAGGGCCTCTGGCAATGGGAGAGCTACGATGAATTGACTAAGTATTTCTTAGAAGGTGGCAATCCCGGGAATGAGAGGATGCTTGATGCCTGGAGAGCTCTTGGTCGGAATGTTGAGGAAGTCAAACCTCTCCATAAGCAGATTGTTGAGGAGGACTATCCCCTCCACCGGCAGAGGGCTCCTTTATAGGGCTGAGTCCCGCCGCCAAGCCAAACGAGCCCTCTTTCTGCCGGTGGAGGGGATAGCCAGGAGGATGGGCAGCTTAGAGGCTCTGTACCGGCTCACTTGGTAACGGCTCGTAAATGAGATGTTGTGACGGGTCAAAGGTCGAGAATTTGGACGACAGTTTGCCGTAATTGCATGCTCCACAGTGCCAGAGCAGACAATCGCGAGCGGCAACACCAGTGGATTCAATACCGTATTTTATACTGCCAACTCACATCGCTCTACCGATAAATGTCATGTGCCTTGCAATCTGCAGATGAATCATACATAGCTCACAATCAAAGGGGAACCTCAGAGGGGGCAAGATTAGTGTATTCGATTTGCTCAGCATTCGAAGGACCATTTGAAAATGGCCGCCGAGTGCCCTCAGTTGATCCAGGGAAACGACTATCCAAAGTCTCTTGGGAGACTTTCGATTTCGAGACAGGCCGACTTCCGAACTAGTCTGACGCCTGTGAAAATAAGACGTTGTAGCTAATACAATTACTATGAACCTAAGTACAAAGGAACGGTCAAAGCTCTAGAGTCAATGTGTCAGCTGAAGGGTCAAATCCTGATTGTTTCGTTGTCAATGCGCCACAATCCTCCCACGGTGAAACGTGTCTTTGACGTCCTTTGTGCATTGTCGAAGACGTGTCCATTCCTTCGACGATCTAGGTAGATCCCTTCAGATAGTATAGAGACACCATGTCTTCGTGACTCTTCCTTGTAATCATTTTAGAAATTTTGGCTTTTTTCTTACCTACTAGCAGAGCCACATTAGCTTTTTGAATCTCACCATGTCATGTATCTTCAGTTTTGAACTCGAAACAATACCGGGAAGCACAAAAGAGCTATGTCTGCAGCACCCTTGGTTCGCCACCCTAGTGAATGATCAATCTCTGCACCCAATCCGAACTCCCGGTCGACAGCCTGAACCAGGTACACTCTGCCCCTTATTTTCCCAAACCCTCAACACCGAGCACACAGTAACAGCATGCCAATCATTCTACAAAGCGCCCGCCGCTCTCACAGTCTCCTTTCAACAGACTCCCCTGCAAAAGTATTTGGGCGAACTTCAATCCTTTTACTCCATCGGCAGCGGCTTAGACGGCTACGAAGGGATTTGCCATGGCGGTTTCCTATCAGCGACGCTCGATCATACCATGGCCGTTCTTGCACGCGCGTACCCGGGTGGAAAGGATGCTTATACTAAGTGCTTGCGCATCGAGTTCCAGAAACCGCTAAGGACGCCGGGAGCGGTGCTTTGTCGAGCGTGGATGACGAGGGTTGAGGGGAGGAAGATGTGGGTTGTTGGACGCATCGAGGATGAGAAGGGGGAGTCGTATTTGACTGCCGAGGGATTGTTTTTGAAGGGTGGCCAGGTGAAGCTTTAGGTGTTTTGTTAGGTGACATCGGGTGGGCTTTTTGAAGGGCTGGGATCTTTCAGAAGATGCTTACGATGCTGAGACGGGCCTGAGAGTATTCAATAGCTATACCCGCGAGGTGGAAGGAGATATAGAATCGGAGGAATTATGGACCACTTGACGCCAGCTTCATCTTGATACATTGAGGCCGAATCCCAAAGGATCTTGATTCTCGCCAGACCACTGTCACAACGAGCACATCCTCATTTTGGAGGAATGGCTCAATTGGGAAATACAAATGGACAGTCCTTCGTCTGGAACAGGGTCGAGAAAAGGTGTCATATCAGCGATAGTTGTACCCTTAGAAAAAGATACATGTCTCGTCTGAGGTCCTGAATATCGTTTACTTATCCCCTGACCTCAAATTCATCAGGGTACTGGATCTTTCTAGATGAGCCTTTCAACCCTGGGCTGTGACATTTGAAAGCCTTGGAGGGCCGTAGGATCACGGTCCAAGGTCACAGCAAGATTGCTACCAACGATAGATGCTGCGGTAAGACTTCAGACTATTTGTGTTCTCTCGTGATAGTATCCATTATTACACTCTTCATCCGCAGGCCTCTCGTGAAGTGGAATATTGAAGAAGCTGACAGATCGGAATCAAACATATTCTGTACTTGGGAGAAGCTCAGTCCGCTCCAAAAGGGAACATTTGCTCCATACTAGTGGAGCTAAGCCTATCCAAGCCAACAAATTCTATGGATCCAACTTCCAATCCCTAGTGAAAACATGGCGAAAGGATACAATACCTCTAACTTCAAGCCTTGATAATTGTACACATCGGCTGTTTTAGCTTAGATGGTCGCTGAAACATTTATAGATAAGCCTTTCTTCTACAACTCTGCCTTATGGTACTTTCCCGTAAGGCTAATCGCTGTTGAATTGTGGTGATTGTCGAGAGGCTACGTTGTGGTTCTTCGCCCCCACCAAAAACTGTAGGTCCTGTTCTCAATATTGATACGGTACATGCGCGTCAATAGCTCACGGTAACCCAATCCTAAATACCGTACAAGCTTCAAGGCGTATAAGGGTAAAAACCTCCAATTTAGAGGTCCATGTTTGGTGGAGAGGCTGTCAGGGTCAGGTCGATTACCTTGGAAACTTGTCAATGATTGACAATGAATGACATCGAGGTGCGGAGACTGGAGAACATCCAGCGTAACAAGGACCACTTGAAGGAAATAGGAATACTGTACACCCCTGAAATCGCTACTCGAGACCAAAAGAAAAACCCGCCGGCCAAAAAGCGAAAGCTCGAGCAGCCTGCCCTCCCTCCCTCGCGATCGTCAGCACGCATAGCCTCTGCCCCGGCTCGACCCTCTTACAATAAAGACGAGAAAGACGAAGCTGGCGTACCAGTGAAGAAGGGCTCCAAACCAGCCGCTAGAAAGAGCAAAGAGCCAATCGTAAAAGCAGAAGAGATTGCAGAACTTCCCGCGAAGGACATTGAGAGCAGACGTGCCGGATGGACAGCATGAGACGCTACAGCACCGCCACCTACGCATGATGACGAGTCTACGTTTCATTTTTAGGATCAGCCCACCTTCACGCCCAATAAGTCACCTGAGGAGATGATGCGTGAAGGCTGCTTTGGCGGCTCGTACTGGCGGTCACTCTACTTGCGAAGATTGGGAACTACAGTTGCCGACGATTGACAAGAGCTGCCAGAGTCGTGGATCTCTGGCCTCCATTTTGGGAAGTTCTTGACCTCTCCGAGCTACGACCCAGAAGTGAACAAACACAAGGTGTCCAGTGGACAGACCATAGAACAATGGGAAGCTGCTGGCTGGATCAATCACACATGTGATGTCCGAGGCTGGTTCCAATGGTATTGTCGCTTCTACATGGGTCGCAGATGCGAGGACGATGAAAGACAGATAAGCAGATGGCGCAAGTGTGTGGGAGAGACAGGGCGTTGGAGGAGGATGCTGCTCAAGAAATCCGTGTCCACGGGAATTAGGGAGGTCTTTGATGACGGAGAGGAAGAGGAGGGCAATGACGTGAGTCCGGTCATGCACCAGACTTGTCATCACTGGGCGTATGAGGTGAGGCAAGGAGACCTTGACAGGTTTCAGGCTACAGCATCATGAACCAGGAGCGAGCTTATGGGGAAAAGGATGTCTCAAGCAATAGCTGACGTAGTTGAGATACTCCTCAATGTCAAGCCACGCGACCGGGCCCCGCTCTTTTCAACCCGTAGAACGATGTTCTTCGGCCCCATAGAATCGAGCTTGCCTCCTAAATTTTGCAGTGACGAAGTGCATAATGATTGATACCAGCATCAACGGATTGCCAACCAATATGGTCCGAGGCTAAGCAAGACCTGGTACCGTTTCGCGCGACCAAAAGAATCGATCTCGTATACTCGTAGCTCGCGTCCATGGGGTGGTGTAAGCGACCGCACTCTCGCTGTCGAGAGCCCCTGCAACCCATCTCAACCGATACAATCTCCCAGATGGCGCGTTCTCCATTATGCAGATAGCCGTCCAATAAATACGAAGATGGAAGCTGGGTGGGAATTGTCCATGCACGAACAGGGGATTGACCTGTTCACTACTAATCGTAATTCTCGTCACGCATCAGCTTCTTGCCATTCAAAATCTCGAGTCGCCAAATGCTAGCTCAAGCTCCCTGAAATCTTTGTCTATTTGTCATGCGATGGATTCGGTTACCCGTTCAGTTGTTGAGTACCAAAAGTGACTTTCCTACACCATCCGTTCCATGTCAAAAAATTAGCCAAGTCCAAGTACTACACGAATACATTTTCCTTGGCAAGCATTGGTCCGATTCGATGCCGTAAGTACCAGGTGCGGAAATGTCTCAATTTGACAGATTTCAATCCCCGTCTTGTACGTGGAAATCCCTTAGCCGATCCCCAGACTTTGAGCACCAAAATTGAATGTAAGAAGGTATTCGTGACGGATCACTAGGGATTCTCGGCCCTTTGAAGGTCCTTACGGGTCCTGCCTGTCAAGCACGGTTTCGTAGTGGGACTAAAGAGGATCATTTGACTCGTATGGCGTGGCCATGTAGGTCAATTGTCGAAGGAGGTGCTGAATAAAGAAACAGTCAGCAATCGGTGGATCTTACCAACTTTCATTGGAGCAGCTCTGGTAACAGAAGATCCCGTTGCTGTTAATGTTTAGTATTTGCCGGCAGGACACTCCGGATTCGAATACTTAAAGCCGCTGGGGTAGCGGAAGCTTGATCTATGGTCATCGAAAGTAAATGAGCCAGCAAATCCAGATACCTGAGAGCGTAGCGAAAACTTTGGGGCTGTGCACTGATTTCGTACTAAAAGACCTTATCCAGCAGAACGCTTCCAGGATGGACTCCACATCATTCTTCTTGGACTCGGATTATATTGTAGGCTCCAGCTACCATAAATTGGGTTCCATGCGCATCGTGTAGGCCAGCCGGTTTGATGCCATGCTTGGGCTGACGATCCAAAGCATTGGGATCGTCAAGATGAATCTGTACTTTGGAGTCAAGCACAATCTGACGTCGTACGCTTCGTTCAAACTGTTGGTTCTTTACTGGCTGACGTCTAATCATCATTCTCTGCTGCAAAAGGCCTCCATGCTGCTCGTCGGTATCTTACATAATGCTAGCAGACACTGTGGCGTTTGTACTTTGCCTGATAAGCATATCTGTCATCTCCGCTCTCAATGCCGGTGCTATCTCCTGCAAGTAGCCGCTGAGTACAGCTCTCGAGAGGAAGTGGTCATTCTAGTGGATATTCATTGGCTGTGAGAAGTGAATGAAGCCCATTCTCCTGTCCCCGCCATTCTCGTGTTGCATTAGCTTCCGGCGATCAAATTTCTCAAGTAACAGCACCGCAGAAGAGTCAGCAAGATACGCACTCTGTGTTATCATAAAACGCTGGTCTCATCGTAGCTCTATGTAAAAGTCAAGGCTGAGTCTATTGGGATCCTACAACCTACTGCTGACTTCACTACCACGGTTTCAGCATGGAGGCCCTTTGTCCCGCGCCTATTCGCGAAGTGGCACCGCACATTCCCAAGCCAACAATCAGCAACGAGGCCCGAAATTGGAGCAGCAATATCAATAAGCCTATATGTTTCGAATCCTATTCGGCATACATCAAATACCATATGGACCATGAAGGGTCCGGCATAGATCTTGATCCTCTGTACAAATACGTCGAAACTTCTCGCAATCTTCAGGAGAATCACTATGACCTATGCTACCTAATGGAAATCTTACGAGGTGAAGGTCCCGAGGTCGCTTTAGGCCACCGGTATCAGGGTGGATGGAGCCCAGAATTTTCGAAGCTCTTATGCAGGCCAGGAGACAATGCCATCGTACAGATTGTGCTATGGCTGACTCCTTGGGGTCGACATCCTGATATACGATTTCTTGATTCGGTTGGCTTGCTTTTACACATCCATCCTAGATTTTTTGATGACCTTTTCTGCGACCGCGATGGTTTCGATGATAGGCTTTACAAAACACGCACGACCCCATTTCAAAAGCCGGATCATGTCCTCCTAGGTGATACAGTTGCTACCATAATACACCATCCGGTAGGCAGTGGTGAGACGGCTGTCGTCGTCATTGCAAGCGCCTTTGATTGGCCCAGTCACGAGCTCCGATGCGTCATAGACCGAGATACCATTCGACAGGCTACCTCTCTAGCTGGGCAGCAAGGGCGAGCCCATGGAACAACATGTTTCCCGATGTATCCCAGAGATACCAATATCTGGCGGCAAATCTACATGGAATGCTTGCGGCATCTATGTAGACAGAGAGGCTTTTCTTGCTCAAGGGATAACTCTCTATCCTCTCTTGCGCTAATACCTCTCTTGAGGCTTGATCACATCAGACTACAGGACAAACATCAGAGAACACACGCGGAATTTATGAAGGTGTTTCGGGATTCTTCGCATGAGGATTACGAATTGCTATACTTCAGTCAACAAAGATTTCGTCGTCAAATCGAGGAATCAGAGGCGCAAGAAGAACATTTGAACGCATACATCTCTGCACAATACCATCCAGGACGCTGGAAAGGACGAGCGGCTTATCGGGAAATCAAGGAAGCACATGGACGTGTGGTGCGTCAAGCACGCCGACTTGATAAGGAGATCCAAGAGTTTATACAGCTCTTCACTGGAAGACTAGCCCTCCTTGAATCAAGCGAGTCCATCAAAATGTCTTCGTTGCAGATCCAGGAGTCTAAGAGAGGTTAGTCATACATACTCTTTCATGCCGGACCTTGACTAATGAGAGCTCCAGCCAAACTTTGTAAGTGTGATCGAGAGAGTAAATGTTTCACGGTTTTAGACTGACTGGTCGCAGTTGCGGTACTCGCTTTCATCTATATACCGGTCAATCTTGCAACGTCCATATTCGGTATGAACATTCAACAGCTTAATCGAAGTGGGCAGAGCCTTTGGGTGTTTCTCTGTACCGCTGGGGTCGCACTCCTGCTGACAGGAATGCTGTGGTACTGCGCTGAAGAGATAAGCAAGTACAGAGCGTGGACACAGCAGTTGATTGACTGTAAGAGGGAACGACTAATTTCTGCCCAAGGGGTGGCACCGGAAATACAAAAGCATGGTATATTGGTAAGATTCAGCTTGCTTCTGTGGCTTGTGCGCAGGGGTCAGTGGCCGTGGTCGTGGCGTTCTGGTGCATGGTTCCATATACTTATAAATAGCGAACGACTACCCGAAGTTGAGGAAAACCTTGGCATAGGCCTCCGCAGACAATTTCCGAATGAATGGCCTCTCTGGCAGGTCCCTGCAGGTCAATATGTCTCCAAAGCGATGCGAGACGATTGCATTGACTACACCCCATGGAAAGCTGCAATTTACTGGCCTGTGCCGACCCTTCGCGGGAATCGTTCCAGGACCAAGTCGTCTTCTGGGCAAGCTACAGATGGTGCTTAAAGGTTGAATCATACGGCACAAGACTATGCGAGACCGTTTATCAATCGTCTGACGAATGCGCTAGGTGTGGTGGAATGCGAGATAGAAAGCCTTGCAGCTTGGTATAGGACTGTTTCCAAATGATTGCATTATGGAGGCGAGAGAAGACGTGTAATTTTCGGTCTTCACTATTGTACCAGTGAACGTGGGGTCGTGGTAGATACCGTGAATACATTCTCTTCGTCCTCGAACATCTGTCTTGGGTGCTTGTCTATCTTCGAGTGCCTCGGCCGCCCTAGCAAATCAAAAAACCCCTTCGCACGAGTACAGAAGCCCATTAGCAAGGGCTACCTCACACTAACCAAACAGCATTCAAAGCTACAAATGACAGTGAGCCCGCATGGCGAATTTTCTTGTCGAAACACTCTGCCCCTACGGAACTAGTCTCATATTAGCCCTTCTGCCTTGTCAACCATATCTCCTATGACTTTTTTAAACTTCTTTCTCTCCTCTAGCGGCAAATAATGTCCTCTGCCGTCAAAAACTACCCTCGTTATTTCGCCTTCTCCTCCTCCAAGCCCATTCAAAAGCACTTCCATATGCGGGAAAGAGATTAGGTTGTCGATCGTTCCATGTACCACCTGTATTCTATCACGGCCCACTTTATCCGCAATCTCTTGCAACTGCGCATTGGATTTTTTGTGCCAGCCCACTGCCAGGATTTGGCACAGAAATCCTTTTCGAGTAAATGTCAAAGAATCTCGCCGTTTTGTGAGCTCTTGTGCGACGAAACGATCTCCGTTCGTTGGGAAGTTCCCATCTGCATCGGGCTCTGACAGCCACGACTCGCTGACCCGAGTTTTGATTTCGGCGACTTGGGCATCGATAGATTTAGGGATCCTGTAAGACTGTGAGACCACGAAATGGGCGTAAAATAACAAAAAATCTTACAGTATGTTGATGCGATCTCTAAGACTCTCCAAGTATCCCTAATGTTCATCAGCAGCTGCCACAAACCAGAACCTACAATACATACCACAGTGTTCATGAGATAGGCGCCCGTGGACACAAATGACAGGCTCGTAAATCTCTCCGGCTCGAGATACGCCTACCTGTAGATCAGTACCTTTGTTGAACAACTTCAGGAAAACAGACCCACCATCTCTTGCGCAATCATGCCGCCCATGCTTATTCCTACTACATGGACTGATCTCTTGCCAGTCCAGCTAACATGATCAAGCAGCTCCAACGTATCTCTGGCCATCTCAGACGTCGAGTATCGCAACAGAGGCTTATCGCTCTCTCCCATGCCTCGATTGTCGAAGATCAGACACGAATACTTCGACGCTTCATCGTGGCCAAAGTCTTGGGTCTGGCGTTGCCAATACCACTTCAGCGCTCCAAGCCCCATAATCCACTAATCATGCCATCAGCCACAGGTCCTTAAAGGTTGTCAGTCTATACTTTATGCTTACTATCATGTGGATAGGCCCAGTGCCATGGATCTCATACATGAGATTGAATGGACCGCCTCGCCCCTTGGCCACGCTGCACTTGGCCTTTTTGGTGGGTTTAAGATCCCATATCACGTTCTGCTTGAAAGCAGGATGTTGCACAATTTCGGCAGCGGTAAGAGGCATATCTACAATGCGGCCTTTCTAATCTATACAGTTCCCAAAGCGGAATTCGAGGTTTTACAAGGCTGCTTTCAGCCTTAGTGAAGCTTTCTGTTGAAATAGAGTGCATCGGACACGAGATAGGTTCTACACATAACAAAGAATGAAACAGAAAGTTCCAAGATATCTAGCCTCCCGCTCCCGGTAGCCTGGCGCTTAGGGCATTTGCTGCCTAAAATAGCCCCGTGGCTCGCCCTACAGGATTGCATCGGCGATGAGGCCCCTTCGTCCTCCACGAATCCATCCCATACGTGGCTAAGCCGCTTCTTACAAACGTTGTACGCATCGAAACGATGTCCTGTTCGAGGTAACTCTTGGCATTGGATGCTATCTATAACGAATGTTCGGACTGGATGTCGTACACAAAGATCATCACTACTCTATCTTACAACCTCATTTTCGCAACGACTCAGTATCAGTGACTTCAGCCCAACCACCCCTCTCTGCAAGGCCGGCGAAATTTCTACGCCTTGGCCTCTTACTCCGCTCCATTTTCCCCATTGCCTGCAACACCTCCAGATCCCGAATTCGGGACCTGGTCAGACGCTGATAAAAGTATAGTAACGCGTTTCAAATTACTTTTGAAAGGTCAAAATGTGTTTAGCGTTGATTTGTTTATGAGCTATCTTGAATGTTGCGTTTTGTTGAGTTGAGGATTTGGAGACTGGAAGAGTGCGTCTTTGAACGAGGATGACCTGGGAAAGGAAATAGTGCCATCTTTGTAGTATTTGCTGCTCCTTACAATGGTATTGTTTACGTCATCCTGTTCCATCTCTGTCATGACCATAGCCGATTTCTACATCATTTCTCCAATCTCACCATCTGCCCTCGTCGTATCATCGTTCGTTAGGAAGAAGTTGGTTTTACATCAAAGTAAGTAGATTTTCTTGTATTGAGCAGATCTGCTGCCGCCATGAAACGCTTGGTGTCTGGTCGTGAGTGACGCCTTCTGCGTCATTGTGATCGTTTCACCCCAATAGTAGAAATCTGGGGTTCCTGAGGCTCTCGTGATCATCATCATCAGGTTCTTGATTGGACGTTGTAGAAACCGATTTCAGCCTTCTCCGATGTGCCTTGTGTTTCAATTCGTGGATATAGAAGCTCATCAGAAAGATAACGGGGCATTTTTGCGTACGCACCCAATGAAGTCACTCATTTAAATGCGGCGAGCCCGTCATGAAAGCGATGGCGGCCAGGTGCATCCTTCCTTGGGGTTGATGCGTCTCTTCAAAGATAGTTTGATCTCGACCAGGGGACTTTGCCACCAATTCCCAGGTTTGGGGCTCTTTTTAACACCCGTGCCGTGTCTGAAGTGCATATCAGGCTAAGGATCGACAGTACTGAGCAGAGCGGTATCTCAGACATGACGACACAGCGATTCACATGGATTCCTCCGAGACATGCCCGCCTTTATATTTGGCTATTTTAATATTCTTGCGGAAATCATTGTATTGCATAATTGTAGACGGGCATTCTGTGCATTGAAACCGCGTAAAACATTGGAAGACTGGACTCTCCAAGACAGAAAATAGGTAGGCAGTGGGGGATCGAACTTTATAATCACGAATAATATCTCAAGTGCTTCTAAGACCGTATGACGGAATGGGTTTGATTTGCTGACAGTACGCCAGGATAGCACCCGACTGGCATACATAAAAGGCTAACAGCAAGTCGCCATCTTGGAGCTTACACATCACCCGCGAGAGCACAATCATAGCCAATCAACTACACAGAATTTCAGAACTTTACAGCAACACAAACAATTTACTTAACAAAATACGCTGCACCATTACGACCACCACAAGCAGCCTCATCTTTCCTCTACGCTCTCACCTCATCCGCAGCACCCTTCAACGGCGGCCCAGCGCACGCAAAACAACGCAAGAACGTAGGATGACCTCTTCTTCTCCACCACCAAATGCTCTAAACGAACCGCGTCTAGTCCCGCGTCAGGACGACTGCACCGATGATCTTTACGGTAAAGTCACTAAAAAAGACGGCGACGCTTTTGAGGGAGGGAGCAGTTCACGTTGAGAAATTAGGGGTGATGTTGGTATCACTACGAGCCATAAATCAAAGCGTCAGGATGTAGATGGCGGGATCGTTGGGGTCGAGGTAGACGGATCAGCGGAGACTATCGATGATATTTACGGAGGCACAGGGGGTGGCATAACCCCTTGCCGGTCCAGCCCTATCGCCTAACACCAGAGGAATAACGAAAATCACGTCTTTGGGAGGGTATCTGCTTGTAGACCCCCTGTATCTGGATGCTATAGATCTGGTAACAGCGTACGAGCTTCGTTGTTGAGTGGTTGTTAATAGATTACTCAATTAGTGGAGTAAGTACATAATTTCTATAGTACTAGGCGGTAGGGCTGGACCGGCAAGGGGTTATGCCACCCCCTGTGGAGGTGCCGGCGACATTTACGGAGATGACGGCGACACTAGCCACCGCGGATAGGGAGAAATTTGTACTCAAGGCAGTGGTTTGATTTGGACCGTGTAGATCAATTGTGTATGCTAGATCGGGGTCGCTAGCCGAGAATAGACTTTCTATTGGATTTTCAGACCATGAATCCTTTTGCAAACTGACTCGGAAATGCTTGCGTGATAGTACATAGTACTGTCCTTGTGGAAGTAGACTTCAGCAATGGCACCGCGCTGGGAATTGCTGCCGAAAGCAGGAGACTAATGGAGCGACCCTGAGGGTACGGATTAGGACTAGGACCGGATTTGAATTGAGAATCGTGAATAGTAGTTCGTATAGACGCTGTGCTCGGAATAGGATTGGAGGATAGATTGCGATGTGCTGCAGGCTGCATTGTATTGAGGTATGTTCGGGGACTTCATATACTTTATGCATGCATGATTATTCCAAAAACGAAGAATCAAAAACTTTACTTTCGATTTTCTTAACGGGTCCATCAAGCCCCAAAAGTTAAAGAAGTGAAAGGAGCTGCACGCTGCAGCGTGCATCGAGCTACTTCTACATACAGCACATAGCAGGCCCGTCTAAACCTCTTGCCAGAGTGGAAGGAGTCGTGGGTACCCTGGACTACTACTCGATGATTCGACGGTCTACAAAAGGCGCACCCAGAGCTTTTGGACAATTTCATCGGCGACATGTTCGATCGAATGAACCAGCAGCTATGACGATTTCCAGTTGACACCAATACAGAGTCTTGGCGCCCTGATGGTTCAGTGAAGCTTTCATCCCGTGTGTGTCATGCCGACCCGGAGAAAGTGGCCAATAGGGGCAGCGATAGAACTACCCGAAACGACGGCGCCAACGGCCCAGTCACCACGCAGCCCTCACACCCGATTAATCTGAAACGTACAACAACAAAGCTGAGGTGAAGTTGGGGAGCATCGTCAGCGCTATGCAGGTACAAGTGTTGGGGGTTTACCCCTTTGCGAGGAGCAGAAAGCCTTTGAGAAACATTCTCTCGAACCCGGCTCCGTCTTGCTACCATCCCGATCATCTACAGGCTGTGCCTACAAATTCCCATATACCTCTCGATCTACCAGCTGGCTGTGAATACCCTACCTTCCTTAGATCACTACCACCAACATGTTCGCGCGCCAGATCCTTTTGCTCGCCTTGAGGTAAGATCCTTCGCTGTATCTACAACAACAACGCTCCTACCTCAAGCGTTCAGAACCACAACTGACAGCCGCGTCGTCTATAGTATCCTGCCTCTCACCCTCGCCAACCCTCTCAAACCAATCGAATTTTACACTCCGTCTCTCTCCTCCACTGGCACAGCAACCGTCACCGCAACTGCCACCGCCACAGACCCTACCTGCCCCACCGCCACTATCAAAGTCCACGCTCAGGAGGCTGGGGTGTGCCGCCGCATGGCCTGCCCTATGGTGGCCGACCGGTGCATCATTGAGGAGACAATACCATGCGGTTGCGCGAGTCCTGTGCCAACGGTGACGGTGACCACAAGTGCGTGTGGGGAGTGTCCCTACAGCGGATGTGGGACTACTTACGTTGGAGGAGTCTGCTCGTGAGGAGAATGTTTCCTGGAATTGAACCTCGATTTAGGAAAGAACAAAGCTGTGATGGATGTATCGTGGGCCAAACTTATCGCTAATGTGTTGCATTGAGGCACATTTTGGGCGCCCACATGGACTTTGCATTGCGAAAACAAACCATCCCATGTACCAATAGTGACATCGTCGTGTAATATATCCAGCATGGACATGAAATGCTTCGCATATCGGAAAGATTGCGAATGGAAACATGCAGGGAACTATCAGCAGTCTTTCAGCTTGCACATTCGCACAAAATTATACCATTCAGTTGTCGAAGCTCCATTGCGCGAAGCACATTACCATTGCAGTTTCAGGGACTTCACTATGATGTTATGTGGCGAGCAATTTCTACTTTGCCTGCTAAATATGGTTGAAGCCCATGTTCTACTAATTGAATTTGCTCTGCTAATTGATGTCAGAGTCCGGTTGTGGAATGCATGAACTGGCAGATGGCAGTCTCTTTCCATTGATGTTCGCGAGGCACGAGTACACTGCCTCTTTCTTACAACTACCACATCCAAATTTCGAGACAAAGGCCGAACACGATGTGATTAATTGCAATCTTGTCTGTTTCAAGGCCACCACCTCATTAGTCCCTACATCTCCCTCGACATTGCTCCTTGCGATAGCTCTTCAGGAGTCTTCCTTTCTTTTTCTTGTGTGGTAGCTGCCCACCATGCATCTCTCTCTTCTCGCCATCATCGCCTTACTGGCCAGCGATGCAGCTTGCCGAAACGCCCCCCGCTGCCTCGGCCAACTCCACCGCAACGTCGCCTGCCTCTCCAACGCAGCCAACCAGCCCGACCAAACAGCGCCCCCGATGGCTGCCCCAACAGGCAACGCATCCGAATCCCAGACTTGGCCCTATTGTGCCCAGATATGTGCCAACGAGACCGTCCCCGCATCTGGCTGCAACGTAAAAGACATCAACTGTGCCTGCAGTGCAGATTACAGGAGCAAGATGCCAGCTTGTGTGCAGTCGAGCTGTAGTGCGAAGAGCGATATTAGGCTGTCAAGCATGCTGAGCCAGCAGCTTTGCGGACCGAGCTATATGGCTAATGGAAGTTTGGCTTCTGCTGTTCAGAGTGCGGTCGCTGCTGCAACGACCGCGGCGGCATATTTTACGCAGGGGGAAGTTCCGACTGAGCCTTTGAATTACCCTCCTTGTGCTGTGGGTTCCACACTCGTGTTGTGTTGGGTCTGCGACGAGTTACTGATATGGTGATAGCAAAACTGTAACAATGCGCACGACTACGGTGGTTGCAACAGTCTTTCCAATACGACTTGCTTGTGCAAAGGCCCTGCCTTCTCTGAGTCGGTTGGTTCGTGCTATACCGCTTTCTGCAACACGGACGATCTGCAAAGTAAGTCGTTCGCTTGCAATAAGATCTTGAGAGAGTTCTTACACTGATGGTGGTGCGCTTTTAGCTGTCACAGACTTAAAAGACAAACTCTGCTTCTCCGTCGGCGGTATCTCCAATACATCCAACTCCTCGGTACTCGCTTTCACCGGCGAAGCGCCGAGAACTTCGTTCGACGCTCGTGTCTGGGTGGGCACGGTCGTCACTGGTGGAATCATCGGAGCGTTGCTCGCGCTGTGACACACTTGAAGTTGTCCTAATCATGGCAGGATAGAGCTTTTCTCAAGTTTCAGAAGGCAGCATAGAAAGTTTTCCTTTCTTCGCATTTGGCTGGTGCGGAACGCGTGGACAGTGCCTCGCAAGAGTTTGTTTGCCCTTTGTTCAGCATTCCTTCGTTTCTTTCTTTCCATCTGCAATGGCAGGCTTCTTTTAGTGCGTGGCTTTATCGAACGAATCTTGAGGTGGTGAAAGTATTGGGCGATGTCCAAAAACACTTCCACAAAGACAAATGAATTCGTGATTCCACTAGATTGATACCTTCATTCGGGTGATCGGCATTGTATACAGTGCATCTTTCATTTGATTCCGACCTTTTCCGGATCATTTATTGGGGTCGACTCGAAAAAGCCTGGCGCGCATTTATACATCCTCCGGGTTTATCCGTTCTTGCGGCAGGGCCTCGCCCAGGCGCAATTCCCGTCCTATTAATTTGGGGGGTAGTCCCCGTTGGATTGCAACTACCATTCCCCGTCAGCCTGGCTTACTAAGCAGGTCTTGGCTTAGGGCTAGGGCAAGCCCCTTGAGATAATACATAGCTGGTAACTGCCATAGTTACTACTCCTTAATGAATTATATCAATATATAGAAGAACTATACCTATGGACGTTGCTAACGGGTTATAAGCCCGGTATATGACGTACCTATTATATAGTTTATTTAGCGTATTCCTAGGGCGAGCTAGAGAGCCGTTAGGGAAATAACGGTATTTTACGCTTCTTATACCGCTACTTTAAGAGTAAAATCCCTAAAATCCCTAACGTTAATTACTCCTTATCTATATTACTCTTAGGTATAATAGGAGGTAATAGTAATATAAAGATCCCTAAATTAAAGGGTAAGAGTAATTAGGAGTCGTAGAAAGTCGATATTACTACCGTTCTAGAGGCTGAAAAGGTCTAAGGGTATATTATCGATAAAGAAAAATATTAATATCCTATCGCCCTAGATCCGCTAATTAGAATATTAGTATACCGAGATAATTAAAGAAGACTATATAAAGCTCTATTTATTACGCCGGAAAAAAAGAAGGAGTATAAGGTAGCTAAAAAGAAATATTAAAAAAAACTAGGCGAATAAAAGAATAATTATAAAACGGTATAATTATATTCTATTTAACCTAGAACCGAACCTAAAGACTTATATCGCCGGCGTTACGAATAGTATTAAAGCGATAAATATTCTTTACTAACTTTTCGAGTATTCTAACGCGTAGACCGTTGATTTATATATATATTAAATTACTCGTAAAGACTAGGATAACTTTAAGTCCTTACTAAAATACGGGAACTATATAAAGACGCACTAAAAGAGGCTCGTTAATATAGGAACTTTATTACCCGAATAAATACTAGCGTTATACTTTAGAGTAGGAATCATCTACAAAAGTGTAAGCGACTCTGAGAATCTTATTTTGCTCGGAGCGCTTAGGCCCGCTCGCGAGCGCTAAAATAGCTTAGATTTAATTAGGGATTCTCAGGCCCGCTTAGGCTCGCTCAGGCTCGCTCAGGATTATTTAGGATTCTCAGGCCGCTCAGGGCCGCTTAGGGCCGCTCAGGATTATTTATTTACATGGCCATTACTACTACTATAGATATACGCGTATACATGGCCCCATAGATATGCGCATTCATGGCCATTGCTGCTCCCATAGATATGCGCATATATGGCCC
>JAABUK010003388.1_pt1 | contig 27025 bp, 24 predicted proteins | sample 5559141 | NCBI WGS metagenome assembly JAABUK01 (sample SAMN10711869, study PRJNA513367) | rock metagenome | isolation source: Antarctica rocks | place: Antarctica: Victoria Land, Pudding Butte nord | collected 2016-01-03
ACGGCCGTACCTCTGAAACTCCGCCTGACTCGCAAAGGTCCGCTGGCTCATCGCTCTTCGCCCTCAGAGATCAAGATTAATCAATCAGGCTGGGGACGCAGAACTTGTGCAGAGACTCCCTAGGAGGTTCGAGAGCGATGCTCTCGGGATCTCTGGAGATAGATGAGATCGAGTTCGAGCCCGGTGAACCAAGTGCCGGATCTCCTGTGTAACCGATAGGTGAGGTCAACCATGTCGCCGGCGGTAAAAGCCAGGTCGCGGCAGAGAGCCGGCCAGTCGGTAGCGCGACTCCAACCGATTGCCTGAAGGGGAGGTGCGCCGGGAGCTGGAGTGAGTTGAAGACAGATATGGCGGTCTTTGATGACGCGAACCGGGGCGGCGAGGACCAGTGCGGTGGTCGCGAAGATGGGTTCAGGATGGCCGTTGCCGAAGGGGGCGCAGCGGCCGAGCCAGTCGCAGAGCTCTTCATTCAGCGACTCGTGAGGGATCTCGGCGTCGCAGAGAATTGGCGGGGCGAGGAGGCCGGCGGTGAGGATGGCTGCGCCATGGGAGCGCAGACGGTCGCGAAGAAGTGGGACATGCGGTGATGGAAGGGAGAAGCCGACGGCGTGGGCGTGACCTCCAAAGCGGGTAAACAGCGTGTCGGCAGGGGCCTGTTCGCACCCGATGGCGTGAACGGCTGAAAGGGCGTCGAGAAGGTGAAAGCCGGCGATTGAGCGACCTGAGCCGTGGGCCTGAGCTGGACCCATGCCCTCGGCGACCTCGTGCGTGAGGACGAGGGCGGGGCGACCCGTGCGATCGACGATGCGAGAGGCAAGAATACCGAGGACGCCGCGATGCCAGGCGGGATGGTCGAGGACGATGGTTTCGGCGGGGAACTGAGGGTGTTGGGTGAGAATGGCGGCAAGCCGTTGCTCGATATCGCCGAGGGCTTCGCGTTCGGTCTCACGGCGGGCTCGGTTGAGGTCATCGAGCTTGTGGGCTAGATCGGTGGCACGCTGGGGGGAGCGAGTGAGGAATAGCTCAATGACGTCGTCAGCAATATCCATGCGACCGGCGGCGTTGATGCGAGGAGCGATGCGAAAGCCAACTTCGGCGGCGGTTGGGGCACGGTCTGGGGGAAGATCCGCGACACGCATGAGCTCCCGAAGGCCGGGCTGGACGGGGTTGGCGAGCTCGCGAAGACCGAGGGAGACGAGGACGCGGTTCTCGCCGAGAAGGGGGACGGAATCGGCGATGGTGGCGATGGCGACGAGCTTGAGAAACGAGGGGAGGAGGACTCTGTTGAGGCGTTCTAGCCAGGCCTGGGGATCAGGTTGGGAGTTGGCTTGCGCCAGGAGGAGCGCATGAGCGAGTTTGAAGGCGACTGCGGCTCCGCAGAGGAATTTGAAGGGGTAGAGACAGTTAGGCTGGGCGGGGTTGATGACGGCAACGGCTTCGGGCAGGCCGGTCTGGAGGTCGGGGAGGTGATGGTCGGTGACGATGAGGTCGAGACCGAGATGTCGGGCCTCGTTTGCGGCGGTGAAGGCCCGGATGCCGGTGTCGACGGAGATGACCAAGCGGATGCCGGCGGCGGCGGCCTCGGCGAGACGGGCCGATTGCATTCCGTAGCCCTCCCGGATGCGGTGGGGGACATGCCAGGTGACGAGAGAATGTGCGGGGCTCGACGGCGGGGAGATGCGATCGATCGCGGTCTTCAGGAGAACGGTCGCAGTGGTTCCGTCGACATCGTAGTCACCGTAGATGAGAATGGGTTCCCTGGCGGCCACGGCCTGTTGTATGCGGGCAACGGCGCGGTCGATGCCCAGCATGAGTTGGGGGGCATGGAGGTGATCGAGTGTGGGGTGGAGGAAGGCATCCGCCTCCGCGGGGGTGCGGGTGCCGCGGGAGACGAGGAGGTGGGCAACTGCGTGAGGGCAGAGGAGGTGGGTGGCGAGATTGCGGACGAGTACCGGGTCGGCGGGACGGGTCTCGAAAGGGGATGTTTCTACTGCTTCCACTTCAGCGCCTCCGCAAGCCGATGCTGCGGCAGTCAGGATTCGTCGGAGTCGTCTACGACTAAACCGCCCAGCTCGGAGACGGTTTCCATAAGGTTCTGGAAACGGTCATACCACTCTGTCGCGGTTTCGAAGAGGAACATGACGCCCTGGTGGGCAAAGCCGAGCTGGAGGTAGCCGATCTTGCCGACATGTTTGACGAGGTACTGTGCGTCTTCAATCTCGGTAGCCTCGATGTCAGGAAAGTTCTGGTCGCGGATCTGATCGAGGAGGATGGAGACATCAGATTTTTCCAGGATGACCTCGCTCATGGTGACGAAGGGGGAGCCGGCGGCCTTGGCGTGCTCGACGAAGTCTTTCCAGCTATCCGGTGTGTCTTCCTCGAACAGGATGGAGGGCACGTCTTCGGTGACGTAGGCGGGCAGGCGACGCATGCCGTGGCCGGCGATGAAGGCGATCATGTCGTCTTTGAGCGTGATGAGGTTGTCAGGTTGCATTAGAGCCATTTTCGCAGATTGGCGGGTGAGGCGCATCGGAGGGGCGGACGGAGAGTGGATTGGGGGTTGACGAGGGGGTGAGGGGCGCTTGGGATTGGGGTGGGAAAGCCGGATTGGTGCGGGGTAAGGAGAGCGCTTTCAGAGTGGTACTATCTGGGGCAGACCAATGATTTTCTCCAAAGACTATGTAGGGTATCTAGCGCGGCAGACGGTCAAGCATCTTGTGGAAACGAAGATGATCGAGACGAGCAAGCTGGTCCTGGTGAACGAGCGGGTGGGGGCGGCCATGGTGGAAGAGCTGGCGCTCGAGGACCGGATCAACGACGAGGTCCGGTTGATTCTGGAGGCGATCCAGGAGGATATGCATAAGGGCGGGGTGAGCTACCCGGAGATGTTCAAAAAGGTCAAGATGAAGCTGGTGAACCAGTACAAGGCGGTGCTGTGAGGATTTCGCGCGATAAGTTGAACAAGCTGGCGCACACGGTGGCCGATACGCTGGCGGAGATCCAAGAGGTCGACTTCAAGGAGGACCGCAACACGATCCGGCAGGAGGCGCGGAAGGCTCTGGAGAAGTTGCTGATGGACGAGTTGAAGATCGACCAGGCGGCGCGATTGAAGATTGCGTCGCAGCGCAAGATCATTGTCGAGGGATCGCAGGAGTGGGATATTTTGTACCGCAAGTACTACAACGACGAGGTGAAGAAGCTCGGGTTGTAGACTCCCTCCCCCTCCCCCCCGGTAAAGTGTGCAAAGTCTTCGGTCGAAAGGACTTAGGTCCGGACCGGAGGGCACCTACGCAGCAAAGTCTCTGGCGGCGCGGGTTGAGGTCCGTAAAGTCTTCGATTCACGGCCTTTATGCCATGACTGTAGCTTAGTCTGAATCTCCGGTAAACCGGCCTGTCCGAAGCGATGGATCGGATGTCTTTTATCTCCCTTTACTCCATGATACCCGTCGGGTGTCCCGGGTTCGGCCACCCGGCTGACTGGGTTGCAGGTTTCAGGGGCTTGACAGTGCCTGGGAAGGCGACGTGTGGCAGGCGGGGCGGGACTTTGATATGCTTCTCTCGTCATGGTAGATCGCGATGCGCCGGGCCGATGCCCTGGTCATGGCGGATGTGGCGATATGGTGTAACTGGTTAACACGTCGCCCTCTCAAGGCGAAGAGTTCGGGTTCGAGCCCCGATATCGCTACCAAAACTTACAACTTGTTCTCTTCTGAAGTTCTCGTTAGGAGAATCTAGCGGGTTTGTGGGTTGTGTGATCCACCCTTCCGCAAGGGCGCGGAAGGATGGGCACCCGGCGGACGATTCTCTGTAACCGATGAGAGGCGGCTTCCCCGGCCCCGTCGCACATTGAGAGCTAGCGTACGTTTCACGATGGAAGATAGTACAAGTGATCCTATCTATGCCTGTCACTCAAAAGCTGAGTAGGTTAGCCTCTATCATCTGCTTGCGGTGCGTCGCGCCGCTTCCGGCTCTCGTCGTTGCATCCATGGTTTGGGCCCAGGCGCCGGCTTTTCAGCTTCGGGTGGATAGCAAAAGTGCTGCGGTCGCGCATACGCTTAAAACTGCCAACTTCAAATCGTCGGGGGCACCCGCATGGACGGTCGAGGTCGACCTGAAAAGGTCGCAGCTTCGCTCGGACGCTTCGCTGATGCGTCTGACGGGGGATGATAAGCAGGCCTGGCTTGAGGAGCGAGTGAGCGGAGCAGCGGGCGCGGGGCGTCTTGAGTTTCTGCTGTACACCGATTACAAGAGCGAACCGCTTTCAGTTGGCATTCCGCTAAAGCTGCTGTCGCCCTCTGGGCCGGGGAAGTTGCTGTTGCGCTACGAGGGATTTCGATTTGACCTCTTCTATGACGGCGTCCTGGTCGATGAGGAGTGGCCTGTGGGGACGGTGAAGATTGGCCAGAGCCCGGTGTTACATGTCTCGACGCCAATGGCGAAGGTGTCGATCTGGAATACGGCGCTCTCCGATGCAGCCATCGATCGGATGAATGGCGGTCCCAGGGCTACCAGGGCAAGAGCGGATGCCATCCTTGGCCCGGAACCGACACGTATGCAGTACAGCCGTCCCCGGGGGTACAACACAAATGCGGGTGATGCGATGCCTTTCTTCCATGACGGGAGCTTTCACCTGTTCTTTCTTCTCGACCGGCGACAGCACCATAGTAAGTGGGGATTGGGCGCTCACCAGTGGGCTCACGTGTCATCGACGGATCTGGTGCACTGGACGCACTATCCGATAGCGCTTGCCATAGATCATGAATGGGAGGGTTCTATCTGCACCGGGTCTGTTTTCTTTCACGGTGGACGGTACTATGCCTATTATGCGACCCGCATGCCCGATCGAAGCGAGCGTCTAGCGGTTGCGATGAGCGAGGACGGGATCCACTTCCGGAAGAGCATTCCCACTCCGTTCGCGGAGCCAACATTGCCGTTTGTGCACGGACCGAACCGTGATCCATTTGTGTTTCAGGATGGCAACGAGTATCACATGCTGGTGACCGCGGCGATCGCGAACGGAGATGCGGGCAAGTCCCAGGGAGCTCTTGAGCACCTTGTCTCGAGCGAGCTATCCCAATGGTCTGTGAGTCGAGAGCCGTTTCTCCTCTCCGGATCGGGAGCTCAGCCCGAATGCTCGGATCTTTTCAAGTGGCGCGATTGGTATTACCTCATCTTCAGCCTGAATGGAACCACGCACTACCGTATGTCGAAGACGGCCTTGGGACCCTGGATAACGCCCGCAAGCGAGATATTGGATGGCCCCGAGGCGATCGTCATGAAATCGGCCGGGTTCACAGGGGACCGCCGACTTCTGGTGGGGTTCGTCCAACACGACCATCAATACGGCGGCGACCTCCTGTTTCGGGAGCTGGTGCAGGAAAAGGACGGTTCGCTTGGAACCACGCTTCCTGTGGAGATGAAGGAGCCGAGTGCAGAGGTCAAAGCCGTTCCGGATATGCACCTGAGCACGGAGCAAACGACAGGTGGACCCATCGAGGTCGCAGAAGATACGCGCATGGCGGCGAGGATTACAGCGCAGGCCGGCGCGTCCTTTACCGTGGATATCAGCTCTCCCGAGGCCGAACGCGGGGCGGAACGTCTGGTGTTCGATTCCGCTGCAAGCACCGTAAGCTGGACGGACTCGACCGGGAAACCTGCTTCTGCGAGATTGGAGCATGTCACGGATCTGACTGCGCCGATGTCGATCGTATTGAGTCTCCACGGGACGTTAGCGGATCTTTCGATCAATGGGCATCGGACGTTAGTTCACCGTCTGCTATCGTCCCATCCTCAGCGAATCTCTTTGTCCAGCAAGGGCGACCGCGTCGATGTATCGGATATTACGGTGTCTTCGCTTCGGTAACCGAGCCGCTATCCAGGTTGAACCGAGATCATGAGCGTACGGGACGCGCTCAACGAAAATGCACCAAAGTACAATCCGGTGTACCTCAAAGAGAAAGACCCGCAGTGATTGCGGGTCTGTCATTTGCGATGCAAGTTGATCCTAAGTCAGGAGACCTAGCAGCAACCGCAGCAGCCGCCCTGAACACAGACGGTGCAGGCACATGTGCAAGCTGAGGTGCATTTGGTATTCATCACTTAACCGTAGGCTCCTCATACAGTGCCGTCAAGCATCGTCGCCACTTCGTGCTAGGGCGCATCCTCTACCGTGTGCACGTGAAAGGCCGACCAGCGACCGGGCCGAGCAGCGCCGCGGATCTCGATGAGCGGGTTGAGAGAAGAGGGTCTCGCTGCCTGGCAGCTCTCCCTCTCGCCGAAAGAGAGGCGCTAGACCGGCGGTGCGGAACCTGGTTCAGGGGCGGCTTATACTTCCTATGTGAGCAAGACTTTTTATATCGAGACGTTTGGTTGTCAGATGAATGCGCATGACTCCGAGAAGGTGATTGGGACCCTGGAGCAGCAGGGGTATGCGCGGGTGCAGGATGAGGCGGAGGCGGGGCTGATTCTGTACAACACGTGCTCGATCCGGGACAAGGCGGAGCAGAAGGTCTTTCACCGGCTAAACGAATACAAGAAGCTGCAGGGGGAAGGAAAGAAGTTCGCCGTGCTGGGGTGTGTGGCGCAGCAGGAGGGCGAGCGGATCTTCGAGAAGGCGCCGTATGTGTCGATGGTATCGGGGTCGGCGAGCTACCGTAATCTGCCGGAGATGCTGGTGCGGCTGGAGCGGGGGGAGGAGCGGATTACGGGGCTCGACGACCGGCAGACGGACGAGACGTTTGAGACGGAGTTTGTAGCGCGGACGAATCCGCATCGCGGGTACATCACGATTATCGAGGGGTGCGACAAGTTTTGCGCGTACTGCGTGGTGCCATATACGCGGGGGAAGGAACGGAGCCGGACGGCGGCGGGCGTGCTTCAGGAGGCGCGGCGGATGGCGGATGCGGGGTTCACGGAGATCCAGCTGCTGGGACAGAATGTGAACTCGTATAACGACCCTTCGGGGAAGATGAGTTTCGCGGAGCTGCTGACGGCGGTGGGGCAGATCGCGGGGATCCGGCGGGTGCGGTTTACGACGAGTCATCCACGCGATTTTACGAAGGATATTGTGGACGCGATCGATGCGGCGCCGACGCTTTGCGATCATGTGCATCTGCCGGTGCAGTCGGGGTCGAGCGTGATCCTGAAGGCGATGGCGCGGGAGTATTCGAGGGACTGGTACCTGGAGCGGATCTCGTGGATCAAGGCGGCAAAGCGGGACATCAGTATGACGAGCGATATCATTGTCGGGTTTCCGGGGGAGACGGAGGCGGACGTGGAGGAGACGGCGACGCTGCTGGAGGAGGTGGGGTACGACGCGATCTTTGCGTTCAAGTACTCGCCGCGACCGAATACGCCGGCGTTGACGATGATCGATGCGATTTCGGATGAGGTGAAGTCGGCAAGGCTGCAGGTGCTGCTGGACCGGCAGAGGGAGATCCAGAGGGTGAACTACGAGCGGCATGTGGGTGAGGTGATGGAGTTGATGGTGGAGAGCCATAACCGGCAGCGAGGGCAGGTGGTGGGGCGCAGCTCGCAGAACAAGACGGTGAACTTTACGACGGCGTCGCCGATCCTGCCGGCGACGGGGAGTTATGTGCAGGTGCGGGTGACGCAGAGCTTTCCGAATAGTCTTTTAGGTGAGGCGGTGTGATGAAGACGACTGGAGTTGAGAGTGGGGCGGAGGCGGCGGGCGCGGAGGTCGAGGTGCAGATACGCGGTCTGATGATGGACCCGGTGACGAACATGCCGATTATTGTGTTGAAGGATGTGGGAAGCGACCTGGTGCTGCCGATCTGGGTGGGGATGTTTGAAGCGAATGCGATTGCGCTGGAGCTGGAGAAGGTGGCGACGCCGCGGCCGATGACGCATGATCTGCTGCAGAATGTGACGCGGGGGCTGAACGCCGAGGTGACGCGGGTGGTGGTGTCGGAGCTGCGGGAGGACACGTTCTACGCGGTGGTGTGGATGCAGCAGGGCGGCGATGCGGTGGCGGTGGATGCGCGGCCTTCGGATGCGATTGCGCTGGCGCTGCGGTGGGACTGCCCGATTTATGTGAGCCGTGAGGTGCTGGAGCGGTCGAAGCAGCAGTATGGCGGGGCGCAGTCGGCCAATGCGGACGATGTCCGGCGGTGGCTCGAGGGGCTGAATGACGATGAGATGGGGCGATACAAGATGTGACGTTGTGGCGGGTGGATGTTCTGGGTAGAGAAGCGGGTCCTTCGCCCGCGCTCAGGATGACAAGTCAACTCCCCGCTCCCTTCTCTCATCCATGGCGGTTAGAGCCAGTGGCAGAGGTTGGCTACCTGCTCGGCCCACTGGTCTTCGGTGGGGATGGGTGGGCGTGGGGTGTGGAGGTGGCGACCTTCGCGAAGGGCGGCGATCGCTCTCTGGAGGGCGGGTGCGAGGGCTGGCTCGCCGCCTTCGAAGACGGTGGCCCAGGGGGTGTCGAGGAGAATGTCGGAGACACCGGAGTCGCGGTGGAGGAGGACGGGGATGCCGCGCTCGAGGCTTTCGATAGCGGGGATGCCGTAGCCCTGGACGGCGGGCATGAGGAAGAGGTGGGCGGCGTCGTAGAGCTGCTGGAGCTGCTCGTCGGTGACGAAACCGTGAAAGTGGATGCGGCCTGCGAGGCCGAGTTGGTGGGCGAGGGACTGGAGCTGGGGAAGCTGTGCGCCTTTGCCCGCGAGGTCGAGGCGCCAGTCGACGTGCGTGGACAGCGGGATGGGGGAATGTTCGAGGGTGGCGAGGGCGCGGACGATCCAGTCGAGTCGCTTGTTGGCTTCGATGCGGGAGACGGAGAGCATGCGGAGCTGGTTGGCGGAGAGGGCGCGGGGGTTGAAGGCGTGCGCGGCGGAAAGGAGGCCTCCCATGCGGGCTATGGCGGCTTCGATGCCGAAGGCGCGGCGGCACTCCGCCTGGAGGTAGTTGCTGGTGACGATGGTGACGCCGCCCGAGCGGAGGCCGTGGGCGACGATGCGGTCGCGGGCTGCGCGGAGGAGGCGGTGCCTGGCGGAGGTGGCTTCGGAGGCGTCCGAGAAGAGGCTGGGGGTATCGTGCATGAGGGTGTGGAAGCCGCGCAGCCCGGCGAGGGTGGCGTGGAGGGCTGGCTGGTAGCCGGACATGAGGGGTTTGGTTGAGGCGGGGTGGGCTTTGACGTAGCGGCCGAGGGCTTGGATCTTTGCGGGGGCGGACATCCGGGGCCTGAGCTGGACGACCTGGAGGGGATGGGTGGCGAAGCGGGCGAGGCCGACGCGGTCCTGGTAGGTGAGGATGTGGACTGGGAGATGCTGGTCGAAGAGCCAACGGGCGAGGGCGAGGCAGGCGCGCTCGGCGCCGCCCATTTCGACAATTTCGGTGATGACGATGGCGCGGGAGTTGGGCTTGGGGATGTCGGAGGTTTCGGGCAAAGGGACCTAGCGGAGGGCGAGGCGGTCGAGGTGGGTGAAGAACTCGGGGAAGGAGATGCTGGCGGCTTCGGCTCCGTGGATCTCGGTATCTCCGGAGGCGCGGAGGGCGGCGATGGCGAAGGCCATGGCGATGCGGTGGTCGTCGCCGGAGTCGATGGCAGCGCCGTGGAGCTGCTGGTTGCCGGGGATGTCGAGGCCGTCATCGAACTCGGTGAGCTCTGCGCCCATGGCGCGGAGGTTGCGGGCGACGAGGTCGATGCGGTCGGACTCCTTGATGCGGAGCTCCTTGGCGTCGCGGATGCGTAGGCCGGAGCGGGTGGAGGGGGCGATGGCGGCGAGGACGGGCAGCTCGTCGATGAGCTGGGCGGCGAGGGCGCCCGAGATTTCAAAGGGCTGAGAGAGCCGGCGGGCGTGGGGGTCGGCATTGACCTGAACGGTTCCGACGAGTTCGCCGTGATGCTCTTCGACGTTGAGCATGCGGATCTTGCCGCCGAGCGCGGAGATGACGTCGAGGAGGGCGGCGCGGGTGGGATTCATGCCGAGGGCATCGAGGACTAGGTGGGAGTCGGGGAAGAGCAGCGAGGCGGCGAGGAAGAAGGCGGCGGAGGAGAGGTCGCCGGGGACGATGGCGTCGATGGCGTGGAGGCGCTGGCCGCCCCCGATGCTGAGCTTGGAGGACCCGTCGCCGGCAGCCCCGGAGCGGGTAAGGGTTGCGCCGAAGGCTTTGAGGGCGTGCTCGGAATGATCGCGGGTGCGGATGGATTCGGAGAGGGAGGTGATGCCCTGAGCCTGGAGACCGGCGAAGAGGACGGCGGTTTTGACCTGGGCGGAGGGGATGGGTGTGGTGAAGTCGATGGCCGAGAGGGGGTGGCCGACGACGGTCATGGGGGCGTGACCGCCGACGGCGCCGTCTCCTCCGGTCAGGTGGATCTCGGCGCCCATCTGGGCGAGGGGTTTGCGGATGCGCTCCATGGGGCGGGCGGAGAGGGACGGGTCGCCGGTGAGGACGAAGGTGTGCGGGTGCGAGGCGATGAGGCCGGCGAGCATGCGCATGGTGGAGCCGGAGTTGCCGCAATCGAGGTCGTGCGTGGGCGGATGGAAGTGACCGGCGATTCCGGTGATTGCGATGCTGCCGCCGGGCTGGTGGGCGACCTCGGCCCCGAGAGCGGCGATGCACGCCAAGGTGGAGTGGGGGTCGGCGCCGGTGGAGAAGTTGGTGAGGCGGGTGACGCCTTCGGCGAGGCCGGCGAGCATGGCGTAGCGGTGGGAGATGGACTTGTCGCCGGGGAGGGTGAGGGAGCCGTTGAGGCCGCGAGCGGGGCGGATGATCTGGGTGGACATCTGGCTCTATCGTAACTGCCGGTTGCCTTTCGATGGTCAGCCCTGGCCTCGATTGTCTCTCAGAGCCAGCGGCGGACGCGAGCGCGATAGGCGCGGTACCGATCTCCGAAGCGGCGGTTGAGGTATCGCTCTTCGCGATGGATGACGATGATTTGAACGAGGGCGATGGAGATGGGCCAGGCGAAGAGAGCTCCGGGGGCGCGGAGAAGAAGAGCGAGGCCGAGGAAGAGCAGGGCCAGGGCGGTGTAGAGGGGATTGCGGGTGAAGCGGTAAGGGCCTTCGGTGAGGAGGGTGTTGGCCTTGCGATCGGTGCGGAGGGTGGTCTGGTGGCGGCGGAAGAGGGTGATGGCCGAGAGGAAGAGAGCGAGCGCGGCGAGGGTCAGGACGGCTCCGATGAGGTGAGCGGGCCGGGCCTGGGGACGCCAGCGGTTGAGGTGGCGGTCGAAGGAGAGGCCGATGAGGAAGGGAATGACGAAGAGGATGGGCGGAGGGAAGCGGACGCCGGCGGAGTCGCGCTCCGAACGAGGTGGGTTGGCCATGGGGGATCTCCGAAAGGGCGGACGAGGAGATTGTAGCGGTCGAGGAACTCCGCCGAGACGCACCCGCGTGGATTGGCGGATGACATTTGCCGAGGCGGGCGGTACACTCCTCTGCAATCGCGATCGCTTGCCGACGCGCGGCTTCCAACATCTAGATACTCCGGGCCTGAAGCCGACCTTTGGACCTTGTTTGGACCCAGGAGATGACCTATGTGGATGCGGCGATGTGTGGTGGCCGGTGTGCTGGTGCTGGCGCCGGGAGCGGTTCGTGCGGACTTTACCTACCAGGAGAAGACGCAGATCACCGGCGGCGCGCTGGTGGGAATGATGAAGCTGGCGGGGACCTTCAGCAAGCAGGCGCGGCAGGCGGGTGAGCCGATTGTGGCGACGGTGTATCTGAAGGGCAACCGGATGACGCGGGTGACCCAGGACCGGACCGAGATGATCGACCTGGATAAGGAGACGGTCACGACGATCGACAACGCGAAGCGGCAGTATACGGTGCTGACGTTTGAGCAGATGAAGCAGCAGATCGATGCGGCGGTGGCGAAGGCGAAGCAGGAGCAGGCAAAGACGCCGGCTGCAAGCAGCACGGCCCCGGCGACGACGGACGTGAAGTTCCATGTGGCTGTGCGGCAGACGGGCACCGGCAAAGAGGTGGAGGGGGTGCAGACGAACGAGGCGATCCTGGCGATGACGATGGATGCGACGGACAAGAAGTCGGGGCAGACGGGGTCGCTGGCGATCACCAACGATATGTGGCTGGCGCCCGCGGTTCCGGGGTATGGGGAGGTGGGGGAGTTCTACAAGCGGTATGCGGTGAAGATGGGCCGGGTGATGGGTGGCGCGATGAATGCGCAGGTGCTGGCGATGCAGCCGGGGCTGGGCCAGGGCATGGTGGACATGGCGAAGGAGATGTCGAAGCTGCAGGGGATTCCTGTACTGCAGGTGATGCGGGTGGGGACGACGTTGAACGGACAGCCGCTGCCCGCGGCCTCCGAGGCGCCACTGCCGGCAACGGAAACACCGGCGATGCCGACGGTCGGAAACGTGGCCCAGCAGACGGCGGCGTCGGTGATCGCGAGCAAGCTGGGCGGGTTGGGAAGCCTGAGCGGGATCGGGTCCGGGCTGGGTGGATTTGGGCGCAAGAAGAAGGCGGATGCTGCGGCGGCGGCGAACTCGACGCTGGACTCGACGGCGGATGCTGCCTCGAATGCCGCGGCGGCGAAGGCGACTGGAACCGGGCAGGCTGGGAGCGGGCAGGCTGGGAGCGCGGCGGCGAACTCGGCGGTTCTGATGGAGTCAAAGACGGAGATGACGGGCTTTTCGCAGGGGAGTGTGGATGCGAGCCGGTTCGCGGTTCCGGCTGGGTATGCGAAGGTCGAAGCGAGGTCGATGGAGTGACGGGGTCGAGAGCCAAGAGCTACTGCCGATCGAGCCAAATCCGGGCCAGCGCGGGCTGGAGGTTCAGGTGGTGATGCGAAGGGCGTAGGCGAAGTCGTTCGGCTTTTGCGGCGGGAGCTGGACGCTGAGGGCATCGGGTGTTTGCGTGAAGCGGAGCGGAGCGGGTGCGCCGAGGAGATCGACCCGCCGGATGGGCCGGGGGAGGTGCTGTGAGTTGCGGGCGAGGGTGCGGATGGTGAGGGCGCCGGAGTCTGGCCAGCCCAGGGCGAAGGCATAGAGGAGGTGGCCTTTGGTGGTGAAGCGGATGTCCGCGGCGGTGTAGGGGCGCTGCTTATCCTCGCTGAAGCCCTTGTTGCCGGTGAGGTCCTGGGCACCCTCGCCAAAGATGGTGAAGGGGCGGGTGCCGTAGATCGCTTCGCCGTGGGCGGGGAGCCAGGTGGCGAGGGCCTGGAGGAAGGCGTGTTCGTCCTCGTCGATGGTGCCGTCGCCGCGGACCGGGATCGAGAGCAGGAGATTGCCGTTTTTGCTGACGACGTCGATGAGGGTGTGGATGACGGTGCGCGGGGTCTTGTAGGTGTGGTTTTCGAAGATGGAACGTTTGTAGTGCCAGTCGCCGATGCAGGTGTCGGTCTGCCAGGGATCGGCGAGGATGTCTTTGGCGCGGCCGCGTTCGATGTCGAGTGTGATGGCGCCGGTGTGGTCGGGCTGGAGGTTTTTGCCGTTGACGACGACGTCAACTTTGCCGCTGCGGGCGACGGAGGAGTTGTAGAAGTGGGTGGTGACGTCGAGGCCGGCCTGGCCGAGGGGGAGGTCGTCGTTGTCGAAGTAGATGAGGTCGGGCTGGTACTTGTCCATGAGCTCCTGGCAGCGGAGGAACCAGGTGTTGGTGAACTCGGGATTGTTGGGCGGGGGCTGCTCGGTCCAGATGCGGTCGTGGTGCTCGTGCCAGTCGTTGGCGGCCGCGATCGTGGTAAGGCCGTCGGGCATGACGATGTTGCGTCCAGTGTAGAGCTCCTGGGGATCGAGGCCGTCCCACCACTTGCCTTTGCCGTCGGCTTCCGTGAGGGTGTAGGCGTCGTAGCGGACGCCTTGCCGGGGGCCGGTGGGGTCGTAATCGTAGGCGGTCTGGAACCAGTGCCAGGCGTGGGCGGAGTGATTGGAGACGCCGAAGCGAAGGCCGTGGGCGCGGGCGACGCGGGCCCAGGCGCCGACGATATCTTTCTTCGGGCCGACGCGGGTGGAGTTCCAGCCGTGGTGGGTGGAGGCGAAGTTGTCGAAGTTGTCGTGATGGTTGGCAAGCGAAACGAAGTACTTCGCTCCGGCGGCGGTGTAGAGGCCCATGAGCTCTTCGGGATTCCAGCGGTCGGCCTTCCAGAGGTTGTCGAGTTCCATGAAGCCGGATTTGGAGGGGTGGCCGTAGGTCCTGAGGTGGTGGTCGTAGCAGCTGTCGCCCTGGAGGTACATGCGGCGGGCGTACCAGTCGCCCTGCTCGGGGACACATTGCGCGGTCCAGTGAGCCCAGATGCCGAACTTGGCATCGCGGAACCAGTCGGGAGTCTTGTAGGCGCGAAGGGAGGGCCAGGTGGGCTGGAAGGGGCCGGGTGCGATGTGACGAGGTTGGGTCTTCGGCTGGGCGAGGAGGCGCGGGGAGAGGGAGGCAGCGGCGGAGGTGGCGAGGGTGTTGCGAAGGAGGCGGCGGCGGGTGAACTTGCTCGGCTGCATGGGTGCCCATGATACAGATTCGAGGAAGGAGTCCGGAGCAAAGGCTTTTGGTTTTGGGTTGAGGCTGTGAGTGGCGTGAGGAGCTCAGCGATCTGGAGTTTACGTCCCACTCATCGCGATGTGACTGCGATTGATGGGGCAACCGTGCCTTGAGACGTAGGTCCCCTTCGACAAGCTCAGGGCAGGCTTTCGACTTCGCTGCGCTTCGCTCAGGATGACAGGTTGGAGCACATGACAGGTTTGAGCGGGGAGGCTACAGGACGCGGAGTGCGACTACGGTTTCGTCATCGAAGTGTTCGGCTCCGGCCTGGAAGATGGTGACGGCTTCGAGGATGGCTGCGAGGGCGCCGTCGGCGGATTGCGCGGCGGTGGGGTGGCGCTGGAGCAGGGTGCAGAGGCGGTCGGTGCCGTACATCTCGCCGTGGATGTTTTCGGCGTCAATGATGCCATCGGAGAAGAAGACGATGAGGTCTCCGGGCTGAGCTTGAAGGGTCTGCTCCTCGTAGGTGACACCGGGGAAGAGGCCGAGGGGGAAGCCTTCGACGGCGACGGTGCGGACGTCGATCGCGTGCGTGAGACTGGCCTTGTCGGTGGAGACGAAGAGTGGCTGGACGGAGCCGGCGTTGGCGATGCGAAGGGTGCGGTCGGCGTCGTTCCAGAGGGCGATGAGCATGGTGACGTACTGGGCGGCGAGCTTGCGCTCCTGGAGCTGCTCGTTGAGGGCGTTGAGGAGCTGTGCGGGCGGGAGGTGGCGGGAGGCGAGCGAGCGAAGGAGGCCGCTGACGAGAGCAGCATAGAGGGCGGCGGGGGCGGCCTTTCCACTGACGTCTCCGACCGCAATGGCGACGCAACCGGGGTGGTCGGGGGTGCTGTAGTCGAGGAAGTCGTAGATATCGCCGCCGATGGAGCGGGCGGGGAGGAAGCGGGTGGCGATCTCGGCGTGGGGCGGACGCGGCGGGGCGGAGGGAAGGAGGCGGAGTTGCACCTCGCGGGCCATATCCAGGTCGCGCTCCATGCGCTGCTCTTCCTCGTGGATGCGCTGGTAGAGGCGGGCGTTGACGATGGAGACGGCGACCTGGGCGGCGAGGGTGGTGAGGGTGCGCTGATGATCTTCGTTGAAGTAGTTGACGCGGGTGTGCTCGAGATCGATGACGCCGATGACCTTGCCCTTGTAGATGAGGGGAACGGAGAGTTCGGAGCGGGTCTCGGGATTTTCAGCGAGGTAGCGCGGGTCTTTGCGGACGTCGGGGGCGAGGATGGGGGTGCGCTGCGCGGCGGCGGCGCCGATGAGACCGAGGCCGAGGGGGACGTTGCGCTCGCGGGCGATGCGCTCGCCGTAGCGGGTGCTGAAGCGATGCTCGAACTGCTCGGTGCGCTCGTTCCAAAGGAGGATGGTGAACATCTGGAAGTCGATGACGCGTTTGAGGAGCTGGCCAATGCGTTCGAGGAGGTCGTCGAGATCGAGGATGGAGGTGATCTCGCGCGAGATCTCGTGGAGGACGGTGAGGGTCTGGGCCTGGCGGGAGACGCGGGTGTAGAGGCGGGCGTTTTCGACGGCGACGGCCATGCGGGAGGCGACGAGCTCGAGGAGTCGCTGGTGCTCGTGGGTGAAAAAGGCGGGCGACTCGGACTGGATGTCGATGATGCCGATGACCTTGTTTTTGATGATGAGGGGGACGGCCAGCTCGGAGAGCACACCGGGATTGGCGTTAATGTAGTGCTCGAAGGTGTGGACGTCTTCGATGAGGATGGAGCGGCGCTGGAGGGCGGCCTGGCCAACGACGCCGCGGCCGACCTTGATGCGCATGCGCTCGATCTCGGGGGTGTGTCCGGTCTGAAAGCGCATGGAGAGCTCGTTGGTGCGGTCGTTGATGAGGAGAAAGGCGAAGATGCGGTAGTCGATGACGGCGCGGACGAGGTCGGCGACGCGGTGCATGAGGGTATTGAGGTCGAGGGTGGTGTTGAGGGCGTCGGCGAGGCGGTGGAGGAACTCGACCTGAAGGGGCTCGACACGGGGGAGAGAGGGGGCCGGCTGCGCGGGATCGTTGGGACGGTAGTCGCCCTCGAAGGTGTGCTCTGCCTGCTCACCGAGCGAGAGTTTGGTGGCGGCGCGAGACTCTTCCAGGGGCGGCATTCGAGAGCCGATGATACTACCCGGGTTGTGGAGCCGGGAGTGTCTGGGGCGAGGCGTGCCCGTTTGCCTTTGTTAGCGGACGCGAGCTGGGGAGTTCAGCCGTGTTGACCTCGCTGCTCGGGCGGGGCGTAGTTGTCGCGGATGGTGTCGGGGTCGATGGCGAGCGAGGAGCTGCCACGGATGATGTCGGAGATCTGCTGATCGGTTCGGCCGAGGTTGCGGAGAGCCTCGATCTCGTCGGAGAACATACCGACGATTGCCGGGGAAGGATTCCGCGGGAAGGTTGGCGGCGTTGCGAAGGGCCTGCTGCCTGAGGATCTCCGGGAGGGCGTAGTGTGGGGGCTGACTGGACAGAGGAAGCGGAGCTCCGTCGTTGGAAGGTGCTTTGATTCTCAGCTGTGCGGTCACGCTGGGGAATGGATTTGCTAGTAGGAGTCCGGGGGTGGGGATGTGGATGCCTGCCCCTGAAGTTCGGCGACGATTTTGACGCTGGCGCTGGCTCCGATGCGGGAGGCTCCGGCGTGGAGCATGGCGACGGCGTCGCCCAGGGAGCGAATGCCTCCGGAGGCTTTGATGCCGACACGAGAGCCGGCCTTTTCGCGGAGCAGGGCAATGTCGTCGGCGGTGGCTCCCCCGGTCGAGAAGCCGGTGGAGGTCTTGAGGAAATCGGCGCCGGCGGAGAGAGCGAGATCGGCGGCGCGCAGCTTCTCCTCAAAGGAGAGGAGGCAGGTCTCGAGAATGACTTTGACGATAGCTCCGGCACCGTGGGCGCGCTCGACGACGCCGCGGATGTCCTGCTTGACAGCGGCGAGGTCCGACGGGGTACCGGACTTGAGCAGGCCGATGTTGAGGACCATATCGATATCATGGGCTCCAAGCTTGAGGACGCGGACGGTCTCATCCCGCTTGGAGGCGGCGAGGGTGGCGCCGAGGGGGAAGCCGATGACGACGCCGACCGGGATGGGGGTGCCGGCGAGGGTTTCGGCGGCGATGGCGACCCAGGTGGGATTGACCATGGCACAGGCGAAGCCGTGTTCGGCGGCCTCGTGGCAGAGCTGGATGACCTGGGTGCGGGTGGCGTCGGGCTTGAGCAGGGTGTGGTCGAGGACTGACGCGAGGTAGCGTGGGGAGGAGAGGGTGTGCGCGGTGAAGGCGGCGCTATCCCACTCGGGGGAGAGGTGGGACTCGAGAAAGGTGACGGGTTGGGAGGACGGATGGGCGTTGGGGAGAGAGTTGCTGCTCACTACGACTCCTGTGGCGCTGGTTGGTGCCTTGGATCCGTGTCTCGGGGGGAGGGTCACGCGCCGGGGTAATTTTTATCACACGGAGGTGACAGCTGGCTGAATGGCGGTTCCGTGGAGCGCGGCGTGGAAGGCGAGGGCGAGGTCGTCGCGGAGGAAATTATAGAGCTGGTCGCCGGTCTGCTGATCGCGCGCGCGGAGAACGGCGGAGGGGTGGATGGTGGCGACGACCCGATCGGCGTACGGGGTTGAGAGGATCTTGCCGTGGTCGCGCATGAGGGCAAAGGTGCCGCCGAGGAGGGATTTGGAGGCGGAGGCTCCGAGGCAGAGAACGACCTTGGGACGGACAGCGTCGATCTCGGCCAGCAGCCAGGGGCGGCAGGCGGAGATCTCGGATATGCGGGGGTTCTGGTGTAGGCGGAGCTTGCCGCGCTGGATGAACTTAAAGTGCTTCACGGCGTTGGTGACGTAGACGCTTGAGCGGTCGATCTGAAGCTCGGCGAGAACTTTATCGAGGATGCGGCCGGCGGGGCCGACGAAGGGCAGGCCTTGGAGGTCTTCCTGGTCGCCGGGCTGCTCGCCGACGAGCATGAGGGTCGCCGGTTTGTGACTGGTGGCGGGCGAGGGGCCGACGCCGGGGACGGCCTGGGTGGCGTGGAGGTAGAGATCGCAGCCCTTGCAGGTGGGGAGAGCGGCGTTGATGACGGGGAGCTCATGCTTGACGGGAACGAAGGGGGCGGCTGAGGGTTTTGCGGTTTGGGTCTGGACCATGGCACCTACTCTGGATGCGGATTGGGTGATGAGGGTTGGGAGGAGAGAGATCTCGGGGAGGTCCCTCCAGTAACGGACGGGCATCTCGGAGCGCATGACGGAGGGGTTGAGGCGGGCGGGGTTGAAGATGCTGGCGTAGTAGGAGCGCCAGAGGGTTTCGAGCTCGTCGGAGGCGGGGGCGGAGTCGCGGGGGAGGCCTTCGAACCAGTGAAGCTGGCGGGTGGCGGGGTCCCAGGAGACGCTGGCGTCGGGGGTGAGGATGGTCCACTGCATGGGGGCGAAACGCTCGACGAAGAAGGGGGCGGCGAGGGGGAGGATGCGGTGGTCGGGCTGATACCAGGCGACGAAGTGTTCCTGATTATGACTTGCTGGGCTGTTAGGGCTCACGGCGGCTTCGGCTGCGATCGTGGAGTCTGTGGGATTGGGGGTGAAGGGATTGGCTTCGTCCATGACGTCGGGCTCGACCTTGCGGAAGCGGACGAAGGCGTGCATCTTGTGGAGGTCGCGGCGGACCTGATGCTCAAGCTGGTGGAGGTGGGCGACATCGGTGTCGATCTCGATTTTGAGGAGGTCTCGGTTGCTCTGGAGGCGGTAGAGGATGCGGAAGAGGAGATTCCAGCGGCCGGGCGAGCGGTGGACGGCGGCGGTTTGGGCGAGGTCGAGGAAGGCTTGAGGGACGTGCGGGGAAAGAATGGGCGGGGCGGCTGGCGCGTCATCCTGAGCGGAGAGGCTGAGGTTGAGATTGGTGGGGACGGTGGCGTCTTCGAGGTCGAGGTCGTCGGGGGTGTAGCCCTCTTGCAAGGCGGTGCGGGCGTGGGTGCGCCAGTCGTTGAAGTCGGGTTGGATGAGGATGCGCTTCATGGGTATGATCTCGTTTGGAGTGCTGGCCTAAACTGTGCGAGACCTTCTGTTATCTAGATGCATTGCTGCTAAGAGAGAGTCGAAATCCATCGAGTTCAAAGCGCAATTCTCTCCAACGGATCCTCGCGATTCTGTAGAGCTATTAAAAGACATCGTGGCTATAGCGAACTCCGGTGGCGGTGCAATTGCGATCGGATTGGACAACGTTGGAGAACCGTCAGGAGCTGATGTAAACGCTGTGCTCCTTCATGATCACGCTAAGTACTGCGACCATTTCAAGAAGTACACGAGGCAGGACTTTACCGGATTTGAGGTTGTGGAAGCGAAGAAAGAGGAAGCAAAAGTCGCTGTATTCCTTATCGAAGGTGCTACTTCGCCAATCGTATTCGAACAGCCTGGAACGTATGCGATCGAGGGAGGTAAACAGAAGACAGCGTTTCCACAAGGCACTATTTACGTGCGGCACGGTGCGAAGAGCGAAGCTGCAACTAATGAGGATCTGAGGCGATTTCTTGATTCACGCATAGACGCTATGCGTAAAGAGTGGTCGACCAACTTGCGGAAGGTGGTGAACGCGCCGAGTGGTGCTGAAGTGATAGTGGAGATGCCCTCGATGCTCACTGCTGCATCTGAGCCGATCACAAATATTCGATTATCCAATGCCCCGGGCGCATTGAATGCCATAGCTGTGAGCCATGATCTAACGCATCCACATCGATAAAAAGAAGTTCTACATACACTGGTAGGGCGAATACCTACGAAGGTTAAGATGAACAGCCATGACATCGTAGCTATTCGAAAAGTGCACAGGATTGACGAAGACTCTCGTTACTACTACAAGCCTCTCTACGGATCTCCCCAGTACAGTGATCTGTTCATTGAATGGATCTGCGAGCGGTTAAGTGAAGATCCCGACTTTGCAGGCAAGGCGCGAGCTAGCTACAAAGGCCAGAACCAATTAGATCCTAACGGCGGCTAGAGTGATCCGGTTAGGGCGCTAATGGGGGCGAAGAGGTCGAGCTGGGCGGCTGGGTTGGGCAGCGGGCTGGTGGCCGGGTTGAGGATGGGAGCGGCGGGCAGGTGGTCGTCGGCGATGAGGTAGGGGAGGGAACTTTTGACGCGGACGTGCAGCTTGCGGAGGTTGTCGAGGGTGAGGCGGTGGTACTTGCGGATGGAGAGGATGCGGTCGACGTTTTTGTAGCCGATGCCGGGGATGCGGAGAAGGGCTTCGCGGGGGGCGGCGTTGATGTCGATGGGGAAGAACTCGGGGTGGGTGCGGGCCCAGGTGGTCTTCGGATCTTCGGTCAGCGAGAGGTCTGGGTTAGCGTCGGAGGTGAGTTCGGCGGCCTCGAAGCCGTAGAAGCGTATGAGCCAGTCGGACTGGTAGAGGCGGTGCTCGCGGATGAGAGGAGCGGGTTTGAGGGGGAGGCGGGTGTCAGCCTCGGGGTAGGGGCTGAAGCCGGTGTAGTAGACGCGGCGGAGCTTGTAGGAGGTGTAGAGGCGGGTGGCGGTCGAGAGGATCTGGCGGTCGGTGGAAGGGGTGGCGCCAACGACCATTTGGGTGGACTGTCCGGCGGCGGCGAACTTCGGCGGCTTGAGGTCCGGGGCAAGGCGGGAAGACCCGCGTTCCTCGTCGGACGCGTCTTTCTGGGTCGCGATCTGGTCCATGGTGGACTCGATGACGGCGGACTTCTTTTCGGGGGCGAGCTGAACGAGGTCAGCTTGCGTGGGAAGCTCGATATTGGCGGAGAGCCGGTCTGCGAAGAGGCCAGCCTCGGCGATGAGCTTGGGGTCGCAGCCGGGGATCGTCTTGAGGTGGATGTAGCCGCCGAACCGGTGGACCTGCCGGAGGGTTTTGGCGACGGCGACGAGCTGCTCCATGGTGTAGTCAGGCGACTGGATGATGCCGGAGGAGAGGAAGAGACCTTCGATGTAATTGCGCTTGTAGAAGTCGAGGGTGAGGTTGACGACCTCTTCAGGGGTGAAGCGGGCGCGCTTGATGTCGGAGGAGACGCGGTTGACGCAGAAGACGCAGTCGTAGGTGCAGAAGTTGGTAAGGAGGATTTTGAGCAGAGAGACGCAGCGGCCGTCAGGGGTGTAGGAGTGGCAGATGCCCTCGCCGTCGGAGCTCCCGATACCGCCGGGTGTCGCGGCGCGTTTGGAGCCAGAGGAGGCGCAGGAGGCATCGTACTTGGCCGCGTCGGCGAGGATCTCGAGCTTCTGCTGGACGTTCATCATTATGTTTACTGGTGGATTGGATGCTTAGGACGCCTCATCAAGTGTAAGCCTGGAGCGAAGAAACGGTGAATCTGGGTGGAGCTTTGGTTCGGATGTTTCCCCTGTGACATCTAAACCGTATGAGTCAAGTGGGATCGAACGCGGGTCTGAGATTGTCGGTGCTGGACCAGTCTCCGGTGGCGGCGGGGAGCACGCCGGGGGAGGCGTTGCAGCGATCGATCGAGCTGGCCCGTCACGTGGACGGGCTCGGGTACGAACGGTTCTGGATGAGCGAGCACCATGCGATGGAGACGCTGGCATGTACGGCGCCGGAGATCATGCTGGCGAGGATCGGGGCAGAGACGCGGAGTATCCGGATCGGGTCGGGCGGCATCATGTTGCCGCACTACGCGGCGTTGAAGGTGGCGGAGCAGTTCCGGACGCTGCATGCGCTCTACCCGGGGCGGGTGGATTTAGGGATCGGGCGGGCGCCGGGCGGCGGGCCGGTGGAGTCGCTGGCGTTGCGCCGGGAGCGACGGGTGCAGATGCAGGACGACTTCGGGGATCAGACGGCGGAGCTGCTGGCATTTCTGGATCATGCGGGGGAGGGATTTCCGGCCCAGCATCCATTCGCAAAGGTGCAGGTGTCGCCGCAGATGCCGGGCGGGCCGGACGTCTGGATGCTGGGTTCGAGCCTGTGGAGCTCGGCGGCGGCGGCGGCGTTTGGGCTGCCGTATGCGTTTGCGCACTTCTTCTCGCCGGTGCAAACGCGGGCGGCGATCACGGCGTACCAGCAGAGTTTTGTGGAGAGCCGGTATCGCGAGCGGCCGGAGGCGATGGTCGCGGTGGGGGTGATCTGCGCGGAGATCGAGGAGGAGGCAGAGTATCTCGCCGCGAGTGTGCGGGTGCTGCAGCGGCGGATACGAATGGGTGACCGGAGCCCGGTGGCGGCGCCGGAGGATGCGCTGCGGGAGCTGAAGATGTTCGGGAGCGGTGGAGGTGAGGAGGGGGAGTTTCCACGGTACTTCGTGGGGACTCCGGCGAAGGTGAAGCGGGAGTTGGAGGAGATGGCTGCGGAGCTGGGGATCGGGGAGGTGGTGGTGAATACGATTATGTGGGACCATGCTGCCCGGCTGCGGAGTTATGGGTTGCTGGCGGAGGCGTTTGGGATGGGGGACTCGGGCGGGGTGGAAGGGTGCGTGGAGATGGTTGAGTCGCTGTCGGGGGCCTCATCCCGGTAGTCCCCCCTCCCCGTACTTTGATCGCAAGGTTTTCCAAGCACAGGACTTATAGTTTGGACTTCCAACTTCGCTATGGTGTTTGGCGGGCTGTTTGCCAACCTATGAGAGCGCTTGGTAGACGCTAACTTAAGTATAAGGATTTCCGTGAGGAGATACGCCAATTGCAAACCGATCGGCTCCGCCGCGTTTTTTCAGGTGAGCAGGCATCAGCTGGGTCTCGTTTCTGGATGCCGCCGAGATGTGCGTTGTTGCTCTGCGGCAACCTGCGGCGGAACGGAGAACGATAGATTTCGGAAGCCCTGGCGCGCCGAGTCCCCATGCGGCACCCGGAAATTGCGTGGTATCGAGAACAGCTTCGGCAGCTTAGGTTTGAGTCGCGCCGGGCGGCGACGGTCCACTCATGCCGGTGAAAGCTGTCGTGAATGGGCCACCCGGCAAGCGACCAAACTGCTCGTCCTGCACTCTCACCAAGGGTGAAGACGTTTCCGCAGCGCGCGCGTAATTTTCTGCGATGCCGGGTTCTTCGGCCCTTGCTCCGCCTGCTCAAACGGGGGGTGAGCCCGAAGCGGCTGGCTTGGAGTCTGGCGATCGCGCTGGTGGTGGGGGTGAATCCGTTTCTTGGGTTGACGACCGTCTCCATGCTGCTGCTGGCGTGGATCTTCGGGCTGAACCATGTTGCCACACAGATCGGGATTCACGTGGTTGCACCGTTGCAGTGGCTGCTGTTCCTGCCGTTCATTCATGCCGGGATCGTTCTTTTCGGAGCGCACGGGCTCCCGATATCGAAAGCAGAGATCCTTCATCTCAGCCATCGGCATCCGTTGCAGTTGGTCCACCTGCTGTGGCAATGGGAGTGGCATGCGCTGGTGATCTGGGCGCTGTGTGCGATGGTTCTGGCGCCGCTGATGGCTCTGCAGATTCGCAGGATGCTGGTGCTCGCGATGCGGCGGCACAAGGATCTGCTGGTGTGAGTTGGAAGGGCTCCCGGTCGGCGCTGACGCGATTGCCGCGGACGGTGAGGCCGTCACAAATGGGGCACCCGGTTTGTGGGTGAAGTTTCGAGCATCACGACCACCAGTTCCTTTGCTGTCTCGCAGTTTCTTTGAATGTGCTGATTATTTCTTCTCTGGAAATGGAGAGTGCAGCAGTCGCCGTTACTTTTTATCAAAGAGGGCGAAGGCGTAAGCCACCTCCTTATCATCGAGCAGACCATCTCTGTGTATCCGTGCCCGAAGGTCATTCCTTATGTTTTTCGATTGTGGGGTGAACGGGGTAGGTCTTCCATCCCGCTGTGAACTGAGTAAGTTTCGCTGTCCCTTTCTCAAAAGCTCGCAGAACGTCTTCGCGTGTACCTGGCATACATCTTAGTTCCGAGCGGCTTCTTCGGGGAAGAGGCGGATGTCTTCTATGTTGCGGTAGACCTCGGCGTAGTCCATGCCGTAGCCGATGACGAAGTGGTTGGGGATTTTGAAGGCGACGTAGTCGGCCTCGATGGGGACGAGGCGGCGATCGGGCTTGTCGAGGCAGGTGGCGATCTTGAGCGAGGCGGGTTTGTGCTGGAGCATGAGGCCGCGGAGGTAGGACATGGTGAGGCCGGTGTCGAGGATGTCTTCGACGAGGATGACGTGCTTGCCTTCGATGGGGTCGTCGATGTCCTTGATGAGCTTGACGGCGCCGGAGGAGACGCGGGCGCGGCCGTAGGAGGAGACGGCGACGAAGTCGAAGGTGGCGTCGACCTTGATGGAGCGGGCGAGATCGGAGAGGAAGATGGCGGCGCCTTTGAGCACGCCGATGAGGACGATGGACTTGCCGGCGTAGTCGGTGGTGATGTCCTGGCCGAGGGCGGCGACGCGATCGGCGATTTGCTGCTGGGAGATGAGGACGGGCATACCCGAGGCGGGCGGGAGTTTGGAGGTGCTGGTGGGCATAGGCACGAGGGTATCGCGGAAGGGAGCCTGGGGCAAAGGGCAGCGGTACAGGCCGGCGACGGGCGGAGCTTGGGCGCGCCGCTATACTTCGGGGAGGAAGCGAGGTTTATGTATCCGTTTATACATCTGGGGCCGATCAGCCTGGGAACGTTTGGGCTGCTGCTGTGGGTTGCCGCCGTGGTGGCGACGATGGTGTTGCACCGGAACTTCGTTCGCAACCGCGTAGATGCGGATGCGCTGAGCGTGGTGGCGGTGGTGCTGATCAGCGGTGTGATCGGAGCGAAGGTGTGGCATGAGCTGCAGGATGTGCGCGGCCTGGCGGCGGATATGCGGCAGATTGCGATGCCGGGGTGGGCGCATGCCGGCGCAGTAGCGATGGGGTTTCTGACGTGGATGCGGGCGGGGTATGCGTGGTTTGGCGGGCTGCTGGCGGGCATCGCGATGCTGCTGTGGCAGGGACGGCAGACGCGGCCGAACGGCCTGACGCATTGGCGGGGGGCGGTGCGGATGCTGGACCTGGCGGCTCCGGCGGCGGCGATCGGGTATGGGGTGGGACGGATCGGGTGCTTGACCAGCGGCGATGGCGATTACGGAAAGGTCACGACGCTGCCGTGGGGCGTGCATATGCGGCCGGATGCCCTGGTGCCGGTGTATCCGGCGAGTGCGATGGTGCAGCCGACGCCGGTGTATGAGCTGCTGTTTGCGCTGGCGGTGTTCTGGGTGCTGTGGAAGCTGGGAGAACGGGCGAGGCCGCTGGGATGGCTGACGGGGATGTACCTGGTGCTGAGCGGGGTGGGGCGGTTTCTGGTGGAGTTCGTGCGGATCAATCCGAAGCTTTATCTCGGGATGAGCAATGCGCAGGTGGCGGCGCTAGGGAGCGTGGTGGTGGGGCTGATGGTGGTAGTTTGGGCTCGGCGTCATGTGCCGGCGAGTGTGGAGGTGGCGGGTTCGGTGAGGGTAGTATGAAGCTGCGCTTTGTGTGTGTGACTGAGCTTTACACCGTGGCAGATTGATCGGCAATTCGCTGCTGAGCGCCCCCGACAAGCCGAATTGGCGGCACTATTTGTCGATCTGGCCTCTGAACGTGCGCCCGTTCTCAACTCGACACTCGCTGACAAACTGCCCAATCTTCGGGCATGCCCTATTGTAGAAGTTATGAGCGAGCAGATATTTGATGTAGTCCTGCAAACGACTGGTCACTTTCGCGGAGACATCCACACTTCTCAGGAGAACAGCCCACCGCAGGAAGACTTGGCGCTTGGTGAAGACTTCTGGGTCGGCCGTCTTCCCATCAATTGAGTTCAGAGTTCGTGTTCGATGCGTGCGAGCCAGCAGGTTTCAACTTTCGACCGGTGCGTCAGTACGGAGCGCATTATGCATTCTGTGGTCGGGCACGACCCGACTCTGTGAGCTATTACGCCTGGGATAGCGATCTTCGGATCGGAGTAACCTTTTCTTGTCACGGTTAATCAGGCCAACTACCATTGCGAACTGCTACTCAGCAAGACTCTTCTTCGAAGATGAAGAGCTGCGGACCATTGTCGCCGGACCCACCCAAGGTCTGGGAGCACATGCGTGGGTTGTTGCAAAAGATAATTGGCGCGACTGGCTTTCGGTTCCGGAGTTAGAGCGACTTCGCCGATTATCGGATCTTTATCAGGTCAATGTACCTGACCGCGTTCGTCGCGCTCGCAAGCATATCGACAATGCCTTCCATGCGTATTATCTCGATCAACGGTTCGCCTCTCTCGTCATATCTTTCGAAAGCCTGCTGAAGATCTCTCATTACAAGTCGAAGAAGCAGTTCGCTTTTAGAGCACCGAAACTCGCCGACATGCTGGGATACGAACTGACAGGTGCTGAGGCTGAGGCGATGTATGAAGATCGGTCCGCCTTCGTGCATGGCTCGGAAGTGAGCTTCAACCAGCTAAGCGACGAGCTCATCCAGCAGTACAACAGATTTGAACGGGTGATACGGCTCGCACTGTTGCGCGCCAGTACCGAGCCTCCCTTCGCGGAACTCTTCTCCTCGCCGCAATCGGTGGAGAAGGCTTTCGGTGCTTGATGGATGGGCCAGCATCCAGAGTCTCCGTCAGTCCTCATAAACGATAGGACCCTATCAGGGCTGCCCCGCGCACGAGGCCGTGCGTTGCCGGAGATTTTCTCGGGGGCAGTTTTGATAGGGCCGTTTGAAGGAAGCCGGTGGCGCGGCGGATGCG
>JAABUK010003389.1_pt1 | contig 27024 bp, 27 predicted proteins | sample 5559141 | NCBI WGS metagenome assembly JAABUK01 (sample SAMN10711869, study PRJNA513367) | rock metagenome | isolation source: Antarctica rocks | place: Antarctica: Victoria Land, Pudding Butte nord | collected 2016-01-03
AATATTAATATATATATACTAAGATATTTAACTTCTATTTAATAAATTATAAACTAGGAAGATATTAAAATTTATCTTATTTATAAATAATTTATATAATATTAATTATTTTATATTAAAAGATATATATGATTTAATTATATCTAAGATACTAAGTATTTAAAAACTTAGTTTATTAATATTAAAAAAGTTAATATATAAGTATTATAATATAACTCTAGTTATCTAATTAAGTCTTAATATAATTACTTATAATTATTATATATCTATATCTATAATGTATTATTTCTCAATCCCAAATTCTTTAGTTAAATATAAGTATAGGAAAAGTTTAATATCTTTAAGTATAGTTACAGGCTAGTTTTGCGATTTTCTCCTGTAATACTAAGACCGCCGCATGAAACTTAGTATTAGAGCTCCGCGGTATATATCTTCAACTTCGCACAAAATCAAACACCTAAAACCACCCTTCAACTATCCCCTCTCCTTCTCCCTCTCCCTTCAAAAACGCCAGTATCAAACCCCCCCCCCCCCAAAACCTCCTATCTTCAAGAACCCTTACTTTTACAAAAGCAAATCTCGTCAATAGGCCCCGGCACACAACAAGGCCGCGTCACGAAATTCGACGTCAGCTGCCCCTTCGACACATCATTGCCAGGCAGCGTGGGGTCGCTGCCGCAGTTCTTGCAGCCATGATGGATTAGGTTTTTCACATGTTTGAGTGCGTCTGAGGGGGTACCGCTTGCGTTGCTCTAGTAGAATATGCAGACCCAGCCTGCGCCGAGGATGCGGGAGCAGGTTGCTTGTTCTGTGTTGCCTTGCCAGTTGGAGCGAGGTGGGGAGATGGGGTGGGGAGATGAGGGCTCAGGGACGAGAAAGGCTGACGCAAGGGAGAAGGTGGAGAGGGGGAGGGGACTTACCACCGTCCTTGTAATAGTCATTCCCATGACCGGCGTCGATGGCTGTCTACATGCCTGTTTGTACCTTGCTCCAATGTAGCTACAGCAAAGATGCAGTTTGAGCTCCCACGGCAATTTATACCCAGAGCGTCTACTCCGAGCAGAGTACCGAGAGTCAGGACTGCTGTTCTTATGGCTGAGATGAATAGACGCATTGTAACTCCGGAATAAGAGGTTTGCCGTTGTGGAAAGTTGATGGTTCAAGGCTGAGTGGGCTTGACGAATGCCAGAGGAAGATATGAGATGACAGATGAGAACGTTGAGAACATGTCTTTTCAAAGTGCGGTCTCGATTATTATGTAGAAAACAGTGAACATCGTAATTCAGCATGGAATACAATTCGCTACTTCATTCTTCGTGAAAAGCAGGCTGATGCATTTTGAAAAACTTAGGATGTTGACTGCTAGCATGACGAGCCAATCCCATACCTTTACCACACACCCCCTTCGAGCTTCCAACCAGGCTTTGAAACGGTAGTCAAATGGTATTGAACGAATGTGGGCGTTTGGATCCAAGAAATCATGCGGCTCGTGTGTTTCGGAATCACTAAGGGTCTGTGCATAATACCTTTGCACCGTTCTTTCACTGCACTCCAGCAACGTGGCAAGACAGTTTCTAGGCAGATTATAGCGGTGATCTGCGCCTTGCGTCTTGCGTCCAACCCCACGTAGCGCGTGACTGGATGAGCACAGCGTGTAATAACCCCTTAATTGGTCATACATACTATTAGGACGCATTGCAAGATCCATAGGTATATATTCAGCTTCAAAAGTTCGGCAGTACTTGTAGCCTTAGGTTCTGCGCGATACTTGATCAGTGTAAGTTTAATCGGAGGGCAGGGTTGTGAATGTTTCCTGAATACTACAAGCAAGTTGGAGCGTCAGGTTCCAACACACCATACTATGTTCTAGGCTGCAACTCTTCAGGAACCCCATGTCAAAGACTACAAAGCCAAACATGAGGGATAGAGATGTGGCCAAGCAGTAAGATAAGTCAAGAACTATACAAATAATTGCAAATAAAACTCTTCTCCCTCAATCTAGTCAGAAAGGCTGAAGGAACAGGCTGTTGAACCAACAGCACAGTTGAAAGCATCAGCCGGGACATTTTGCAGCTAACGTCATGTACGATTGTGAAGCCTGCAAACGTTGTGATGTTCATTGCCATCTGCCTGTGGAAGAGAGAGGTGGAAAGAGAGGTGTGAGGTAAAAAGCGCCGTCTATGCAAGAACACACACCCAGCCCCAACGAGCGCAAAGAAGCAAGGAGAAAAATAGGGGTGGGGGAAAGGAATTTTCATCTTATGAGCGCTGTCGATGCATGAATACCACAATATGTATTCAGCCCAGCCCAGCCCAGTTCGACTCGGTCCAACGAGCCAATGAACGAAGCGGAAGAGATGTCGGAATATGGCACGACAGACAGACAGACAGACAGACAGACAGACAGACAGAAAGACTCCAAAGTATATATGCACCCCGAGAGGGAGATACGGATCCAAAAGTTACCTCCAATGGTATAGGTGAAGCACTCCAAGATGATGCCGAAGAGGAAATGTTACGACGCCACGCCGAAGCTACTCAATGCCTGGAGTCCACATGCCCGTCATGGCCATTGACATGCCCATCGTGCCCATCTGCACCATCCGAACTCTCCTCCGCATGTCCATTAACGCCATTCGCACTCCCCTCCGTTCACAAAGCCCGCAGATTGACAGCCGTAAGCGGCTCCCGCCCCAACAACACAGCCTCCACATTCTCCATCGCCAAGCGCTCAAACGCCACAATCGTCTCCACGCTCGCGCCGCCCGTATGGCACGTCAGCGTCACGTCCCGGCGGTCGCTCAAGCGCGCGCTGGGGGTCGGCTCGTGGGCGTGCACGTCGAGACCGGCGGCGCTGACGTGGCCGCTTTCCAAGGCGTCGGCGAGGGCGTCCTCGTCGATGAGGGAGCCACGGGCGATGTTGACGACGCGGGAGCCCGGGCGGAGGAGCGAGAGGGTGCGAGCGTGAAGTATGGGGGGACCGTGCGGGGAGGCGAGGAGGACGCAGTCGGATACTTGCAGCATTTGATCCAGGGAGTCGTAGAATGTGGCGGCTACTTCGTCTTCTTGAGTCGCTGGCTTCTGCTCCACGTCGTTGTACAGTATGCGCATACCCAAGCCAGCTCGGACTTTCTTGGCGATGGCCAGGCCGATGTTTCCGAGTCCTACTATTCCTAGGGTGTGGTTTCGAGGGTTGTGCGAGGTGTACATGGATCTTTGGTGGGCTTTTTGGAAGTCGGTGGGTGAGTTGGAACGAGCGGCCAGCGAGGACCAGGTCATTTGGCGGAAGACGGAGATGATGAGGAAGAGAGCCATGTCGGCGACTGATTCGGTGGAGGCTCCGGCGCCGTTGGTATAGATGATTCCTGTGGGAAACTTCGTCAGCGTATGGCATGGGATTCTTGAAGCATGACAGAACATACCGCGTTCTCCTAATATATCTGTATCGATCCAGTCAAAACCAGCACCAGCACTCGCCATTACCTTCATACTCTTCGGTAACAGGTCAATCAACTGCCTGTCCCACCTCCCCATTTCCCCTCCAGTATTCCAGAACGGCCTCATTATGGCCGAGAAGTCTCCCCATGTCTTGTCCTTCAGATGCTTGATGAACTCTGGACGGTGAAGCTCGCCCAGGTCAGGGCGAACGATGTCGAAGTTCGAGTGGAGGCGCGCGTGGAGAAGGTGGTTGTAGGAGATTGGATCGCCTAGGTGGAGGACGGTTGGCTTGCTGCTGTTTATAGATGCATGTACACCATTGGTCGCGTGAGCCATACTGTCTGTGGCTGCACATGCAGAAGACGGGTTGATAGGAGCCATGGAGGTGGAGCAGTGGTGGAAAGGGTGGAAGAGCAGGAGATTCTGTCTCAAATTGAGGGGAGAGATGCGGTATTCTTATAGAGGTGCTTGTGCTACTCCTGCTGCCCTCTCCTCGCTCAGCCCTCTTCCCTCTCTCGCGGCTTCCCCTCGTTTTCCTGAACCGAGAAGGGCTTGGTGTTTCCCCAGATCGCCGTGGTAGCACTGGCTTTCCCCGGATTTGCAATGCAGGCGCGCTTGGGTGCAGCGAATGCTGATGCTTGGTCGACGAATAGCGGGCCTTCTATCATTTTGTATTCTCTCATCGAGCTCGAAAGGGCGGCCGTGTTGCAGTAAGGATGAAGTCATCAACGGTGCTTTGGTAAGGGAGCGGCTCCCTGGAGGATGGAATAGTCGAGGCTGGCTCCGAGGCGATCACCTAACAGAAAGTCTCCGCATGAGAGGTCCGAGCACGGGCAGCCCGACAAGCTTTAGTTGGAAAGAATATGGCGACAATGTATTGTCAATAATGAAATAATGAAACAATCGAGATCTCTCAATGACCCGTCCTGTAATCATTCTTAGTTTCTAACTTTCTGAGAGCCTCGCCAGTGGTGATCGAGGCTTGCATAAGGGCAGACTGCAGACTGCACTCTACTAGTAGGATGGCGTGGATGGAGCCCTTAATCCTTAATGCGGCGTGTCGTAGCTGCTGCTATCGATCGAACGCCCTAGCCCAATCTGGTTCGCAGCCATTCTCCAAAGTCCGCGGTCCATCTGGCCCGCGCTTAACCGAAACATTGACCAATTTGCCTCGCCAGCCTGACTTGTACAGCTAACTACATAAAGGAGTAGTAAGTGCTAGGTGCATCATCGTGATATTTCTCCCAAAGCTTGTTAGTACATCCATGCACCAATAATCCCGCACCACACATTCGTGCACTTCGCTTGACATTCACTAGCTACTTATTGTACATGAACCAATCGGTATTATCCATGTGCCCTCCTCCAGGAGAAAGAGAACGTGACCCATCACACTTTTTCCGCTGCTCCCATTTTTCTGCTCGACACTCCACCCTATGAGCGATACCCGCCACTCACCGCCCTTTGGTGCCATCGATAGGATTCTCTCAATCTTATGTCGATCAGTCTTCTCGCATGCTCGTGCTGCATTTCACAGTTCCTCCTTGATCTTATCCCCCGCTTGCTGCTTTGCTTCACCTGCGCGGTGAGTAGCTGAGGTTCCGGCCTCCTTCACCGCATCAGCTCCCTTCTGTCCCTGATAGCTGGCTTCTTTGCGTCCACTTGCAGCTCCAATCTTGAGCTGGTCAAGAATCCATTGACCTCCACTCTGGATCTGGGCGAAGATGCCCGCTCCAGGTGTATTTGTACCGTGACGAAAGTATTGGGCATTGCGGCGGGCCATGGCCTTGAGCTCGTTGCTATTCGAGCCCTGATAATTCTTGATGCCGTACGAGTCCAGGTAGGACTTCAGCTCCGAGTCAGACCAGGTATCGAACGTGCTCTGCTTGGCAGCGTCGGTCGAGGAGGCAAGGTATGAGGTGACCGAGGCGTAGTTGGTGCCGCCGGACTTGGATGCGCTGGAGAAGCTGTCTTGGGCCTGCTTTAGAAGGTCATCACGCGTCGCCCCGGCCTTGTTTGCAGCTTTCTTAGCGGCCTTGTCGTTCGACGAGGACAGGTAACTCCTGCAGATCATTAGCCATTGTAATAAAAGTAATCGGGAGGATATCACTTACTTCAGATTGTCAACAGTCCAGGTGTCGAAAGTCCATGCGGACCATCCACTGGTTGCCTTGTTCTTGTTGAGACGGACCTGCTTGAGGAGCTCATCCTTCTTGCCGCCCTGTGGGACAGGGACGCCACGAGCGTCGAGGAAAGCCTTCAAACGGCTGTCACTCCAAGTGCCGATGGCTTGATTGAATGCGTCTTCACCCTTGAGCTGAGCATCATCAGTAGCTTTGGCGAACTGGTTATTGGCCTTGGTGGTCGCAGCGCCGAAAGCGCTTGACGCAGAAGAGGCGACGTTGTCACCAGTCAAGGCATTGCGATGCTTGCGCGCGAGGGCAAGAAGCTCATTTCGCTTTGATCCTTGGGGGACCTTAATCCCGTTCTGGTCTGCCCATTCCTTGATTTTGCTATCGCTCCATGAATCGAGGAGAGCATCGCTAAGGCTCTCCTTGGCAGATTGAGCAGACTTCGATGCGGATGCCGCAGTGTCCTTGAAGTTCTGGCTGGAGAGGCGCGAGTTACGACGGACAGAAGCGATCAATTTGTCACGGGTGCTTGGTTGAGGCACAGGGACTCCACGCTCGTCAAGGAATTCCTTCAGGTCAGATTCGGACCAGGCTTCGTAAAGCCAATCGCCAGGGTAATGGACCGATTGATTGAGCTTTTTGGCGACAGACTCGTAGTTCTCACGTATGCTAGCGATAAGCGTGTCTCGTTTACGTGGTTGAGGAACCGGAATGCTGTTTTTGTCTGCAAATGCCTTGAGCTGAGAGTCGGTCCAGCTGCATCGGGAAGGTTAGCAAGGTCGTCTACTCAGGGTATAACAAGGGCTTGTACCTATCAAACATCCAGTCCTTCATTGAATTGTAGGAGTTCGAGGCAGAATCTGCGCTCTCAGTCCAGTAGCTCTTGACTTGCTTGACGAGGCTGTCCTTGTTGGTGTCCGTTGCCTTCTTCGCGTCGACGCCTTTGGATTTCAGGTACGATTGGAGCTGAGGAGTGTCCCAATCATGGTAAGGTGTGCCGACTTTCGAGTCCCAGTTGTTCTTGACCAGGGACTCCAGGTCTTTGCGGTCGGCTGGTGTAGGGTATGGTACATTATGATCCGAGAGCCAACGCTCCAACTCGGTCTCATGCCATTTGTTGTATGCTGTATGAGCTAGTCAGCTACAGGATATAAGTGATACGCGTAGATCGATCTCTAGAGTGACAATGCAGAAGGGGCCAGAGCTAATGCTATTCCATGACACCCCCCATACAGGCTGACCTTGGAGAAATGCAGGAGGATAGATGGTAGTGCAACAAAGGCAGTCCTAGTTTGGAACACAAAATTTGACACTGACCTGTTTTCGTGCCAAACCAAGAACTCGCGCCAGTGAACTCAGTCGCCAACGCGAGCACCAAGATAGACGAGAAAGACACCTTCATCTTGTGTCAATGATCAATAGGAGCCTCAGCTTGTGAGTGTCTGATGACTTGAATTTAGTGTGCAAGTCGGTGTAGCTTCGTTGAGGACTTACTGAGGTGAATGTAAAGGATGTTGTTGATGGCAGAAACAAGAGTGTGAGGTGCAAAGGTGTTGTTGCGGGCCTAGCGCACGACGTCACAGGCTGCAAGCAATGACACCACTGACTCTATCCGAACGCTGGAAGCTTCTAGCAGTGCTACTGGAAGACCTGTGTGCGATCGAGACAGGATATCTCATTTCTTTCAGTGATCGTGAAGGAGAATTGGAATTGCTAGTCGCCTGGGAGACCACCTAGTTTTTGTTGCGAGAGGTCACAAATATTGGCTTAGCTGATGATCATACACTTCTCATCAAAGTCTTCAGGAATATGATCAAAACCCTGCCCGACTTGCGAGACACATTGAGATGGCTATTGCGTTACAATTCCATGATACGCATGTGGTGTTTGGTGTTTCCCCCTTTACTATCCGTGCTATCGCTCTGTCTATCGTACATTTTCACCGCATTCCCTCAGCCCAGTAGCCCTCAGCTCGAATGCCTATTGTCCATTCGAAGCGAATTACGGATCCCTGTCAGCACCACCTTGTCCTGGAAATCATTAGAGATCGTCAACCAAAATCCAGCAATTGCTCACCACTCCAGTAGGGCTTGTCCACCCTATCATCCTCATCCGGACTACTCTCACTCGGTCGATCATGCCTCTTTCCCATGTCCTCGTTGTGTGCCTTCACATCGTCACTGTGAGTATGCGCCTCTGGAGTATCGGGGTTATGGATCTTGGGCTGCGGACCGTCACCCCCTCCACTCGAGCCTCCACTACTTGCTGCCTGACCACCACTGCTTGAGTTCTGCTCAGTATTGTGACCTTCAGCCCCTTTCTTCGTAGGTCCTCCGCCTGTTCCTTTGCCAACGTCGGGTGGAGGTGGCCCTGGATGCTCGAGGTCGGCCGAGGGATTCGAGCCTTGGTCTTGAGGATTTTCGCCTTTCGGGTCTCCTTCGCCTCCACCGTAGCTTGAGCCAGCGTATAGCCGACGTTGCTGGACATATGTAGACGTGAGGCGGGCGCGAGGGAATGTGCGGATCGGGTTGATGGAACGGAAGACTGAGGTCAAGCCGAGTCGAGTCATGGTGGAAGGACAGCTGAAGGCAGTCGAGGATCGTGTGTGCTTCTGGCAAATCCGTGATATGTGGAATTGAATATCAAATTGATGATGTGTGTTTGTCTGAGCTTAGTGTACAGAATGCTGAGAGCTCGAAAGTAACTTCATGATGACGCACCATGCACGTCAATCCCAAGTCCACATCACTTTTCAGCCTCCACTAGCCGTACGGGCTGCTTCAAATGGGTACTAATACGTTGCGAACAGTCCAGATGATTTCTTTGTTCTATATCTATGAACAATAGTACACATGCGAACTCCAGTCCCACGCTCTTACTCTGTCCAGGCCCGTACCTTCGGCTTTGCTCCACCACCAGTCTCTCCTCTTTGATCCAAGCTCCTGAAACCGCGAATCCCAACATGCTATCATTCTTCAGTGTTGATCTCTGATCTCACCCGGCAGTTTGTCCTGACGCGATTACAATCCTCTTTTGTGGTCCAGAAACGCCTTTGTATGCCAAAACAGAAGTAACCGGGTCAACTCGAATGTATAGTGATCTTCTGACATCCAAGTTGTTGCTAAAGTCAAAGAATATCGATTTTCCTATTGAAGGTACCCAAACATTTGTATCAAGGTGGTGAGATGTTGCTAAGGTGTATCTCTACATCTCACAGATTTATGTAGTGTCTTGCTTATCTTGATCCCAATGGTTTTGGCTGCGGACGTCTCCAGCTAGATGATCGACTCCGAGGGTATCGATCATCTGCAAATTCGGCTTCAGTTAGTGTTAATATACATGATCTTCGACTTCCCCACAGACTGTGGGAAGTTAACAAGCCAAGCAAGGGTCGTCGACGTTAGCCTTTTCAGTGGCTATCGTGTCGTACTGCTGGATTTTATCGTTCAGGCGTGGTCCACAAGGATTCCCGTTCTCGTCGTTGACCAAAAGTTGGTTGAGTTCAGCAATCTTGTCGATGACTTCAAGAGGAAGTCCTGCTCTAATCGAGGTTTTGCGAGCTTCCAATTGAAACTCATCTTCCTCTGGAATTGTCTGCATGCGGTTCTTGAACATGCGCTTCTGATCTTCATCATATTGTTCCATGCTCAGAAGAATATAGCCAAAGTCTCTTTCGTCTTCGAACCCTGGTTTCCTCTTGATGGACGCTTCTTTATCTAGGTACTTCAGTGCTTTGGGCCTGAGCATGCATAGGTTCGCCTTCGTGATAGTGTCTTTCATGGAGGTACAAGCTTGAAGATGTCGTGCGGCCGTTCTGATTTTGTATGCTTTCGTCATTTCGTTCCACAGCTGGTCTTCGGATATTATGCATGGCTTCAAGATGAGATACCATTCACGAGGAGGATAATTGGAGGCGTGCTTCAAGATAGCCGGCATATTGAAGGCTGAAGTGGTTTGATGTGAGTAACTCGTACGGGGAGGTTCAGTCTGTGCGCAAATTGTGCCAATGGCGCTCAAGTTGGCTTGTATGTTCAACTGTGCTTTACGTTCTTATGTATGTGAGTGCGATGGTAAAACTTGCGAAGAATCAGGATTGAAGTATGTGTACTGAGAGTCTAAATTGTAAAAGAAAGTCCTGCTCAAAAATCGGAATTATTCTTATTCTTCTGCTCAATCTCGTTGGGTGCTAAGCTTTATACAGTCAATTTTTCTGTTAACGATTTCAGTGGAGCTCAAGCCCACCCGGACGGAAGAGGGATAAGCTGGTGGAGCCACTTGCTCAAGAGAAAATTTCACCACCTCTTCTGGTACGCAATATATTCCTGCTTTTTGTCGACACATAGGATACAGGTCTATATGGCAAGCAAAAGTCAAAGGTGACAAACTATGAGGGAAAGTTTCTCTCTGCACAGTGCCAACGGCTTCGAAAAACCTCAACAAATGCGAAATGTTCAGAGTCATACATGGGATACGTCATGTGGAGTCCGAGAGATCGAGGCCGATTAAAAAAAGGTGCAGTCATTCTTCTTTACAGCGCTCCATGAATCCCTATACCTTGCTTCAAGATGCCGACATACCTCGCATGCCCCATTTTCTTGAGTTAACCCCCAAGGATTCCTGGACGATATTTATTTACTTTTAAGAAAGGCTGCCGAATATCGTGAGAAGCGTCGTCAATTTGACCAAAGATCTTGGAAGCTAAATCCCTTCAACATCAATGCTGGTTCAGTACCGATTCCCATCCCTCGCCAATCCCCTCTCTATAACAACGAATACCAGCCATGCTGTCCCTGAAACCTACGACGTCCTCAGGCGGTTGCATCATTGCCGTAGAAAACCATTCACCCCCCTTTCATCTCAGTCTTACGTCTTAGTAAGCCCGGAAAACCCGAGACTTCATCATTGGATTGACCTGAGATCTCTACCCCATTCCACTCTTCAACGGCATGACCGTTCAAGAGCGGTATACTGAATGATGTTGCGCAGCTTTTGTGCCGCCTTCACCAGGATGGAGTGAGGGGATAGAGCGAAGGCTGGCGTGATGAGATGGAAGCCTGCATTCGCATGTTTGATTTGGGTCGACTGGCTTGTTCATTCGGGATGTTCCAACCTCTTCGATTGCTGCCAGGTTATAGAGGCGTGTCCAGGAGCCTCTTCCCAGTCGAAGTTGCTTTGTAAGGGTTCTACAGCCCATAGATTTCTTGTTCGCTGTCAAGATTGGACTGTAAGCTTGGTAAGCCCATAGCTCATTGCTTTTTTTGAGACTCCGTCTCAATTGATATGTGATGTATAGATATTGGCGGTCCAACGTACGACAAGGCTGGCAGATGTTCTCTGGCGCGTAGAAGTCACTCTCGTGGATGGTTTGAGGAGAGACCGTAAAGGGAAGCGGGTGGTAATATTGGAAATTTGGAGAGATGAGAAGGGGTGATGGGAGGGAAAGACGCACGTCCAGGACATCGTCTCGATCGGTGATGTTCACGCCAGGGATGTCGCTCTCCCTCTACAGTCCCCCAGTGGAACAAGCGAATGCATGGACTGGTAGCAGGAAAATATATTGCTAGCATAGGAGCCCATGGGAAGCGTTTGAGACGATATGTCAACCCGTAATCTCCATGCCTGGCATGCTTTCAACTCCACCTACATACGCCCAGAATTCATCAAAGTCAACTTCCCTCTCCTTAAATTCTTCTTTGATCTTCTGTACCGCCTTCTTCTGTCTGTCTGCGGTGAAAGGCCCTGTCTGACTCGTCTCGCTTTGGACAACTTCAATCCATCGGAAGAACAGGTTCTCTTTCCCCATAAGCGTCAACTTGTCTTTTATTAGTTGAAGCTTTCTTGTCCCCTCGTCGCCAGTGCCTTCGCCATGATCCTTCCACACCTCCCATGACAACCAGCCTGATCGTTCAGAGTATACCAGCACCGCTGTCCTGAAATCCTCGAGCGCGTTCTCTCCTGCATCACACAGCGCGTGAGCCTTCAGCATGCCCGTGAAAAACAAATCCCAATTTTGATCCAACATCAGGTAACTCGTCTTGTTCTTCACCCAATTCCTCTCCACTGCAGGCAGAACCCTCTTCGCGAAAACTTTGCCCTCTCTTCCCTCATCCAGCCACTGCTCTCTCACAGCACCTCTAGGTTCTTCACTGCCGTCCTCCTTGGTGAAAAGCGGAACATCCCATCTCCGACTCCGTCTGATCACAATCTCCACATCCCTGAACCCGATCCATCTTCTCCAACCAACAGGACTCGATTCCCCGTTCGTCCCTAAGAAGAAGCCCCAAGGCCACAGCCCAACGAACCTCACAAGCACGAAATCGCCAGTGAACATCAGCACCCTCTCTCCCACGGTTCCCAGCAGGGAGAGGGCATCAGAGTTCTTGGTGTCGATTTTTGCTGGGCTGTCATAGCCGAGGATGGCCGTAAATATGGAGAAGTAGGTCACAGTCGCGAACTGTAGCCGGTAGAGGAGAAGGATGGCGAGGAAGATGTTGAGGATGAGTGGGACGGCAAAGATACGGCGCTTGAAGTCTCGTGGATGCGAATCGAGGGATGTGATATAGATGTGGTTTGGGGAGAGCGTGGAGAGGAAAGTCTTGAGCTTCTCTGGCGCTGGGGAGAATGGAGCTGGGATTGAGGAGGGAGGAGGTGCCTTGGGGGTCGAAGGTTTGGTGGTCGGCTTCGAGCCAGGCTTTGGCTTCGCCATCCCTCTAACGGGAATACCGGCTATGAAGCTCCCAATGAGAAAAAGAACATTTTGTGAGAAAGCAGACCGCTGCCTACGGCAACTTATACGTATAAAGTCCCAACGCCGCCGACAATCGAGATGATCTGCAACAGGGATGCCAAATCTCTCAAGCATGTCCGCACGTCATCACAGTCAACTTCCACCCGTTCGGAAAGGAGAAAACTGTGTTAGGTATCTGATCAAACGATGTTGTAGCTCCCTATTGAACAGTTGAGGCCAGTATCTGGTCGACGTGTTACTTCAAAATGGCTCCAAATCAAGACATGCCCCTTTACAATATCAGTGGTGCTTTGATATTCAGCACTTATGTCGTCTCTGCCCTTGTCCTCACTGTTCTGCTATGCAGCAGCCTCATATTTCATTATCGGAAATTGCTCAAGGCTGAGGATGCAAAGCGGAGTATCGATCTAGAAAGACGTCTTCAAATCTTCTCTGCCTTGTCTGTAGTGAGCTTTTCGACACTATCATATCACATGCTGAGCTACTTGATCGTTTCTATCAAAGCTGGGCCGAAACATCCAGAGTATTGCTTCCCCAGCGAGTTTGGGGAGATGCCGGTCTTGTTGGCCGTAGAGATCAGAGGATTAAGCTCTATATCTGGGAATGGCTCACTTCTTCGACCCTCTTTCAGGACTTTGCAATGACTATTTGCAATGACAGCGCTCGATTCTGGTGGACGCAGCAAGCTCTACTGGTGACTATGGCATGGAGTGTGTTCATGAGCTTTGAAGGTTCGCTTCCATTTCACGGCGAGTCAGGCTACTCATTCTAATGACAATAGGGCGGAAACGCAGCATACCCCATCTATGGGCATACGCATTCATCAGCCAGATCTTACCTGTTTCCTTCGCCCAGAATCTCTTTTTCCTAGCTATGCTGCTGAAACCTGTGTCAAATCCCAACCAACAAACATGGACGCCCACCCCAATAATCCAGCTTCTACCGCTAGTAGCGTACTACATCTTCGTACTCGCAGCGCCATTTGTCGCAGGAACCGGCGCTTTCATCGGCGTCGTCATACTGATCCGGCTATTGCTCGTGGCCCCATTAGCTTTGCCGGCAATTGTCACCGAGGGAGGTGGACAGAGTTATGCGACGCCACGGAAAGCCCATTGGGCAGATGCCGGCCCTTTCAAATTCATCGGTATCTGCTCGGCCTTGCTCTGGGTCTTGCAGACCTTCGTGGCGCTCAAAACAACTGGGTTCGACCTAAGCAGGATTTTCAGTTCACTCAATGACAATCCGGCTGTTAGTGCTCTGGGATATGACTACCTTCTTAGTCTGGTTAGCTTTGGTACATGGGCTCTGGTTGTAGGGCGAGCTTTGGTATAGATCAGCTATCACACGAACTCAGCTCCCGAAATGCTTACGCAATACCAATTTTCCCCCTTCAGGAAGGATTCCAAAGAAACCTGGGTGCTTCATAACAAGCCATTGCTTTCACAACAGACGGAGCTCTACTACTCCGGAAGCCGATGTTATCTCCGTTTCCTCATGGATGGTGGACAACGCGAGCGAAACGTCATGCTCAGTACCGTTCGCTCATGAAGAAGATTACCATCCCTCTAGCAACCCCCCTTTGGGGTACCTAGTTGACGTCTGCAATCCTACAACGCAGATACTCTGCAGCGTTCTCACAGCGTTTGGTGCCTACCGCGCGAGGAGAAGGCTTCCTTTTACATCGATAAAAGGCCGGTGATACAGCTTGCATCAGTCTATGCAGGACTTCGATCGCTGATCCTCTACCAATCGCGCAACCCCCTTGAGGACTTCAACCTACGTAAAGTTTGGCGCCGTCGCTCGTGCCATCGCTCATTTTGAGATATAGTGTCACCTGACGGCACCGTAGATCGAATTCCTAACCGAGCTTCTCTCGTGAGTCTACTCCGCAGTGGCTTGCATTGCTCGAGGCTCCAAGATATTGTCCTCAAACTTGCTGGATGTTTTCCTAGCCGGCGTCCTGAGCTGATGTTACGTTCCTCCTCATGTTCAAAAGCAATTTTCGATGGATGGCGGCTTCATTCCGTTTGAGACATGCTGTATGGCTTACCCTCTAATGTTGACCCTTACAATCATGGACACTATGTACGAGGTAGAGACATTGACGCTCGGTGAAATCACTGCTTTTGGGCTCCTGCCAGACCTTCGAGATCGATCATTCTACTACCGCAAAGCGAACACTGCTAGCCTCATCCTCAAACGGTTTATCATCAAGCTTTTGTTGTAAAACCATACGAAAAAAGAATGATTCGGAAATGTTGTTTTCAGAAAATACTAGGAAACCTAATACACCTGAGGACAACATGCTACATACTCTCAGCAATTGAGCAAATACGCTTTTTTAAGAACAATTGAAACTTGCTAGATTATATTCACCCCTTAATCATACACTGGTGAATCATCGTCATCTTCAACTAAGCACAGAGCTCCGGATCCTATACTTAATTCTGGAACTAACGAGTCAATCAATCACCAACGCACATCGAGGCACGTATCATAGTCTCGCCGCACTCCAATGCAGGTATCACGAAGCAGACGCAACGCGACGTCAGTTTCGGCTTTCCTCGCATATGCAAAGCAGGACTGATCAAACAGCTTCTTCCCCTCTGGGAAAATATCTAAGACTCGATTGATCTGATTTGAGATGTCCACCCACGAAGCCCAGCCCGCAGCCCCCACTGCGACTCCGCTGGGCGTGTACAATGCATATTGCCCCCAATGTCCCGCATATTCATTGATGAAGGCAAGTAATATTACACGTTTAGGCCAAAGAGTGGAGGCTTGGAGATTGATGAATGACTGCGTTTTTACTTTGTATTCCTGCTATCTATCAAATTCCATTCCCTATTTGTCGATTAGTGGGAAAACCAGTCTCGATAGAGTAATCTAGGATTTCTTTCGGGGGCGTCACCATGTTGTGGCTGGCTGAAAGGGTTGCGGGTGTCTTAATGCATACAGCTTAGACTCATCATAAAGTACGTGAGCACAACACAGTTACCCTACCCTTTAAGAACAGTGTTCCACTAAAGACCCCACCCCCCCCACCAATAATCCTCGCCATCCCAATAATCTACCAAGTAGCTACTCTCCCCAAACCAACCATTCCCCAACCGCCCCTTAAATCCTAATCATTCCCATCATTCCCATCTAATAAATCCAGACCAAATGAACTCATACCCTCGCTTAGCATGCTCCCTATGCCTTTCGCTGGTGACGTGATAATCATTTCCATACCCCGAGTCTCGGGAGGTGCGTGGCACGGTAAGCTCCACTAGATCTGGGTGATTTGCTGGCGGGTACTCGCCGCACCGAAGAATACGGAAATCGATAGTCCCCTTCGAATCCACTAAGACCAGTGCAAGTCTAAGCCCCTCAAAATTCTCGAGCTTTCAAATATTATGAGCGTCTTCATCCTTTCCTTCGAAGGTCTAAGATCTGAGAAAGCTTCACTTCACCCTTCCCACCCCATCCGGCAACACCATTCTCCACCTCCGGCCTAACAGCCACATACCACGCCCAAGCTCTTCGGTCAAGCTCATCACGTCCCGAGACGTGTGCCCAGGATGCGTACAGAAGATCTAATGCTTGTAGCAGGAGGCCTAAATTCCGCTCCTTTTCCGCTTTCAGTGCGGCTGCTGACTGCTTTTTGGGTGACGGCTCATTTGTAGCCGGGGGAATTGAGGCAAAGGATTTGAGTAGATAGGCACGTGCGGACTCTGCACTGTAGACGGGCAACCCAGAACTATTCGCACCCTGAGCGCCTGAAACCAGCGGACTATTGGATGAGCGCAAAGCCTCGAGATCGAGACCCCACAGAGCTGGTTCTTCGCTGACGTGCTCCTCCTGCTTCAACGTCTCTTGAGAATCCTCTGCCTTGACTTCCTCCACCTTTGGGTTTCCCTTCCACTCGTAGCCCCACCTCTTCATAACGCTCACCTCCCGCCCCATAATCCGGATCTTCGGCTGTCCTTGTCCCCAACCCTCATTTTCAGCGCTGTTGCCCTTTTCGATACCCAAGCTTATGGCTTTGGTCTTGCTGTTCATGCTGACAACGGCTTGAGCTAAGCTCAGGCGAGAGGAGAGAGGTTGCGAGAGCATGGTATATTTGAGTAGCGTTACAGCGAATGCCAACACCAATGGCGCTCGATTGGTGTGAAGGCTCACATTTGCCAGCTCCTGCTCGTCGGCTTTGGATTCGGGAAGGGTGAGAGATTCTTCGATGGCAGAGGGCTCGAGAGGTTCGCCTGTCACCAAAGTCTTCGTGCGTTTGGCAGGCGATGCGGGAGATGCATCACCAGCAGCTCTCTTCCTCTTCGTAGATCGTTTTGCAGCGCTCAATATCTGCTTCGATAGCTTCTCGTCCCCAAATATGGCCTGGATGGCTGGTAGCGGTGATTTGGCAAGTGCATCAGGGCTAAGTAGGTATACGATTAGTACAATGTGTCATAAGGAAGATACTCAGCTTTTTAAGAGAATACCTAGGAAATCCTGCTGCTTGTAGATCTTTGACCTTGCCGATGGCGGTGGGAAGGGGGACTTTGGCATCTTGGGCGAGGAAGCGGAGGAGCGCTTGGATCTCAGTTTTGGTGCTCATGTTTTCGGACAGAGACGAGTGGGGATGTGGCGTTTATGGATAGTTAGTGAGAGAGATTGCTCTCGGCTGAAGGCTGTTTTCAGCCCATGCCTATTATGAGGCAGAAACCAAGATGGTAGAAAGGCACGAGAGGCGAGGTGCCTTGTAAGTCCGGGGTATCTCCGAAATCTTGGCGAATGACTTGTCCTGCTAATAAGATCTTTCTGCCAGCGACATTTAATTGTGAACATCTATAGACTCTGCAGTTTACAAGTGCCGTACCATAGCTACCATTTAGACAGGAATCTATTAGCAAATGGCGTACGCATGATACTTGAGCATACTATAAACTTGTGCCAGCCCAAAGCCGAGTGTCTCTACTCTCTGATACTTATATCATGGGACTCCTCATTGGAAGGCGTACATCCAATTGACTTCCTAGGGCCTGATAGTGGCGGCACTCAACATAGTCAATTATGTGCCCCGGCAAGTCCCTGGAGAAGTCCTTACAGGGTGGGGGCGCTGTATTTGAAGGGACTTCTCACTTCTTTGCTTGCCAGACCTGAAATGTTCCGTTCCCAGGTGCGCGGCCATAGCCGGTCCCGAACATCACATACTTATCCACAATCGCAATGTTTCCATAGAAGATATTATCAAGCGTGTAATCATGTAAAATGATCCCAGTCCTCTTGTCCATGGCGACAAGTCCTCCAATTCCAGTCGGAGCCCCCCCAGGCTCAGCAGGAAACCCGCCACTCCTCCCATTGAACACGACGTCATCTACGACACTGGGCACGCTCTGAGAGTATTCGTTCCCCGTCACCGGCGTCTGCCACAGACTCTTGCCATCAGCTAGGTTCGCAGCTCCAAAGGCGCTGTTCGTAATGTTGGCGCTCGCACCCGTGGGGAGAAAGGATAGCTGATAAGCATTGACGGCGGTGTAGTAGACGGCTGTGTCATCGACTGCAAGACCCCAGATCAGCCCGCCTACGATGCCATCGGGTGAAGTCGGGTTGACCCAGAAGATAGCACCGCTTTGCGCGTTGAAGGCGTAGAGATTGCCGTTCTTCTGGCCGATTACTACGGTGTCTTTGCCTTGAGGCGTGCCTTTGCCACCGGGGATGAAGGATGGGGCCATTCCGAAATCTGCGTCAGGGCCAGGACTTGGAGGACAGTTGCTTGGATTCGTACCGGTCGTGCAGGCTACATTCCATGCATCCAGAGGACCCAGCGCTGTCACCCAGTTGATATGGCCAGAAGTCAAGTCGAATGCGAGGACGGCTTCTGCATAAACGTTGGATGGAACACATGGATCGTGCTTCAATCCCGGGTTATTCTGCGTCTCGTTCTCGCACTTTGAAGCTGACTCGGGCAAGGAGTAGATGTTGCCTGTTGCGATGAAGACCTGGTGTCGTTGAGGATCGATGCTGGGTTGGCCTCCCCAGACGCCGACGCCTGTGAAGTTGCTGGAGACAGGAGCCATGGTCTGATCCCACAAAATGTTGAATTTGCCAGATCCCTTGTCAAATTTCACGGCCGCAAAATTACCAATGAAAGAGCAGCACTGGTAATTGGGGATGATGCCAGCTGCTGCTTCTTCTACGCTCGAGCACCCAACATATATAATGCCATTCCATAAAGTTGGGGATTGCGTGACAACGGCGAGAGGATGGGAGTTGATTTGGATATGGTCAAGAATGTTGCCAGTGTGGCGGTCGACAGCAACGAGCAGCGCGTGAGAGTGAGTACCAAAATACAGTACGTCGCCGTCAAGCGCTGCACTGGTCCGTGAGACGGCAAGAAGGTACGCGAATGATGGTGGGCCACCATTTGCGATCGTGAGAGCCGTGACGTTGACCGTCCAGATTTCCTTGCACGTCGTGTAATCTAATGCAACATACAGTCCACTCCATGTCGGGTAATATACAATGCCCTTCTCAATGACAGGCGTGGCAGAGACTCCCAGCGGATAGCTCTGAGAACAGGTCTCGACGAGAGTGGCAGCGTTGGAAGAATCGATGGAGGACCCTGGTGCTGCGAGCCGATTATTGAAGACATTGGCACCCCATCCGAGCCAGGAGCCACGCTGCTGACGGAAGTCTGAATCTTGACCTGCTGCGCTGCCGATCAAATATGCGAGCAGACACAAGAAATTGTCTGTTCGAAAACGCATGTTGACTTGCGGTACAAGTAACAGTTGGAAAGCTGAGGTCAAGAGGGATTGCTAGGCTGTCTTGATCTGCCTTTCACGAGCTGTTGAAGGTCTTATATAGACAAGCTATTGGACAAAGTGGTGTGACATATTCACAGTCCTTGTGACACCCACCAACTTGAGCATGCAGCGGATTGGACAGCAGAGGCTCATTGATGCTGACTGCGGGGACCGGGGGTGGGTAACAAAAGCCGTTGCCGACTTTCTCGCCTGATTCCCTCGGACGGCCTCTTCCATCCATCATCCTACCCGTTGCTAAGTCACAGACGTGACCAACGTATGCAGGCGCTCCAGTTGCGATTCGCTGCGGTCTTGGTAGACCATCGATCCTGCCCCGGATTTCTTCGTAGCTGCTCTCAGGTCACAAGATGGGCCGTTTGTCATCCAGGTAGTTGAAACAAGGTGCAGTAGCAAAAGATAGTGCCTTTGTCAGCGTCCCACCCGCAGTCAGACTACTGCAGTCAGCGCAGAGTCTGGCATCATTAACCAAGAATCCTTTTTTGACTTTGAAAGAATCGAAAAATGTTCTGGACTATTTGGTGTGGGGGACGGCCCGGGGCCGGCAAGAGCCGCCGACGCCGGACGTATCCCCGGGGCGGCCCAAGGGAGGGGTACGGCTCAGGAGAGACCCCGTGTGGCTAACAAGAGACCCCGAACGAGAGACCCCTTCGTATATCCTTGAATAACCTCGTTAAAGTCGAGTTTATAGACTAATAATTTATAATAAAGATATAGGGGTAGTATTTCCTTATAACTTCTTTTATATAAGCTCCCTATTATAGCTCGTTATTATTAATTTATATAAGTATTATAATTACTATTAAAGTTTAAGGTCTTAGTACGGTACGCCTTTCCTATAATAACTCTTCTTTTATAATGTAATAACTTAATAATAATAAGGTTTCAAGATCTACTTTCGTGAGGTAAATTACTTTTTAGAATAATATCTATAACTTTCATACTAAAGACTTATTTATTAGAGCCCTCATTGGGTGTACTTCGCAAGGGGTCTCTCGTTGGGGGTCTCTTGTTAGCCACGCGGGCTCTCTCCTGAGCCGTACCCCAAGGGAGCGCTATGCGCCCGAAGCTCTACGGGTGGCTATAAGACTATACCTAGGGCTATAGGAATGATTATATCAGGGCTACAGCAAGACAATAGCAGGGCCTACAGGGCCTACAGGGCCTACAGCAAGATAGAAGCAGGGGCCTTGAGCGATCTTTGACCATGAGTGCCAGCATTGGAGGGGGTGTCAGAATTGGATGGCTGTGCTTATCGCCATACATTGTCTGAACTTCTCTCAGCAATCCGCTTTCATAATCGCGTCTCCCTCACAATCAGAGGTAGCAACCTCATAATATGCCTTACGCAGCAAAAGCTAAGACGTAGCAGTTCACCAGAAGGAAGTCGAAGTCACTGAAAAAGGCCGACCAATTGGCGCGACTGTACCATGTGGACCTTGCCCTGATTATCCGTAAAGTAAGGATGGAAGGTACGATGCTTATCGATCGAGTGATCACGAAAGGTAGCCTCCAACCCTGTTAGAAATTGTATATCGGAATCCGACACATTGATTTTGAGCTGACTGAAAATCGGGATTCCGTAAAGAAAAGGCCTTCGGAGGTATTATCGAAATGGATATGCAATTCCTTTATGGTAGAGTTGAAATCGGTGGGAATCACGTAGCGACTCTTTTGAAACGACCTGTGCAAGTGTTTTATATATGGTGCAGGGAACACTTCAATGTGATGCGCCATCCAAGTAGCGATGATCACTTGGGAGTATAAAGAGCAAAAATACGTCTTTGACTGTATAATCTTGAAGACAACGGAATCGATGGTACGAAAGCAGCGACCAGCCAGCAACAACGACTAATTCCACCAATTTCTCACCCTGCCTTGTGTAAACAGCATCCACAATTTCGAGACTCCACCTTTTAAAAGCAAAGTTTTCATCCGACACAAAAATCGCCACAACAATCCGAGTCCTTAGCGCAGGATTCTATAAAGGGTCAGTACCCAAGATTGTGAGATGAAAATAAAGGCGGTGATGGGTTACGAAGTGCAGCTTTGCATTCTGGTTTAGGAGCTACGCTCATGTTAGCAATCTGGAATCAAAAACAAATTGCCGGAGATTTCGATGCAACGTACCAGGATCTCTTTTGAAGTCACTTGAGGTTGGGCTGGCGGCCGCCAACGCAACAAAAGTCGTGAGAACCATGGTGATGAACTTCATTCTGATGAATAAGTTTAACACTGAGTGAGGGTAAATAGCTGTATTGGAATTGCAATATTTGGCTTGAGTTCTGGTAGGGTTGATGATTAGAATATTAGAAGACGAGGAAAAGCAGTCTCTTTATAAGTTCGTTGGTCTGCTATTGAGCTCGGCTTACACGGCTTTCCTGCAAAATTGACGCTTCATTGATTGGGAAAAATACGTTTCCCATGCCGAACATCTGCGTTGTAGCGGAGGTAGTTCCGGCTGTAGTCAGGTCCTATTGGGATCGATACCGAATATCTGCGTTGTAGTGCAGATGGATTCGGCTGTACTCAAGTCCTATTAGGACTGATACCGGATATCTGCGTTGTAGTGTAGACAATTACGGCTGTAGTCAAGTCCCATCGGGATCGACGCCGGATATCTGCGACTTTGAGCAGATCCGAACTTGGAAAGCATAGTACCCTTTGCCTATCAATCTGCCATTTTAGAACAAGGCACACTGAGGCTATACCAGGAAAAATTGCATGGTTTAGCGCCATCACGCCTCGTCACATTCCGGTCAAAATCGGCGCGAGATCGAAGAAGACGAAAATGTAATATTCATGTATCATAAGAACGCCGGAGTTTCCCTTTTACATATATTGTGGCTGGACACGGAGAGATCGTTCCGATCCTTTGAGGTGGACGCAGCATACTGGGGACATCAAAGTGCTGCTTAAAGCTCAACTTTAATCATCACCTTCAGGTCGCTATTGGACGGATTCACCCCTCTGTCGCACACCTACCAGTGGAACGTGCTTTCGGCCGATCTGCTGTTTGTGGTGCTTGGAGAAGGCGAAGTAGCTCGAAAGGCTGGTTTTCATAATGCGATGGAAGACTTCGTCTGCATTTGGTTGTGTAACCAGCGGCTACCAAGACCTGCCGGTGCGAGCCCATCCAATACACTTGCCTCCGCGCCCTCTCGCCTCGAAGTCCTGTAGTAGTCGTAGGGCGTTTCCATGACTCGCTCCTGGGAAAGAGTTCCTGGAAGCCCCTCGTTCCCAGCAGCTGAACTTTACTCAGTTGGGTTGGGCCCTTGATTGCCCGGAAGATGATGCTTCCTAAGAGATGACGGTTCCCTGGAGACTATGCCTGGGAAAGTTTTAGTGCCAGCAGATATGGAGTGACGAAGCAAACTGCATTGTGAGCAAGGGTCGTCTTTAAAGTAGCGCCGATTGACCGCGGCAAACGCCGCTTGGCATTGACATCAAACTCCTGATAAAGTAAGTGAATGAATTTGGGTAGCCTTACTCCATACTATGAATTGGGGACTATAAATTAGTTAGCAGTTATTCAGAGAACGTTACGGTAATTGATTCTATTGCTACCAACCCCAGAGCTGCAACCTCGAGCTCTTTGATCGGCATATAAAAGCAGCGTCGTTACATGCAGACTATCTTAAATCGTGATGGCCGAGGAATCGAAGATCAAAGAGTTCCCGGACATCAGCACTAAACTTACAGCGCCTACCAAAAAGTCAGTCTTCGAGCGCCAGAAAGCTGAAGCTGAAGCCAAACGCCAGCGCGAGCAGGAAGAAACAGCAGCTGTATATGAAGACTTCATCAAGTCGTTCGATGATGATGACAGCAGCGCTCTGCCCAGAGACTCTGCTTCAAGAGGAGGTGGCTTCGGCGACCGAGGGGGCCTTGGGGGCCCATCAAAAAGGCATTACTCTGGACCACATAGTGGGTCTGTTGGACGGGGGGGAATAGGTGGAGGCAGGGGAAACAGTGGCCCAGGCAGTCTAGGAGCACCACCGTCTTCACTGTCACGAAAGAGAGCATACGACGGATCTCAACCTACACAAAGGGAAGGTTTGTTTGCTTTTGAAGATGCCGCAACAGGGCCAGCGGATCCCAAGATTGCTTTGCAACATTCAGACGATGAAGACACAGGCAGTCGCGCGAAAACGCAAGAAAGAGCTGTTGCGAAGCCTACCCTCCGCCTCTCCTCCTTGCCTCCAGGAACGTCACCAGCAGCCATCAAGTCCTTCCTACCGTCAACGCTGACAGTGGAAGGGGTACGTATCGTACCTCCTTCTGGACCCACCACAATGGAGCGTCGGTCCCTTTCAGCTGTCGTGACATTAGCGAAAGATACTCCTGCTCTAGACATCGATACTGCTGTGAGCGCACTTCAGAACAAATATATGGGACGAGGCTTCTACCTATCACTGTCGCGGCACTTATCTTCGGCCTCGGTGAACTTGGACACGCCATCTCTGGGACTTTCATCCTCGTCGTCTTCACTTCCTTTTGGTGCACGAACTGTGCCTCCTCCAAATTTAGGTCGAGCGCATCCAGGTGGACATCGCGGCGGCTTTGCTCCACCTTCATCCTATACTCCGGCACAGTATAGGGGACCTCCTCAAGTTCAAGTAAACGTGAATCCGCCGTCCGATCTCAAGCAGCTCAAGCTTATACACAAGACGCTGGAATCCCTACTCACGCATGGTCCTGCATTTGAGGCTTTACTCATGAGTCGAAGGAAAGTCCAGATGGAAGAGAAGTGGGCTTGGCTATGGGACTCGCGTAGTGTTGGTGGAGTTTACTATCGATGGCGATTGTGGGACGTCCTTACTGGAGCGTCGAGAAGGAAAGGACGCAATACCTCAGCTGCTTCGCAGCAAGTCTTCGAAGGTGGGGCTGCCTGGGCTATGCCTGAGAGGGGTCTGCCATTCGAGTATACCACACGCCTCGAAGAATTTGTCTCGGACTCGGACTACGACTCGTCCGAAGACGAGGATTCTGGCGACGAAGGGCGTCGAAGATACGCGCATCACCACGGGGGTGCGCCTCCACCTGATGGCCTAAACCTGGACGATGATGGCGTTGCCTACCTCAACCCCCTCCAAAAGGCCAAATTGACTCACCTCCTCGCCAGACTACCGATCACGAACGCAAAACTGCGTCGAGGTGACGTCGCCCGGGTGACGGCTTTCGCGATTCAACACGCCGGTGAAGGCGCCTCAGAAGTCGTTCATATGATTACTTCAAATGTGCGACTACCCTTCGCTTTCACTAGTGCCAATGCCGATCGGAAGTCTCTAGTAGAGGATAATGAAGCTGCGGATTCACACGGCGAAGGCACTCCAAAGCCTGCAAATGCAACGACAGAAGACGAGGATAGCAGCCCTTCCAAGCTAATAGGCCTCTATCTAATCTCAGACATACTCTCGTCCAGCTCCACAAGTGGCGTCCGTCATGCATGGCGTTATCGGCAACTATTCGAAGTCGCGCTGAAGCGACAAAAGACCTTTGAGCATCTTGGTCGCGTCGACAAGCAAATGAACTGGGGCAAGCTGCGAGCAGAAAAGTGGAAGCGTAGTGTGCAAAGTGTTATAGGGCTGTGGGAAGGATGGTGTGTCTTCCCCCAGGCGAGCCAAGAACACTTCAGCGACGTCTTCAACAACCCGCCTTTGACTAAGGAAGAGGAAGCTGCGGCTGCGGCTATCGAGAAGGAGAAATCGGAGAAAGACAAGGCTAAGAGTAGGTGGAAGACTGTAGATGAGAAAGCAGCTGAAGCAGCAGCTTTGAGGTCCGAACAGGTAAACGAGGACGCTATGCAGGTGGACAACGTGGACGACGACGAAGATCTGGACGGGGAACCTATGGATGACGAAAACGTTGATGGGGAACCAATGCCTGACTCAGATGACAACAACAGCATCGATCCACCCACATCGTCAGGAGAGCCGCCTAGGACTGAGATGTCACGACGCGAGGCTTTAGCTGCTTCGATTGCTGTCAAGCTGGGCAAGGCATCTGCATCACATGAGCCATCCAAGCCTCCCTCTCCGACCACTGCACGGAGGCGCCGCCCTAAGGCTGAGGACATGTTTGCTGTCTCCGACGATGAATGAGACACGGCATGCCATCAGACATGATGTGGGTAGATGGCAGAGCGTTGCGCTCGAGGTTTGAAGCTTGAACTCAACATTGTCAAGATGGATGAAGTTTTGGGGGTGCTGCAACGTTCTATCTTGATACCTCAAATTCACATTCTTTCCTCTCTTCTGGAATACGAGAGCAAGTGTCGAAGCATCCGCTGTCCAATATTGCCACACTGTGATTTGTGAATTACAAAAAAGCAGCCATTGTCAGACTCGATTTGTCCCGTTCTACCACCAGCAACGCCTCCCTCCGCCTTATCGTTACCCAATTGGACTTGAATGACTTCACATGCATAACGGGACAGAATATCTTTAGCAACACTGCAATGACATGTCTGACGGACTGAATCCCTCTCAGTCCTCGCTATCCTCTCTCCGTCTTGCTACGATTTCATCTCTCATACTCAAAATAAGATCGCCCTAATCTACACATCATTAGCACGTATCCAGTCCATAGCTGACATACCCATCAAATAAAAAACCGACTGGTATTTTGTCCACCCAACCTTGTCGTTTTGCACTTTAACACCATTCACACGCACGTGCTCTGGGCTCTGTGGCCCAGTATGGTGACCTGTGGCTCTGTCGGCAACATCATATCACTCTGCATAGTCATCAAAGACTTAGTAGAGGCGCTAGACAATACTCAGTAGAGGCTCATCAGCCGAATACCAGGACGTCCTCCGGAAATTTTAGTCTCGCTGCTAGGAAGGAATCACTCGACGAACATACGAAGACTCAATGGAATCAAACGCCTTAGAAGTACCGCGCATCGTATGGCAGACCAATACCAATATTGCATCCAAGCCAGCATATCACGAGAAACAGAAGAGCCCATAGCGCCAACAAAGACCTCGCGGTTACCACTCAAGCATACACATAGAGCATTGGAATAAGAAAGGCTGAGTTTACCCCGTCGGGATTACCCGGTCATGGAATAGCCAACACCAACCGTGCAAGCGTATCCAATAAGGCCTGTCTTCATTACCACAAGAATGACCTCATTGCATTCATTCCTAGAAACCAGGCGGCGCCTATTGACCAAAGGAAGCACTTGCAAAGCGACATATCTGAAAAGCATAGATCGACCTTCCAAGGTTGCACTGTCCTGTATCTAAATGCGTTACAAGCTTTCCTCCACGTTGTCAAAACACGCGCATCAGACCTCCAGAACGGCAACTTGTGATATAATCTTGCTCCATATTTACCCACTTCCGCTGGAAATGGACACTTGTTATATCTAAATCCCAATACCTGATTGCCGATATTATCATTCTTTCCCGTTATGATGTTGTACAAGCTCTCTGTATCCCCTATGCTATGGGTCTTACTAAGGTTGTGATTGAGAAAAGGAGGCATCGCTACTGCCGCGTCTTTTACGGAAGAAATTTGTCACAGAGATCTTATGAATAGCTCTCATGGGTGTGAAAGTATGGGATATGTAAAATTACAGTGAATTTTAGAAGAGGTGCGGGAGAGGAATAGGGAACATTCCGGTAGGACTGTTGGTGCGGCTGCTGGTAGACTATGATCATGACTGTACAAAAGGGAACTCGAGTCCTTGGGAGAAACGGCACAACTTGATGAAGGGTGGAATCTACGCGCTCGACAATGGTAGCATATCGTATGGGTAACCTCAGATCAAATGAGATGAATATATTCCAGTCCTATCTCTTTCCTCATTAAACCGACCCAGGAAACGAAGCGGATTCGTCCCCCCAAAATTTCCCAATAAGCTTTCATTCCCTGGATTCGACCTCTGAGCCCTATCC
>JAABUK010003390.1_pt1 | contig 27020 bp, 28 predicted proteins | sample 5559141 | NCBI WGS metagenome assembly JAABUK01 (sample SAMN10711869, study PRJNA513367) | rock metagenome | isolation source: Antarctica rocks | place: Antarctica: Victoria Land, Pudding Butte nord | collected 2016-01-03
AGATCAAGCATCGTTTTTGACAGCGGGTATTCTAGAGCAGGCGTTGCCTGAATCTTGGGCAGATGAACTGAGCGCAGCATTCAACTCACTCCTGCCTGATTTGGGACTTGAGATTCCAAAGCAGATTCCCATTGTACCCCCCAATGCGCAGTTCTTCAACCGCTGATTGTACCCTCTTCTGTTCTAGATTGCTTACGGCTGCTCCACATCAATGCCTTACCTGACGATCTTGACATTCTTTGTTCCTGATGCTTGTTCTACATTTACTGAGAGCCAATGTCTTTCATTTTCATTGAAGCACTTGCTCTTGCTGCAGCCATCAGCAAGTTATTTTATGTCATCAGTTAGTAGACTTGCTCTAGACTGTCTGTCAGAGCTGTAGTAGCAGTTGGTAGACTGGTAGCCATACTATTCAGATTGCAGCAATTTGTAGCTACTCTGTATTTGTAAGATTGCTCTTGCACCACTTCCAGCTGTGCAGTATGGTACAGTAACAATGACCAGCGCATTAGCCAGCGGCACTAAGCCCCAGTGCCCAATCATTAGCATGTATGATGGCAAGGGTGTGTTGCAATATAGCTGCTCAAGTCAGCAGCAAGCTACACTGTAGCAGTTTCCCACCTCCAGCAGATTACATCAGCTGCTCCATGATGCATACTGGCTAGACAGTCATGCAGTTTCACAGGCCTGCCAATGCTGAACACTCGTTCCAGAACATTCCTCAGAGATTCTGCACTCATCAAGAGCTTGGGCTCTTGCAAAGTCAATTTCCAGTGTGACATCGCTCAATCCAATTGCACTGATCAGCCTAGTCAGAGTTTGTCGGGACAGGCATTACCCATGTCTTGCTCACAAGATCTCTACACATGACAATGGGTCAATGATAAACATCTCACAAAATAGGCAGTGTGCCAGTGATTTGTATACACTTGTAAAGATGTGAAGATGGTGTCCTGATGCCGATACAAGCAATATACACACACGACTGTGGGGCCACTGATTCCTAGTCTGGGATAACACACAAAATCTGCTCCTGTGTGCAGCCTAGGTCACACTGAATAGACATGGCCACAATTAGCACTATGGCAAGGTTCATGATCTGCGCATGAGGGCCTTTGCAGTATCTGTACAACCAGATGACCACAGCTGCAGTTACTTGTGCAGATGGTGTTGGCCTGCGATAGTGGTCCTGTGCATTATGCGCAGCCCTACATCACTCACTGTCATCTGAGTCTGAGGCGAGGCTTCATGTGCAACTGCCAGATTGTCTGATATGATGAAATCTCCAGGCTGCCACTGCATCAACAAGAACATTGTCATTCCTGGAACTGTGCCCACCTTGTTTTATGGTGGCAGGGTTCAATATGTGCAACACAAAGTTGACCCTGTAGGCCTGTGCAAATGAGTCATACTATGATATGTCTTCTGCTTTGAGGCGAAAGAGCTGTAGCCCACTGGCAAAAGCTGGGCAAACGGCATGACGACAAAAGAGATGGCATATGTAGTGCATCTGAACAGGGTTTCCACAGGTTGCAGCCATTCACGCTTGGCTTGGCTGGTAAGGCCACATGGCCACAGGCATTCGCCAGGACAACAGAAATGCCATTGGCATGTGCTTTGAGGCAGCAAACGACACTTCAGCGCTTTCAGCGCACCTTATGGGAGTATACAAGATGTCCAATTTCTCTCCTGAACACCTGGTCTATTTCACCCAGTATCTGCCTTGTCTCTGCTGATCCTGCAACTCGTTCCTGTGGTGTGTCCAGATCCCATACATAGGCATCTGTCATGCCAGTGTGCAAGCACATGGTCGGTTTGCCTATAGCACAACACCAATGCCTGGCCTGACAGCCATGCATGCTGCAATATATATACACAAGTGCCTCACATCAGGATGCCTACAAGCCTGTCATGTCTGCTAGTTTGATGGACATGTGTTTACTGATTCAACATGTCACAACGCAACTTGAACAATAGTACAAATTAGGAGTTTCACTGGAAATAGTGGTTGGATCCAGCCATTAAGCCGAGGAGAGGCTTGCAGGCTGATGCCTCAGCACAGAACAGTCTGACTCAATGCTCTAGAGCTATGAGAGTGAGTCAGTTGAAGCACCTGTAATGGGGTGGGGGTAGATGAGGGGCTGTGCCACGCCGCCCTTGCGATCGCTCAGCATGTAGAGCCGCTCCCACCTCTCCCTGCGCTCTGATGACAAGCTCTCTGCCACTTCCATCAATGGAGCAAAAACGGTGTCACCCTGTCACACACACTAAGCAAATTCACATTGAAGTTACTCAAAAAAAGAATTAGCTAAGCTCTTTGCATTGCTTACACAAGTGTTGAGACCCAGAGAATGCACAATGCTGACCTTAAGCACCATGACCATACATGATGTGCAATGCTGCCTTGTTGTACAAGAAAACACATAACAGCTCCCAAACAAGCCCTGCTACTGCACTCTGACACCAATGTCTGCTGCTTGTACATATACTGCAGGAGGGAACATGCAGCTGCCATGCAGGAGTCACTTTGGCCAAACATTGGACGCCCAGCAATGTCCACTTGTCTATATGCTCAACATACCATATTGGACGCCCAGCAAAATTCACTTGATGATATGCTCGACATACCATGTTGCCACAAGTCACGGATAGGCTGAGACAACTCAACACAGTACCCAGGCATGGGCACAGTGACCGTCCAGTGGCAGGTTGCACTAAGCAATAGCATCAAAAGTTGTGTCATCTACTGACAATATGATGTGCAAGAGGTAAGGAATAATATGATGTGCAGCAGGTGAGAAATAGTAAAGGGCTAGAGAGGTACCTGCCTGTGTTGGACAGCTCACAATGTGGTACGTGGAGTAGGCAAAAGGCTTGGCCATGAAGCTACCGTCTATATGCCACCCTGTACGTCCTACCCCTGTGCAGCAAAGCCAAATGATCAAGGTCAATCGATCACAGTCCATTCAGCATGTGCCATGCAAACACAGCATGGATGGACATAGGCAACAGTCAGAGCACAAAGTGTGCCTTCTCTGCAAAGTTTTTTCTGGCTGCAAAGTACTCAACACTTACGTTGCCTATTGAGAGACAATTTGTCATCGCATAGTCTTGGCAGAGCCCTTCTGCAGTGCAGTGTGTGACCTGGCTGCTTACCTGTGCACCCCTCAAGGTTGCTGTTGGAAACTCTGAAGATGTCAGGGTGTGGAGACTTTGGGTGCTTGTAAAAGGTGGATTCCAAATTGCCAAACCAGCCACTGATGTCTACTTGACGCTGTCCACTAACAGCGCCTTGATCTCTGAAGATGACAAGACGATGCCTGCAAAAATGTAACCTAGTGGGGACTTCTGCTGTTAGGCAGGATGACTGTCCATCTGAGCTGCACCATATTCAGTTGTTATTCAGCAGACCAGAGCCGCCTCTGTTGCCTGTGCAGAAGGCTGATGCTGAACGGTATCACTTGCACTCATGTCATACACAGGTTGCAGGCATACTCTGTGACATCCTCTTGTATTCTACGTATGACAGGGTCAGGTATGTCTTGATTGAGGTCAAGTCCGAGTACTTCTGCGCCCCACACCTGATATCATTTGTAGCAGTCAAAACTTGTGTGACTGTCAATAGGATCAGTCTGAAGAAATGCTGCACATCAGCTAGGTCAGCATCAGGACGGGTGAGTGTGCCTTCCGTATACCCACCGGCAAACGTTGTAGATTATACTCCCTGTCACTGGTAGCAGGCCGACTACTGAGCATGCCGTCGCGCGCGGTGCTCAAGCACCGCAAGTTCCGCAGATAGCGGTGCGCTGCATGCGTACTTGCGAGTTGTTGTTTGTGCTTGAAAGCGGCGCGCAATCAAAGCGTTAGTTCTATAATTACCTAATGCTTGAATTCTGGGTGTCGCAAATGTTGTCAGAGGCACGGTTTCTTGCATGCCAGACCTTGGCACAATCAGCTTTGCATGTTGTGGTCGGTACGAACGCTCTCAACAGGTGAAAACACGCTGGAGTTTCTGGCGTGCTCAAGGCTAGTATAGTGTCACATTGTCTATCATCGTCAGCTTTCACGAGGTGACTGTCAGAGGCTCTGACTCAGAGCAAAGTCACGTCATGTAAAGGAGGAAGAGGTACAGGAAACGCCCATTCTGATTACTACACAGCCTTACTACACTCCACTATGTGTCATCGACAAGCTATTGATTGATCCACACACACAGCGTGTAGCACAGCAGGCAAAACAGATTTGCTGACCAAAGCGTCAGCTAAAACTGCTGCCAGCAAAATACGAAGTGTAGCTGATCTGCGATGCATGCACAGCAGCGACCTAGCTTGCGCTCTGTCAGCTGCACCTCTCTCACATTCCAAATGTACTGTGCACACCATCCAACAGAAACTGCAATTTACATGCTACCTGATAGCAGGGCACCATGCTGCAGGCTGTCCAGTAGGGGGGGGGGGGCAGATACCTGCTATACTGTCCATACAGCTCAGCTGAAACACCTGGTGACTCAGACACACCAACCTCCTGATCGCGCCCTTCAAACAGTTGCCAGCCAGGTGGGTACCTGGGTGTATGTGCCTAGCTGACCCAACCCCCTTGGTGAGGCAGCATGTTGCAGCCAGATTCTGCATCCGCCAACACCAGCCAGATGGCAGCAGACATGTAGCAGTGGTTGATCCAGAGCCAATGTTCGATCTCAGCCCAGCAGGTCCATCTCAATACAGCAACGCCACCAACATCAATGCAGCCCACTGCTTTCAAGCCACATGCAGGTCATAATAAATCGGAGCTGACATACCAGCACAGCCTCTGGCAGAAAGCCTTGACTGCAGCAGCAAGTTGCATGACCAGGGCTGTCCTTCCTTCCACCAAGAAGGTCCTTCTTGGTGGAAGGTTAGTGAGTCAGATGCAGGACGGCAAGCAGGCATGCTGGCAGAATTCACCCAATTCAGCACCCAATTCAGACAAATTGATGCCCGGCAGATTGGAGGCGTATGCATATTGTTAAGCAGTTGCTCGGTGTACCTGGCTAGCAGGTGGTGCAAGTCAGCCAAAACAGCTCTGAATTGGTTCAGCAAAGGCATCAAGCTGAACATTGTTCCAGCACTGCACAGCTCCCAGGACAAGGCACCGCAGTGGCACAGCGTGTGCGCATTGTCAACCACATGCTCGCCAACACAGGTGGGCAAGGACACTGCTGACACTTAGCTAGAAGGAGACAGGCCATCTCCTGCCCAGTTCCAACCACAAGTCAGTAGAGACATACAAGGACTTTTTGCAGAGGCAGGCCTGGACAGGGGGTCATTGCTTAGCGGCCCTTTGTTTGTTAGCCACAACGGTCACTGGGCTGAAACTGTTGGACGCCAGATTTCCAAAGCTACACCTCTGCATCAGTCCAGTGTATGTCCGGTACTACATGTGCCACCTCCCACTCCAGTATGAGAAGTTCAACAGCCTGTTTGACATACTGTGCTCAAAAGCCCACCTCTGATGACAAGTCAGGGTAGTGTCAGCTGGTTTTCCACCCTGACATATGGCATTATGCAGGATTTGAGCTGGCCAGCGCCTTCTGTGTGTGGGTGGTGCTGCCGTTCACCTGGACTCTAGCCTGCGACATCTTCTCCTTGTAAATGCAGGAGGTGTACAGGATTCTCACACCCATGAGCAAGCGCTGAGCCTATTTGCTGAATTATAGGTGATGTGCCATACACCATGCATATGTCAGCAAATGTACAGCCTATCAGGCCTCTCCTAAGCCTATCCAGGGCTGGTCTACAAGCACACCAGCCTGATAAAAGCTTCATGTCTCTGCAGCTTTCATGCATTGCACTAATCAGACATCGCTTTCATCTTCTGTGCCAGCACCTGCAATTACACGCATTGCGCAGTGTGCACCACTAAGCTGCGTACCTCTTGATCCGAACATCGGGTCAGCGTATGATGTGGCCTAGCAGCTATGCCAGCACCCCTAGGTTGGACTATACACGGGCAAGCAGCGGGCCGACATAGACACCATCATCCCTGTAGCCCAGTGCATGAAGCCTGCAGATGCACATGCGCAAGCTCTGGGCCCAAACCCCAACTGCAGTCAGAAAGCGTGACTAAGGACATGCTAGCAATCATCAAGTGTCCCTGACCCTGCTGACAAGAAAGGACTTTTATCTGCCAGCACAGCAAGCCAGATTCCTAAGCTTCATAGTATATGCAGCTCAGCAACGCTGTCTCCTACCAAAGGAGAAAAGACAAGACATCAGGCAGCTTGCTGCAGGCACTCTCAGCTGCTCACCTGTGAGCCGCACAGGTGATCAATAGGCAGCTAGCTCAGGTGGCAAGCAAGATTGTAACTGCAGCACCAGCAGCCCCATCAGGCCCACTGCTTCCCAGAGCAACACATAAGGCTATGACAGGCCAAGCAGGGGGAGACTATTTGTGCCCTTTAACACAGGCAGTCTTGGCATACAGTGCGGGTAACACATATGCACAGCATCAGCGGAAGCCATCTGGTGAAAGTGAGACAGGGTAGGTAGCTGGAGATGCCTTAGAGGATGCATATGCACATGCAGCATATATCAAATCATGTGAGTCCCATCAGCCAACAATAATTGCTTACACTCCACAGAACCTAGCCCGGGCGCCCCATCATGTATTGCATCATGTGATGGTGCGCCCTGCAGTAGATTATATGCATGCTATGGGTAATCAAGGCCAGCCTGCAGCCTGCAGGCAAGCACAGACCTCTTTCAGCACAGCAGGCAGAGGTATGAGACAGCCAGGCAGGCAAGCTTCCACAGTGTTATTGGCATGAAAGGCAGTCCCTTCACATCTCCTGAGGTGAAGGAGCTATGCTTGCTCTGCGCACCACAGGATATAGAGGTGGAGGTGGTCTGAAATCCCAGCCTAACCAGCAGATTGCATACGCACCAACCAAGGTACAGGACAAGCCAGCTGGTCTCTGCATCCAGCAGTGTGTGCACAGATATGAAAGGCAGGACGCATATGCATGCCAGCCACGGATCTGTTTGCCAGCAATGCAAACACCAAAGTGCAGGGGCTTTCCATTTCAAATGCCTCTGCCGGCATCCACACCTCTGTTGCTAGGGCGCCCTAGCAACAGAGGTGTGGATGCTATGAAGCAGTGCAAGTTGGTGCAGAAACTTCTAGCACGTGTATCGTCACATGACTACCTAGTAGCTTTTAGTGCGCACTGCGTCACACGCAGATCTGGAAGAAGCTTCGTATGCATGCCTTCAAATATGACGTGTACACATGTGCAATAAATCTCTTGGACGTGTTCCTAGAGTCTAAAGTACTGCCGTCAGCCACAATCTGCACTGGCTGACGCTTATCGTCATATGCGAAAGTGACATCCTGTACAGTTACTGCAAGCTTGGAGCAGCGCTAGCAGTTTGCTGCCTCAAGCACGTTTGTGGTGCTGACAACTTGCCACACTCAACATGAAACGAGAGAGGTCTTCGTTCCTGATGGCTTTGTTTTGCGTCGCTGCGAGCCTGTCTTGTGGCGTGGCTCTCGATCCGTGAGTCCTCAACAGCAGGCACCGATGAGCTGACAGTGTGCAAACCTTGTGCGTGTTCAACAGCGTTCCTCATTCTGCCATGTGCCATGTGTACAGTATTGTGTAAAGTGGTGACTGCGCGAGATGTAAGCACGCATATGCTGCAGGAACATCGGCACTGGTAAAAACTGTGCGGCAAAACTGTGCGGCAGTTTCTGACGGGGCCGGTGGCCCGAAATGCCCAGGTTCACAAATTGGTCTGTGTTGCGCCGCCTTGGAGAGCTCAAGTAACTGCTTGACGCTGTTGGGCGACGGCTCCGATCCTGCTGCCACGCTTGGCCTATTCACCCACGAGAACAACCCCTCGGCCCCTACATGTGCACAAGTTATGTTAGGCGGACAGGCATTGTCGCCGTTCTGCTGCGATGAGATGGACCTCCCGAACTGCCCCACCGCCGCCGTCGAATCGATGGGATCGCCGCCTGTGCTGATAAGCGCAGGACAAGGCTGTGTGGTAAGTAATCACACAACATGCACGCAGCGATCGTGATGACGATGGGACGAGGGCCTCTGCAGCGTGTATATGCCGTGCACCTTTCACATGTACATGTATAGCTGTAATTAGTGTTACTGCACAGACTGACTTGAGTATGACTCAGTGAGACTGTGCACTGAGTCTTTTATTGGCAAGCGACATGCCTTGGAGTCACAGTGTTGCAAGCACAGAATGGACTTGAGGGTACTAGTCACAAATTCCTTGGTGACAATGACCCACTGTCGTACAAAGCTAGGCATTCGGTGGACGTGTCAGCCGCTGCTCCCATATAGACATACACAAAGGCAGCTTTTGTGATGTACCACCATTACCAAAAACTCACGGAACCTGTGAGCATCACACAATCATGTTTCTTTATGAATCATACAAGTACTTGTGTTGCTTGCCAAATCTGAAAAACAAATGCTCTTCTGCACTGATGCAGGATGATGTTGTTCAATTCTGTTGTGCAAGTGCTGGACCAGGGGGGATGGGTGGTAAGTAACACTTGATACTATCAAGCTGTTCATGCTTGAGATCTGTATGCATATGCATGTCCATACATGCACATGATGCACATACTGTATGATGTGCACTTACTGTTCATAGATTGAAGTGCATCTTATAAGCGAATCTAATTAGCAAAGCCAGGAAAGCCCTGACGCATGCCAACACATCATGTTGACACGCTTACATACACAGCTCAACACATGCAAAAACTGCAATGGGTTGCCACAAGGCACTTTTGCCCTGCAAGATCTAGATACCAGCTGAACATACTGCAAAACGTGCCAGTTGGTCGCAAGCACTTTGCGATTTGGCTTCTACTGTAATGTGGTGACACTCTGCATCCAGTGTCACCATGTTGGGTACTCCACGTCAGGACTCATCATGATGATAACCGTTACATTTAATGATGCTCGTTGCAGGGACAAACTGCATCAGCGTGAACGGAGACTTTGACACTACTTCCTGCCCCCAAGATAGGCCCATAGTTTTTTGCTGTTGATCTGATCCATCTGGTATTGATGGGATGGGTAGAATTTATTGCTGCAGTCCAAACTCTGACTGGGCTTATTTGCTTAGCGCGCCTTGTTGAGACTGATTGCCACATGTGTGCACAGATGCAAACTGAATGTAGATGATTGCTTACTTCATATGCTGAGGCTTAGGCTGCATGATTGATACTCCGTGCTGATGCTCAGCTGCTGTCCATCAGCACAAACTCATGTAGCATGCCGCAAATCATGCTGCATCAGGATGAGGTTTCCCCAGCTTATGACTATAGGTCTTACGTTGAAGCTACATTTGTAATTGTCATTCCTCATCTGATAACCAGTGCCATTGGCAAACAAGAGACACCAAATGCACTATTGCACTGCTGGCAGAACACATACCGTATGTAGTACATCCCCTTTAAAACTGCTCTGCCCAACAAGTCTTAGATAGCTAATACCAAGATGATAGCAGAGCACATATGAGCATGTCTTGTGTCGTGCACACGCTTTCACATGAGTATGTACTAATGTTTGCACAGTTGTTGGAAAACTCAGTCCCGGCAGGGCACATGCCAGCAACAAATCTTTTAGCTAGCAATATTGCAAACACCAAAGTACATTGAGCTTCTTATTGCAAATTAAATTGTCTCTGTCCTGGCAACAGATGTGGATGTATGTATGTCAAGGGTTGGATGCGCTACCTCCAACTACAGTACTGGTATAAGAAGGTCAAAAGCCTGGTGGACATGTTGTGCCCATCGGCCCCCTCCTCGGGAGGCGAATGCATCTGGCCAGAAGATTACATGCCCACCTCTGATGACAAGTCAAGCTAATGGCAGCTCCATCGTGACATATATGCCATGTGTATTGCAGTAGGCTGGGTTTGAGCTGGATGTTGCCGCCTAGGTGTGCCTGGTGTTGCCGTTTGACTGAGCTGTTGCCCGCCACATTTGTCTTTCTACAAGCAGGAGTTGCACAGGACTCTCACACCTATGAGCGTGTGCTTGGTTTGTTTGTTGTATGACAGGTGATGAGCTACAAACCATGCTTATGTCAGCAGATAATAAGCCTGTCCAAGCCTCTCGTAAGCCTGTCCAGGGCTGGCCTACAAGCATATTAGCACGATGAGAGTTGTCAACCAATGCAGCTATGTTGCATCACTGATCAAACAAAGCCTTCTGTCCTCAACATCCACAGTCACATGCATTTGTGCAGTTGTCATTGCACTGCTGACTTCAAGCCAGACTCCCAGGCTTTGTACTGGATGCAGATGAGCAGCAGGCAACTAGCCTAGGTGGCATGCAAGATGCCAGTTGTAGCATCAGCACTCACACTGGCCAGCATGCGCTTGACAATGCGCACACGCTTCTGCCACTGTGGTGCTTTGTTGTGGGAACTATGCTGTATTGAAACCAAGCTCAGCTTGATGCCTTTGCTAACCAAATTTAGTCTTGGTTTGGTTGACTTGCACAGGCTGCTAGCCGCGTTGAAATTGAGCAACTGTCTTAAAGGACAGGTGCGCATGTCTGCGTACTGCATTTCATGCACGACTGCCAGATTGGAGACACTACAACATAACATGCACACTTGGACAATGCTTGTCAGTTTCCAAAGCATGCATTCTGCATTCCAATGGCTTCCTTAGGCATGTTGCTGCAACAACCAATTGGTTATCATATTAGACAGACTTGACATGACTTTGCACACTGCTACATGATCATACATTGCCTTGCAACTTTGCACTTTAACAATCTGACTGTGCACAAAACACAGGAAATCAGTAATGTGAACTGCCTGGTACATGCGTGTGCAACTGTGTGACGTTTATAGCAAGTAGACAAAAGGGTCGACAACTCTTTGCATCTGAGTATTTACAAGGTGATGGATAGCGTGACTCCTGATGTACACACGTGTGTGATGTCTAGTTGCTGTCAATGTCAACGGCAACAGAGATAAGGCAGGGCAAGAATCCCTACACTGGCAATATCAGCGGAAGTGCTACGCAGGGAAGATGTCCCAACATGTGGATGAGTCGTGGCAACTCCAAAGAGCAATGTATGTAATGACTGACTGGCGCTCAGCTGACCTACCTATTGAGTACTGGGTAAGCTAAGCAACAGCCTGCTGAATAGGCATGACCATCAAAAGTGCTATGTCCAAACCCTAAATCAGTCATGCAACTGTAAACATACACCTGAATATCATCAGCAAGTATCCAGGTGCATATGTGATTGGACTCCAGCAGTGAGCACCAACACAGAGGCCTCATCATCCCAATGAAATGCAGGCAACCTCCAGGACATTGTTCACATTGGCCTACACTGTCCTAAAAACTGCGAATGCTCATGCTGCTCAACATAATACCCTTTGCTCCTTCACAAGTCTACATGTTGCAACATGCATACATGCACACAAGCAACAACATGCAATCAAAATTGGAGTTCTAGCACCTGACAAGCCAAAAGCTGTGGCATGAACACTGCACTAGCATAGAACACAGCAGCATGTAGAAGCTGTGCATCGCAAAAAGCATCCAGAAAAGAGTGTGCGAGGAGTCTTGCCCAAAGTAGCTGAGGGGTTTGGAACATTGTCAACCCGTCTGCATCTTCAATCCTTGCTTGTTTAAACGACTTGCCTTTCACAATATGCTTCCTTCAATGAAAGGAGCACAGCGAGGGACTGTCAACAGTCCACATGCAGCTGACGTGCCCATTCTGGTAGAGATTCTGGAAGGACATGCCAACATTCTGATTGAGATCAAGTCCACCTGCACATGCACACACAGCTGTGAGTACCTGCTAAGCCATAGTGTAAGTTGTCTCACAACCTGCATGCATTAAGAGCTATACATCACACGTGGATGAGCAGACGCCTGGAATTGAGTTGGTGCTGATTGTAAACATGCCACAAAGAATGCCCACCTGCCCCTTCATAGTCAATTACAGTGAGATACGCATCGCCAGTTCCTTGCAGGTTCTGACATGCAGACACTGGCCACATTGAGCATTTTGACTTGGCATGTTTGCAGCACCCCAGGCAGTCACCATTGAGGAAGCATCTGCAGACCTGCAACACCAGAAAGATCTCCAGATCCTGGTGCATGTACGTTAGCCAACAGGCGTATGCACAGAGGTATTCAGTCAAAGTGGATGTGCTGATGCACAAGCATGAACATGATACACACACATTCAGCATGGTCTCAAACCAAGTAGCACAAAGTGAAATGCACATTGCGATCATCTCAGTGTCATCACAGAAAAGGCACAACAGACCGGCTGTAGTGAGTTGCTTCAGCACATACTTGCCAATCTCGATTTGACATGCGACGCCACTCTGCAACACTGTACTGGAGTAAACCCCATAGATAGTGCATGTTACTGTTCCGCTGGTTCCAGCTGCATATGCACCGACATTGAGTCCTGTAGCAGGTGCTGGAGTTGCTGGTGTGCAGGCCATGCACAAGGATGTTTACAAGTGAGAAAACTGCTCACCTGGCATTGTATAAAAAACTTCACCAAGGGTATGGCATCTAACCTTGTCAGTAATCATACACAGCCACATGCATATGACAGAACTTGCATCTGCATGCCACACAGGATGGTGAACTGATCACACCTGTGGGGCATGAGGTCTGAGCGCTGCCTCCTGAAGATGATTGAGTAACAGGGGAGGAAGCGGAAGGAGAAGGAGAAGCTGAGGGAGAGGGTGAGGGAGAAGCTGACATCGTAATAGGTGAAGGAGAGGCAGCCAATGTAGCAGGTGAGGATGAAGCTGGTGATGCAGATGGAGCAGCACAGGTACCAGCACTGCAGGTAAGAGATGCTTGGCTCCACATTGTGCCAGCAGCACATCCTTGAACGTAAGTGTTTCCGTTGGAGCACTGCACAAATTTGGTGCAATCGCAGGGGTCAGCATAAAACTGGCCAGCCTTGCCCTGGCAAAAGGTGTCACCTGCTGCTCCTGTACATGCATCAACACATTGTGTCGATGTGCATATGTCTAGTGAGGGCTGGCCATCTGAGAAATGCGAGCAGCCGAATATTACCTTATGCATACATCAGAACAATGTGCCATTGTAGCGCTCATGGTAGGCACACAACCTGTCTTACATTATTATCAGTTTGGCAGACATGTATGGCCAGCAAGCTGGATGCAAGAGGGAAAGCAGGACAGTTGCAGGATTTGACTTTGCAAAGCTGACATGGAAGGCATCAAAGCTGGGACGGAAGGAGTGCAAGAAAGCTTAAAAGCACTCAAGACCTTACCTGTTGGGCAGGTAGAAGACTGAAGCAGCTTGCGGCCCTGCATGAAACCAGTTGAATTCTGTGTCAAGGCCCCACCTTAATGGTAGACAAAAAACCCCTGGTGGTGGACTATAATAGGCATGGTGCACTTTTGTGCAAACAGCAGGTGATATGGCAACGGCATGACTGAGAGATGTCAAAAAGCGCTCACAACAACATCCTGTGCGTGATCTCTGGGCTATGTCAGCATAAGGCATCTCACTCAATTGGCATGCTGCATTACTGAACAAGTAGGGTGTCAAATGCATATGTGATATGTAGTCTGCCCATTGAGATGCAACATCTCTTGCATCCTGTAGTTGACACTTCTGCCATGTGGACTGCCAAGACAAGGCTTTACACAGGCAGCTACTCAGGAATACTTATAGAGCTGACCCTAAGGGGCGTCATGTCTGCAATACATGAATGAATGACTGAAGAAGAACAAATGACAAACATACCGATGTGCTGGTGCAGGAGCCAGGTGCGCAGGTAAGTGATGCTTCATTCCACATGGTTCCAGAGGCACACCCCTGGACAAAGGTGTTGCCATTGGAGCACTGCACAAACTTGGTGCAGTCGCATGGATCAGCATAAAAGTGCTGTGTCTTGCCTTGGCAAAAGGTGTCACCAGCTGCCCCTGCATACAGTGCATGCTATTCAGTCTTATACGAGTATGGCGCTGTGGTATCATAAGTACTTCTGTTTAGCAATGCAGGCAAAGATGTATGCATCTTGTGAACCATGAGTCAGCCAAACCAAATCAGCGCAGACTTTTGCTTAAATACTTACCAAAGGCAAGCATCATGATAGGCTTTTGCCTTCTGCACATCTGACTTTACAAATGCAAACATGGCTGTAGACTTACAATATATTCGACGCAAACACACAATGCCTGATGGAGCAGTAACTAGCATCTGCAACAGCATAGAGCAAGGGCTGTCAAACAGTGGCAGCAGCACTGCTAGGGTCTTGGACTCATGAATTAAAATCTTCTGACTCTTTGCCTTCAACAATACCTGTTGGACAGCTTCCTGAGGAAGTTGCAGGAGAAGGTGATGACGAGGGCAGGCTTGTGGAAGTTGCAGGAGAAGGTGATGAAGAGGATGGGCTGGTGGTAGGTGAGATGACTGATGGAGATGAAGCCAGGGGTGAAGCTGGGGTCCCTGGGGAAGCAGCACTGCAGGATCCAGCAACGCATGCTAGTGATGACTGGCTCCACATAGTCCCTGGTCCACAGCTTTGAAGAAAGGTGATTTGGTTGGAGCATTGCACATATTTGGTGCAGTCACATGGATCAGCATAGAACTGCTGTGTCTTGCTCTGGCAAAAGGTGTCGCTTGATGTGCCTGGAAGTATCCCACAGAGGTGAGAGTCTGAAGTCTCATCCACATAGTCACACATAGAGACAATACACTGTCACTGAGCATAGATCCCTGGATGCAAAAAGCTACAAAAAGGCCAACCAGCAATTTGCCATCGGCACTTCTCAACAGCCTGCCTGTAGTCCTTGACTTGTGTACAACAAGATGAAACAGCTAATGTTCTTTGGCTCGCCCTCAACGACACGAATAGGGAACAGCTGTACTCACCTGTTGGGCAACCGGAGGCTGGAGCAGTGGTGGAGGCGGGTGAGGGGGTGGTGCCACTTGCTTGGGGTGGGGGTGGTGACCCAGCTGTGATGGCCGAGGGAGAAGGTGAAGTATTGGTGCTGGTTGGTGTAGAGCCCAGCATAGCACGCACCTGTATCAACACAAGCTCTCAAGCCTATTGCTGTGACAATGCACCTCAGTATATGTGTTTGAAGACAGCCATCGCTTGTCAACTGACGCTATGTGAGTGTTGCAGGCAGCTGCGAGTTGCAGACAATCAGTAATGCCACAGGTCTTGTCAACCACAAAGGGAGTGGTGGCCAGCAGATGTGTGATTGGAGTCTCACTAGCAGCAGTGGCAGCGGCTGGAAGTACCTGTTCACTCCAGAAGGGTGAAGAGCCTGGTGTGGCAGCATTGTTTTTATCATACCCAACCTGCAAATTGCAAAGATCCCAAACAAGCTGAATCCTCAAGCTAGATACATCTGGAAGTGACATACAGTGCACACGTGATGTTAAGCAATGCAGCTTTGTAATGCAGGCAGCCTGTGCCAGAGACAAAGGGTGAGTGCATCTGGTGCATGACTGTAATAACAACGCGCTAACTGACTGCATTTGTTGTGGCTGTTTTACTGTGTCCGTCAAGGCCTCAGCCAGATGCTTGCAGCTTGAGCTTGAATGTCCAGCCATACTGATGCAATCATTTCATCAAGCAGTAGAGCCTGCCTTGCATATGCTTAGTTGTGTTCGTGCGTTTACCGGCAGCTACAAGCTATTGTGGCAGAGCCACCTGCAAACAATTTGTATCACCAAGAGTATCATGTTGCTGCACACACATACCACATCAAGAGCAGCTTGCTTCACAGGAGCAGCAAACCTACTGAAAACAGGCCGAAATTTGTGGTGGTGGTGTCCCGCAACGCTTGAGCCGTTGCACTAGGTGCTATATACCCACTCCCAGCTGCAGCGGTAGCAGCAGGAAATGTTGGCACCAGTTTTGCTGCAGAGATCAGGCCTGTACAGACAAACATTGTCTGATAATCAGCTGATGACGACTGAGGTGATGTTTTGCAGGCTACAACAACACTGGAAACTGATTGTCGATCATGCAGCCACAAGGTTGCCGCTCCATAAAGTGAGTGTCACGGTGAACTTCATGTTTGGCTTGTTGCTGCATTGTGGCATTGGACACCTCTGTTGAAACGCAAATGTGCATTTTGCATGCAAATGCAGCAACCATTGAGTGCAAGTAATGCAAGACCATATAAATGCTGCAAACATACCTGCCCATTGCTGATAGGAGCTGACAAGCGCATTGTCATTGCTGTTGTAGCCACAAGGATTGTTTTAAAACTGGACAAGGACATAGTCAAAGGCGCTTGTGCGGCTTGACAGCACAGTTCCTAATTGGGCATCAGGAAAGGGGCCTGCAATAGATGCACATGTGCCTTGTGCTGGTTATCTGAGCAGGGTCTGAAAGCCAACTATAAGTAAGCTCAGTCGGCTTAGTCAGCTTGCACAGGAATTTTGAAAGAACCTCAGAAAACATACACCAGCTATGTAGTGCATACAGCTACTCATACAAACGCAACAGGAGCACAATTGCAGATGCCATTTTGTGATGTCATATGCACAGAAGGCATCTTGATGTGAGCTGTTTGGGCTACAGATGCAGCTTCATTTTTGCAGCTCTGCTATTATTTTACCATGGCCACATCGGCAGCTTCATATAGCCAGAGTGACACAATTTGTTATACTTGCTGCAGGGCAATCAAGCATAACTTACACTGTGGCACAGCGGTCAGATAATACTTCTTGCTGGCACCACTCCACAAAGATGTAAGCTTGTCAACAAAAGCTGGGTAGAATTGGCTGCCGGTGGATGGCTCTTCAATGTCAAGGTCTACTCCATCCAGGATGGAAGTGCCGAAAGGCCGAGCGCTGCTGGTGCCTCCCAAATAGACATTCCAAATCTGGCTTGCAGCACTTTGTGCATCCGCAGTACTGCAAATACATGTTGTCTGCGTTTCGTACTGTTGACTGCAGCACTTGAGTGCTCAATGCATATAAATATCAACAAGACCCAAATCAAGGGGGCATCAACTCTGGCAGCAATGATTTGCTGCACAAACAGATCCTGCATGACCTGACATGTAGGCATATGTTCACATTTAGAGCTATGTCAGCAAAGGAGAGAACAATAAGGCATGCAGCATCAGGCTTAGGCCCTAGCAGGCAGGCTTTGGGAAGAGCATTAGCTAACTACAGTGTAGCTTTGAGACTGACTCTTTGATGCTTACGCGCTGCTGTGCGTCAAGTGCTGAAAAACAGTAGTACGATGAAACGCTTCTTAAAAGATCTCTAGAGACGTCTAGCTTCCGATTAGTCAAATGCTGCAGCGCTGTTAGGCAGTCACTGGCTGGACACATGTTGCAACAATTGGTTGATGACATTGTCAGCGCTGATGCTACTAGTGGCATGCCGTCCTTTTAGTAAAAGGGTGCGGCCGTTGTCATATGAATTGCAAAGCCCATATACCCAGACGTTACAATCCTGATAGCAGCACTGGCAGATCTTTTTGTACAGGGTTTAGGGCATACCTTGAAGGGTCGAAACTCAATGATCCTGCGGACATGTGCGCATATGCATGAGCACGTGCTCAGGTGCACCTTGGAAGCTGCTGCCAGGATCTTGGTCTAGACTGCATGCCTGCCACGCTTGTTCCCTGAGCACAACATACAGCGTTCATCGTTTTGTTCCTATTTTGATAGGTTCCCCCGATATGGCTTTTCCACGTTGCATTGAATTCACAAGAAGCAACACAGCTGCTGCTAGCAGTACTGCTGACACTAGTGCTGACAAAGGAGCAGCTCAAATCCAACAATATTGGGAAGTTGGCGTCATGGGCACATCCAATGACTGCACAACAAGATGAGCTGAGCTGGCCCGAACTATATATTATAATGTATATAATGTATACATATATATTAGCTATATAGTTTAGCTAATTTATTACACTTCTTGAGTGTGACCGAGTTACAGATGCACTGCTTGTCTGCAATTGAGGCATTCTACAACAAGGTTTGGGCAACTACGACATGATTCTATCTGAAAGCTCACATTGCAATAGCTGTATTGTGCTCATATACCTATCATACATGCAGAACAAGATTCCAAGCAAGCTTGAGACCAAAAATGCGCAATCTCACAGCGGTGGTCTGACTAGGCATTGAGCATATTCTTCTGCCAAGTATATGTTTGCAATGCCCTATCAACTAAGAGAGGAGTTGAATATGTCTTCCCCAACATTTTGTAATCTACACCTTCAGCTCATGATAGTTGCGCCATCCAGCGCATGACGTGATGCCACGTGCTGCAAGCTGGCAAAGGCTGTTACCATGGCAGGCTGCAGCAGGTTCCACTCCACAGCAAAGTTCATGTGCATGTCATCACAGCCTGGCAGATTGTGACTGCTGGGGCAGAGGCCCCTCTCAAGAAGTGCAACTTTCTCATCATCTGGCAGGCTTGCGTATTCAGGCTGGAAGACATGCTTCTGCAGGAAATCACATGAGCTCTGTCGTCAGCAAGAGAGCTTTTGGCAAAGATACTCACTACTGCAGCTTCAGCTGCACACAGGCAAACTCAACCCTGACACTGATGTATTGATGAATGCCATGGCATTGTGTACAGACTGACAGTTGTACATAGCTCTATGCAGCATACCATAACACTAGCATTGCACAAAATGATCCACACGACACCTGTCTTGAGGCAGTTGCTGAGCTGGCACTGAGGAGAGCCTATAGTTGACATGAAGCTGTTATGTATTGCAAAGTGAGCTCACCTCCTTCTGTGGGTACAGGTGCCTCCTGTCTTGAGTGCTTACTCCCACAAAGTTGACGTTGAGGTGTAGATCTGACATATAATCTGTGACCCAGGTGTGGGGCGACAGGTGCTCCCTTTGTAGCCAATTGTATACTGCCACTGCACTACCCTGTGCATGCACTTTCAGCGCAGCATCAGTAATACTTACATGCAGCTCCATTATAGCACAACTGTTGCTGTGTGCATTGCTAACAGTGTCAAAGCTAAGACTGATCATGACCGAGAATGCTCCCTCTGTAAACATGGCTGCAGGTGCTTGACCTTGTGCAAGATAGGTTGATGCCACAAAAAGACATACACGGCAGGAAGGACAGGCATGCTGCATCACTGCTGAGTCACACCTTTGGCATGAACAGAATGTTGATCAGCGCCGCCCCATGAGTCATCACCAGCACCTGTGAGTCTGCATACACCTGAATCTGCTGTTTGAAGGTCAAGGGCTCCATGTATACCACCCTGCAGCAACTTCCAGCTGGTTGCTGGCTGTTCAATCCAAAGGACAGGCAATGAGATTTTGCAGCATTTCAGGTCTGTGCAGTTGCTTTACTGCTGCAGCAGCAGGTTGGCTAGAGCAGTGTCTACCAAATGGGTGCTAGCTTTGGTCCACACTTCACTGACCTGGTGCTTTTCACATGGTCCATGGCTGTGATGCCTTCAGCTACTTCTTTCACGTTGACAATGTGGCGGCCCTTCTGGTAATCCCTGTTTACAATTGTGACATCATACGGCCCCTCAGTCTGCATAAGACACACAGCTGATGCTGTGCACAGAATGAAACATTCAGCGGTATTCCAGTGAGGTAGCCGTGTCAGATCAACACAAGTTGTTGTTCACTGGTCACAGCAGGGACTCAATCAGCATCTAGAAATCTGGATTCACATACTGGCCTGCTGGCATACACATCAGACAGACATTGCTCATTGCATGCTAGCAATGCTGATATCTGTTGTCTTAGACTGTAAGACACAGTGTGATTATGTCAGGATGTTACGCAGAAGGTGGCTGAAGCAGCAGCAAAGCTCAAGACATAAGCGCTGCAAGTGCACATGACAGGAAACAAGGAAGGCCTGAGAGCTTGACAACAGCTTACATTGCGTTGTTTGTACTGCAGTTTGAAGCATTGCATGAGACGGGTGCGATATGTGTCGGCCACATGCACATCCATGGTGCCATACACCTCCTTAAACCTGCAGATAATCACATTCAATGAATGAAAGACAATCTGACAGCACAGCTATGTTTTGGACATGCGTCAGGTCCAAAGAGGTGCTACCAAACATGGTTGTACACGCCAATAGCACGGAACACAATGCACAGAACTGAGCACGTCTAAGCGCTGCACTGGAATCCAGTAGTATCAAAGTGAGTTCTAAAGCTGCCAGAGCAAAGGGTGATGTCAGGTTGGTTTGCATTGGTCTTACTTGGCAGCCTGGTCTGGGAAACCTCTCCATCTACGGCTGTATGGTCCAATGCCCACCACCGCAGTCTCCAGCAGCAGAACCTGGGCACCAATCTACTGTCATGATGTTGTCATGATGCTGTGACTGTGTCTTGACACATGATTGCTGGTCATGACATTGCAATGATGCAAATCATATTGCATTGATGCTGTCATGATCGCTGTACAGTTGCACATGGGGTGCTGAACTAGATCTTTTGCCTTGCAGGTGCTGAAATAGACTGTGCCTAGCAAAAGGTACATCAGCAGTTGGGCAGGTGCAGCAACAGCTTTGCTTTACATCATGACAGCAGACAGACATAAGTTGCAGAGTCTCAGCAAACTGTTCTTGCTCAAATGTGGGCTGGTCACCTTGTCATAAATGTCACTGTCTCCGATCCAGTGTGCCTTGCCCGGAAACAAACAATGCATGGCTTCAGCTGCTGATGGTAAGGCTTGCTCCCAGGACATCTGGTCTCCTGGCTTCTCAATGTAGATTGGTGTCAGTTCTGAGCTGTTGCGTGTTCCACAATACTGCAAGTACTTGCATGCAAGGTTGTAGATGTCAATCACGGCTTCCCCCATGCCATGATAGTAGTTGAGATGGTACTGGCGCCATGTCAAGGTACTCACTTTAATGTGCTGCACCTGCAAGACACAGTCCAGATTCTCCTACAACAGCATGTTGTGCATTATGCCTTCAGCTCACATGTATGCACAACCAGTTTGGCATTGCTGGCAAAATTGCCATCCAGACTGCTGATTGATGCCTGATCTGTTACAGCACAAGCATCTAAATGAGCCCAGGACCAGTGTTGATGAACTTCAGGTCTGAACCAGGTGAGGTGCAATTGGCTATACACGCTCATGCCAGCCAAGATGCAACAGGCTCAGAGGTGTAGCTGCATGCTAAGCAGCTTTGCAAGCTGAAATCAGCGTGATGTATCTTGTACCTGAGCCTCCTTCATGACCACAAACTTGCGAGACCTTGGCGATGCACTCATGGTGACAATGTCGAGGTGCAAGTCCATGTGCCAATTGAGAAGGATGTCTGGGATCTCTGGCGGCCGAGGGCCTGTCATAGCACATGTGACTTTGTTCAAGACACTTCAGGTGTTGGCACAGGTGTTTGAAAGGCAAGTCAGGAAACAATGACAGCCAGCATGTGGCACACCTTGGTACAAGTAGACCAGCTGTGACTACTGGTAGACGACCAGGTTGTGGAAGAAACAAACACGGTGAGCTGCTGTGCCATCATCGTCTGGGCACTGCAAAAGCAAGCGCAAGCACGGCAGGCATCAACTCTACCAAGATCTTGGACACAAAATTAGTCTTCAAGCCTGCTGTGTGACACAGATGCTGCTAGTAGCCTTGCACGCTGTTTGATGCATTTGTTGATACTGCTAATGCCTGTGTACACCTTCTGCTGAACAGAAAGGTTGTTCAAATGACATGTGCTGTTGCAGGCTGGTAGGGGTGCATGATAACTGCACATCAACATATTGGGTATGCTAGGGGGCTAAAAACAGACCTCATGGCTTGACCTGATCCAGTCCAAATCAACAACAAGAGGTGTGACTGCTTGGCTAGGTCTGAGCCATGCTTTTGAGCCCACGAAAGCCAAATATGCCATGGTGAGGGCCAACACCACTTTTCCCACGGTGCGTAACAGCTGTGCATCCCGCTTGGGATGTGAGTGGCCTTTCATCAGCAGCAGGAATGTATGTGGACGAGTGATGTTCTGTCTTCTTCTGTGTAGACCTGCCTACAGCCTTGTCAAATTTCAGACAGTCTGCAGGCAAGCAGGCACACTGGTCAACAAAAGGAGGCAATATATTCACAGGAGCCAAAGGCTGCAAAAGCTCGATCATCACATTGGAGCGGATTTGAGCGCTTGATGCCCTGCAGCTTCTGAGCACGCCCCCAAGCCGAATTTACCTCTGCATGAAGCAGCGGATCGAACTGCACAGCGCACCGGAGCCACAGCCTCAGCGGCAGCGCTCGTGATCTTATGCAACGTATCGCAACTGAACACCATTTGAAGACTGCAAACTGCGACCTTGGATGTCGACAGTGCGTTGCATAGCGCAATAGCTGTAAGGCACCTGATGATGCTGACGACAGTAGAGACGCATGCACCGCATATAGCTTAATGGCCCTGCATCTTGCTACATCGAGCGTTCCGAACGGCATGCGTGCGGCCATTGGAAGAGAGGCGCAACCTGGCATTTCTAGGAGGGATCGACTACACTACTATCCCGATCGGTTAGTCACTGAGCTTCCAGAGTGGCTGCGGCACCTGGCATTTTAAGACAATCGTATTTGAATGACACAGTCCTGGACACAGTCGAGTGGATCCTTTCTACGATAGCGCTGACACCTGGCCTTAGCCCTTGACGCCAAAATTTATTGACAGCTGGTCACCTGCTCGAGCTCATGGCTGTTACTAGCATCAGGCCTGGGAGGTGAGCTGCATGGTTTCAATGCAAGCTTAAGACTGGACTTCTGCTGACAGCAGCAGAAGTTGTACACTGATAACGTGTTACACAACAGGGTTACCTATACAATTTGTTGTTATTGACTTGACGTCGAGCTTCCAGCATCTTGTCTTGGTAAGCATAACAAATTAACAGTCCACGTCATGTCTGCCTTCTACTCTCAGAGGCTCTCATGCCTGCCAAGTGCAGATCTACCGCCTTGACAAATACATCGACCTATCAAATGTCTACACCAATGAGCTGTCAACGTTTCTATCCATAAGCTGACCCGTCTTGGCTGCAACATTCAGCCAAAACATTTGCTCACACATACGGGCGCACCCAAATGCAACGTTGACCCAATTGCGCTGACATGCACACTTACAATTAAATGGATTTCATGCCATGGTCAATGTAACACATTTGATCACTGCAAAAGGACAAGTTTGAGCCTGAACACAGCTGACGATAAGTCTGACCAATGCTGGCACAAAAGCCTTCAGCCTTGAGGCATACATAATGCAAGGAGCTTGCAGTGCATTGTCAGCCAAGATCTTGGATGACTTCAGATGTTCAGGTCAATAGCCTCACACCACGTTGCATTCAACAGTCGAGACTGAGGCATTTCCAAAAGCAATGCCGCTCGTACCAGGCGCGAACCAGCAAACGTTCCATTCGGTTCAGGAACAGAGCGATTTTGCTCAGATTTGACTTCTAGAGTCAACAAAGCTGGCAGCACATCCAAAAATTGCCGCAGCCTATACTCATCTACTGAAAAGTCAGAGTAAGGCCCACATGTCAATGTAAGATACTGCAATCTTGGTTGATAGCCCAATCGCCCTGTGAAGTTGGGCCAACCAAGTTTGAGCGCAACAAGATGGGCCATCGGATGCAAACATGAGACAGTACTGTCTGTCACATCCCACAGCTCAAGACACATGATCCTCACCGGCCCCAGTGTCAGCGCCTTCAGCGCCCTGGGGTGGACTTCCATGTGCAGCGCAATGGACACTGAGCCTGGTTTAGTCAAGCAACCCACTACCTCAGCGCTTCTTCTGGACATAAACTTCACTGAGATGGACAAGGTAAGTAAGCTTGGCAGGTGTGAAAGAGCCTTATATGTTGCATGGCTCCATGCATGAGCACATAGGCTGACATGTCGAAGGTATCTGCAGCTGCCTAGAGTCTTAGCGCAGCGTAGTAGAGTGGGGGTGTTAAGCACGTGAGTGTGTGTAAACACCAGCCTCAACTCGAGCAAATGGCTGAGATGCTGCAACTCAGTGAGCAGCAGAAACCTGCAGTTGGCTAGCTGAAGGCTTGTCAGGTTGGTAAGGTTGGCAATACTGCAAGTACTCTGTAGTGGAGCATACACTGGCACATCTGGGAACGAATAGGTGCAGAGACGCCTGAGGCGACCAGCTGATACCAAAGATAGCAGGTGAGCTGGGCTAAACATCACCAAGCGGTACCCGGGTTGGTCTTGCATGGCAATGGGCACAAATACATCATCGATCACTGGAGCCATGACTGCCAATCTGGCAGGCGAATCCCACTTGAAACACTTCCCTTGCTTCCAGATCGGCCTGAGCTGCATGAGGACCTCAACTCCCCGCATCTTCAACACAGCTTTGGCAACAGCAATGTCTCTGACAGCGTCTTCCAGATCAGACAGCAGATAATTAGCCTGATACTGTGCATCTACAAAGTCTTTCAGTGTCACTAGCACCTTGCATTTGGGAAGGTCAGCACGCTGTACATAAGCAACAAATACCTTTCAGATCCAGAACGACCAGATATCACTAGCTTGAAATGGCAGCATTGGCAAAGATGCTTGTGCTGACAGCCGAAAGCAAAAGCAAGTATGGCATACCTGGGTTGACAGAACTCTCAGAAGCCGCGCACAGCCTACTGGGTCTGGTGGATTTACGTGCAAGTAATAAGCGAGACCCGTCTGAGAGATGTGTATCTGCTGCAGCTTTGACAAGTACCCTGGCAAAGTCTCCCATTCCGAAGCTGGCACTGCAGTCGTTACGATCAGACTGCCGGTAGCTTTGGCAGCAATTGCCCATCGACTGGAAACCAGGCGACAGACCCACAATTCCTCGGTAGGCAAGCGCTGAACCACGTTATTCAAGATGTCTTGTGGCAACTGGTACCATGTGCTAGCCTGCAAGCGCGGGGTGTGTGTCAGCTTCTGGCGTGATCGTCTGAGGAACTTGCACGAGCAAAATGCTGGGCTTCAGATATCTCACCTCTGCATCCGCAGCACTATCTCCAGCCATGCCTTTGGTGCCAGCGAACGTCTGCTTGCAAACGCAGGAGGAATTGATGCCATAACCAAGACATGAAGGTGACGGAAGCTCTGGCTGAAGCTGTTGAAATGTTGTCTGCTAAGCAATGATCTTCTTCTGTGTGGAGTAGAGAATGATCTGTCTGGAGTAGAGAATTATCTGTCACAGATGACTGTGTGTGATTCAACATTGGCCCCTGAGATGGGCTCAAAACTTTGGTGGCAGCCAAGAATGACAGCTGAATACGAGTGTTGACACAAAATGCACCATCATGGGTTGGGCAGGTGAGCCTAGGCCTTACAATGTAAATACCGGAATGCGAGATCCTGATTATCATATATGTGAACCAAATGCATCGAGTAACTCAGTCTTTCAGAAACAAAATCCCTTGCATACGTATACATGTCTTGGCAACTATGTCAAGCACGCTACACTGCTACGCCAGGAACAAAGCGAGTGCCTAACTACCAGTCTGGCTTCTTATCCTGCTATTTGCCAAAGGCCCACTTGGCACGGTCACAGCTGAGCCAAGTGGGGCACTGGACATTGATTGCTGGGTTGAGGTCCACTCAAGGACATTTACAAGTCCATTGTCCTGCATGCATGCATATGCACAATCAAGGCATATGGTCTGCATACGTCACATGTCCACACACAGGCTCTGAACTTGCTGATGATTGGCTATGACAGTGGGCAAGAGTTGAAGCTGATGCCAGCAGGACTGTAGCTATGCCGGTAGTCCTATAGGACCACCATCCTTCAAATGAGCAAGGACTGATGATAATCTCTTCGGCCAATACAAAGTAGCTTTGGCTCGTTTGATGCTGCATAGTCTGAGAGATCTACAACAATGTGGGACCGACAAAAGCCGCGCAATGTAGTCACCTGTGGCAGTTTTGCCATCTGCTTGGCTAGGGCAATGGCTTTGGTGAGACCCCCCAGCTCATCTACCAGCCCCAGCTGATAAGCGTCCCTGCCAGTCCACATGCGCCCTTTAGCCACCCTGGCAACCTCTTCAGTCCTCATGTTCCTCCCGGCTGCCACTTTGTCAATGAAGTCCTTGTAAAATCTACACACAAGCCAAAAGCTGACAAGGACCGTCAATTGCAGAGATGCAGTCTCATATCATGAACACATTGCATTTTGTTCTATCTTATTGAGCATGACATCTCTGTGCCTTGTCACTGGCAGGTTGTGCTCGGATCTGACACACTCTTGCAGCTGCAGTAGAGATGATCTTCCTTGTGACAAACACATATGAGCGGTGACGCTGCTCCGGGCTGCCGTCTTAGGAGGCTATCTTTATGATTGCTAAACACCATCAACTTTTCGTCTATTTCCTTGAGCGGTGCCGCTGTAAAGCATCTGGTGGTGTGCACCGAGACATCAGCATGAAACATAAAGATGTTGATGGTGTACTCACCTGTCCATCATGGAGTCTGCCCAGCGCTGTTGCTTTCTGGTGATGCCAGTGTACCAGGAGTCCATAAGAGCATGCTTGCCCACAGACACAGTCTCCACATCAATACCAAGCTGCTTCAAAGCTGGAGCCAAGTTGAGCTTGCCATCAATCACACCAATGCTGCCTGTGATTGTTCCTGGCTGCGCCACAATTCTGTCTGCCGCAGCTGCATGGTCAGTACACATCATGTCAATACATGGCTGCAAGCTCACCACGCTGGCAGACAGGACAATTTGCGTGACTCGATTGGAACTCAGCTCACTGCTCAGTACTCAAATTGAGCCTGGCAGAGCCAAAATGGCCAATACTGAGACACAATGCATGCATGCCCATTTCCTTCACAGCCGATGCAGCTTGTTATATTGCTAAGTATGCGCCGCAATTGTGCTTTCTGTCTGGTTTCCTAAATGATCACAGGTCAAGAGTGACAGCTGTCTGTGCGAGAGTGTGACACACAGCACAATGCTCGCCCCTCTGTTTAATCAGCTTCTTCTCTGTATTAATTGCTATTATCACCTTTTGTGTTTTACTTTCTTGGGGGGGCGG
>JAABUK010003391.1_pt1 | contig 27008 bp, 17 predicted proteins | sample 5559141 | NCBI WGS metagenome assembly JAABUK01 (sample SAMN10711869, study PRJNA513367) | rock metagenome | isolation source: Antarctica rocks | place: Antarctica: Victoria Land, Pudding Butte nord | collected 2016-01-03
TACTCCACCCTCCCCACTTCCTCCCAAGAAGCGCATGAAGAAGAAGAGCTCTATCGCATATCCTCCTCCCCGCTCGACACTAAACCCCTCCCTCCGACTCCACGGCAGATCTCCTGGCTGCGATTGTTCCTCTGTGTCATCCTCTGGGTGTTGGCCGTGGCGATGTTCTTTGTCGTTGCCGCAGGTGTTTTTACGTTTTTGAGAGCCTTTGGGAGGAATGGCGGCGATGAGCAGCAGGAGGAGGATGGTGTTGGTGATGGTGGGGATAGAGGGTTTTGGGGGCTGAGATGACGCGAATGATGAGTAGCTAATTATACATATATTTGTTGGGCTCGGCAAGACGTCCGGTGAAGCGAAGAACGATTCACTGCGCTGCATTGTTGTGTTGGAAAGTGTTGAAGCAGAGGTTGGCAGCTTGAGTCATGAAAACTGGGCATCAGTCAAAGAGCTGCGCTGCAATACCTGCCTGCGATCCGCCATCGGTCAGGACCTCGGAATGGCTTCGCTCAGGCTTTTTGATGCAGGAAGAATCACAGTAAGCTAAGCCGTCGAACCTAAGCACTTGCCGTGGATTCCTTCATGATCACCGAAGCATACTAGCTCCAATATTCCACAACTCAAACCCTGGGTACAATCTGATAATACAGATCTACCGATTACACCATACTACCAGTCCCCGGCCTGCTCGTTGGAAGGATCTCGTTACCGGCATTTTCACTCGATCGGTCCTTTATATCTTCCTCGCCCTGCCCCTCCTCCCCCTTCCTCAGCTGACGTCTCGACAGAAAGGTTGCGGAGGAAGAGAAGACCCGGAGCTGTGCGTTCAAATAGATGGAGAGGTAGAAAAGGCCAGCGAAGGCGATTTCTGCGTGGCCCAATGGAAATGACTCCATGGCATTTTGAATCTTATCGGGGTTCCCAGTGCAGACGTTGGAGGTATACATCACAGATTGAAATCCGCTGCCTCTCGCTGCACTGCCGTTTTCGGGTACTGCCGGCTCGCAGACGGACAGAAAATACGGGCGAAAACCGCCGATCGACTTTTTGAGGACGACCTGGAAGAAACTGCCTGTGACGAGGGAGTAGGCCAAGCCAAGGATGGCGCAAGAGGCATCGTCGAAGGGCAGGATGTTGGGATCCATCTGACAGGAAGAGATTTGGCAGAAGAGGATTACGCTGATGGGGAGGAAGGCGCAGAGAAGACCGGCGGCTGGGGAGGAGGAGATTTCAGATACGTATACATAGGCGAGGGTCGGATAGACGATGTCGCCAGAAGTGGTGAATGTGAGGGGCAAATATCGGACGCGTGTTGGGTGGACTGTCCAGAGCTGAATTGCACAGGGGATTAAAATGTCAGTCTCGGGTCAACTGGGTGGATCACTCGAAGGAGATGGGTTTCGAATGCGGAGCGCGTCGGGGAAGAGGGCATACCCCAGCTGTCAGGATGCCCACTGCAACAAAGTGTGCGTCAGTCAAGCCAGGTCCGACGAAAGAAAAGCACCAATTTGGGGACGAAGCTATTGGAGCCGCGGGCATCTGCAAGAGTGCGTATGTTATTGACCATTCCCGAGTGCTTTTCGTGTTCAGTAGAAGATATGTGTCTATTCTTCATCTGAAGGGTTGTAGACTCAAAGGATCAAACGTCAGGTTTAGAAATCAACTCCGTTGTGGAAGAGGTTTTATGAAGTGAATGAAGGGAGATTGCAGCACACTCCTTGTAGAAAGCTGTATCCACTATATACTCGAGAATCTAAAAGGAGAGAGCTTCCGAGTGTACGCTTGGAAGTGAGAAATGCATTATCCATGCGATGGTCAGTTGTTTTGCCAAGTTTGTTTTATCACTGCTGAACCTGGCAGGAAGCAACAAACAACTTTAAGATCATAGGAATCAGGGCAGGGAGACTGGAAGGTGGTCATAGGCGGAGCTTTTCCGGCGCGGAGGGCTTGGCTGTCTTGGCACCGCGGAGTGCTTTGTTCCGCCCAGTGGGTTTCGGCAAACCTATTCTACGATGCTGTTATTGCTCAGTGATTGCCAACGCAGTCTTGTCATTGAGTTGAGGGTAGTGCGTACCGCTTCCGACATGTGATGTGATTAGGGCGGGCCGTTGGTCATAGAATTCACTGAAGCATCGCATTTGGTAGCCTCGAAGTGCGCAAGCTCACCAATTTTGAAACCTCGAAAGCAGAACTGAGTCTCTTTCGAATATGGCAGTAGCAGTCATCTGGCTGTGCTCCTGTTGCAAGAGGCTCATTTCTTGCTTCTCAACCCTTTCCACAGATCCTCATTCAAGAAGCTTGGCCTGAAAAACACAACATCCCCCTTCTCATTGGTCTTCCGGCCCTGTCCGTACTCAAACAAGTCCTGACGAGTGAAGGAAATGCCAGTGACGGGATTGGTGTATACGACTTGGGAGTAAGTGTTGGGGAAGCTGTTGGCGGTTGAAGCTGCTGAACCGGTCGTATCGGAAATCGACGTGGTCATAGTACTGGAGGTAGGTTGTGCAAACGAGGGTTTTGCTGGTAATTTGGGAGCTGGGACGTGAAGACTTTAGACTCATATAAAGGGCTTGCTCAAAGCATTCGAGACAAACAATTAACGCCGAATTTGGCTCTCTTGGGTGCGGAATTCTGTGGTTGATGATCGGAAGTAGACGGCACGCAAGGTTCTATGATAGATACACCAACATCAGGACTCTTGGAGTAGTTTAGATGGTCATGACCTCTTTCATGAGCAGAGATAAGACATGTTATGCCCGGGCAATGTGCTCGGAAGACGTACATCAGGCCTAAGAAAGATCGTGCGAAAGCAATAGAGGTGACGAGCCCAAGTCCCAAACTTCAACACGTTGAAAAGAGAAGAGCAAGTGTGAATTGACGAGGACGTACCAGGCTTTTGCATTCCAAAGCTAGCAAATCCCATCATCTCCTGCATTTCAGCGTCCGCATCGCTCTCTTGTGTATCCATCGTGGACGGAGGAGATATTCCATGCAACTGTGTTTAAAATGACTTAAAAATAAAACGGAGATGTTGTCGAAGGTCAGATGTGAATGCACTGGGGCCCAAGTTCTTCCGGGCCGACGGAGGATGTCTGTATGTTGAGATTTTTGATGACTAACTAAAGGCGACGTTGATAAACTGCGACCAGACGTGGTACGCGTGCAGCGTGAGTGGAATTCGAGAGGGTGAAACTGCATGTTTTCTTTCTGGGGAAGTCTTGCAGAGGGATGCTAAGTAGCTTTCCATCTATTCTATCGAGCAATGACAAGCCAACCCTATGCTATGCTACTTGTATATCACGGATACCATCTCACCAGATTACGCGTACTGCCGTTCAGCCACAGCCCTTGATATGACTCCGGCGAATCTGCTCGCCATGTCTGCGTCTTGCTTGGCAGTTTCGATACCGAGCAGAATCCTTTTGATGCCGACACCAACATCTTCGCTTTGAGTAATGTCCCTGATCTCTTCAAGTGATCTCTGGATATCATCCGCCGAGAATGCTCCTGATTCTAGCATGACGTGTTGCAACTCTTCGTAAGAATTGACGTTTGGCACCGGAATATCCGAGTTGAACGAGTTGAAGATATCCAGCTGCTGTAATACGGACCGCTCTGTAGTGGTGGCAAGAATCAAAAGCCTGCGGCCTTTGGGAGGCTGTTTTGACAGCAGAACCATGATTGTTTGAAGAACGGAGTTGCTGAATCGAGGACCAATTGGTACCCAGTCAACAATACGCTCAATATTGTCCATGACGATGATGCTCATTGGACTCTTATACGCATCCATGAACACCTTGCTCAAATACTGAACCTTGGCCATCTCGTTGAACCCCACCATGTCTTCTGGACTGATAAGCTTTATGAACGGGTATTCGGAGTCTATAGAGATCTTAGCGGCGAGGGCAGTCTTCCCGCTTCCAGGTGGTCCATGTAGCAATACAGAGAATAGCGGCGTCGAGTCTGGTTTTCGGACTTGCTCCACAAACAGCCGGCCTTCTGCGAGGATGTTATCAATAAATGGAGAATATTGAAGAATGCCTCCATGCAAGCACTTTTCAAGCTCGGCTTCGGACACGCCAAATGCAGGCTTCACTTCATCCAGGGCATTGTGGAAATCTTGACGATTCACCTTCATTTCATCAATATCGTCGCTGATACCGGCCATGGTCCCCACCTTGACGTGTCGGTTGAACGCGAAGGAGGTGGCTGACTTGACTAGACCATTGATCTCAGCGCCAGAAAAGTTCTTGGTCAGATGCGCGAGCTCTGCTAGGTCAACGTCGCAATCCATCACGTTGTTATCCCGCATCTTCTGGGTGTGAATCTTCAGAATTTGTGATCTGCCATGCTCATCAGGTAGAGAAATCTCCATATGCACCTCGAGACGACCTGGCCGGACAAGTGCATCATCAATCATGTCCATACGATTCGTCATACCGATCAGAAGAATGTTGTTGAGCTGCTCAACGCCGTCCAATTTGGAGAGAAGCTGATTGACGACACTGTCACCTACTCCGGTCCCACCGCCTGCACCGCTGCCTCTCTGTTTGCAGACGGCATCGAGCTCATCGAAGATGATGATGTGCAGTCCAGATTCATCACCCTTCTCTTTGTACTCTTTTTCGGCGTCTGCAAAGAGCTTGCGAACGTTTTCTTCGGACTGACCAACAAACTTGTTCAATATTTCCGGTCCGTTGATTATTTTTGGCTCCCGAGCGTTCAACATTTTCCCAATCTGTCGGGCAATCAATGTCTTTCCAGTTCCAGGAGGACCAAACAGTAGGATACCTTTGACATGTTGGATGCCAAGCTTTTCCACCAAGCCAGGAGGAAAGATGCGAGATGCGAATGCTCTTCGGAAAATGGTGCTAAACTCAGTATCGAGACCACCAATGCCCATATTCTCGAACTTAAAATCAGGCGCGACAATCGAATTCGCAGCCGGCCTGCGAGTCGAAGCTTTGAGCTGGATGGGCGTCTTTGCATCTTTGTAAAAATTGATGGCAGTATGCGAAGTAAGTATTCCTCTTGCCATAGGATCTGAGGTTGTCGGAGCAGATGAAGACTTCTCCGTGAGGTCTACTAATTGTACAGTCTTCACGACTAGTAACAATGGTATGCTTCGCAGGTCCATCATGATTCTTTGCCCAGGGGCGAGAACTTGACTCTCAAAGAGCTGCAATGAAGTTAGTCAGGCACACCCTTCCACCGCGTTAATCCCACCTACCCCAGTAACAACTTTGGCCAATTCATCTTGATCGTATGGCCTCTGCTCTTGTTTTTTCTGGCTTGCAAACCCAATCTCCATATCCATGGCTCCTAGATAAGCCTGGCCTCCATTACTAAACGGATCGTAGATCTCTGCATTGACGATGTCGGTCAAGGCAATCCCCATCCAAGTTCGCTGTGCATCTGACAAGCTGATCTGCCCGGGAGGGAAGCCGTCATATGGCCGAGCGGACACCACATAAGCTCCCTGTAAGAGTAGAAGAATATCGCTACCATCGCGTGACGGCGGTACGTCCATCGGCGAAACAGCCACACTGCCTCCGTCAATAAAGTGCCATATGCCTTTTACGCACAGGCCAGCTTACAGATTTCGGAAAGTGTATGTGTTATCCGGACTTTTTGCAGGCCTCAATTGCCATGTTTTCCCAGAGGTTGCCTGACTGCCCTTCATCCCACTCGATCTCGAAGGCATGCCCCTTTGTGACCCACGGGCATCGTACTGGGGAAGTGCTGGTGACGGTCTTCCCGAGCCATAATTGTCGTTCATTTGGGTGTCATATTCTCCTCTGCCTCGCGGCGGGTAGGCCTGGTCGGTCCTGCGCGGAGGTGCGGGAACTTGACCTGGCGAGCCATACGGGTCTCGAGGAGGAGGTCGAGCAGCTCCATCCTGTCTTGAGCCGAAGGGATTTGGGACGGACGGGAGATTGTTGCGGTTGAACATTGCAAAAGGTAAATGTTTAGGTGGAGCTCCGAGGAGAAGGATGAATGCTATTTACACTAGGAAAAGACTTATCGTAGGAAAGTTGCTCATGGATGCACTTCCAGCAATGCCTGTTTCGGGGCGGCGAATCCAACAACGAACGACGCAGTAGCTCGTAGCTTGCAGTCACGAAGCAACTGTCAATCTCAATCTAGTTAACCATTCACGTGTTCGTTTAGTGACAGCGTCAATTTCTTAGAGTGTGGGTGAGAGGGTGCAGTCAGACGTCTAAAGCTGGCGTCGTTCCGGACAGAGATTCACGGTTCTTCCACTCAAGACGTAAAACATGCCGCTGTAAGGCAATAATGAACACGATTCAGTATATGCTTGCTGACAGATATCAAGTCACCTTCTTGGGAAGAAATCATGGAATGTCTACAATCAAGACAACATTGACCGTGTGCGCCGCGATGAGGCCGATGCGCAAGCCCGAGAGGAAGAACAGGACAGGCGCACTCAGATCGTTGACTCAGAAAGGCGACTGAGATTACTACGGGGAGACCAAATAGATGATCTTCCAGCTGAAGATGCGTCTCCCGTTGCTCCAGGCCACAAGGGTGACCGTGATCACAAGCGCAAATGGCGAAGACTGACAGGAGAAGACGACACAGACCGAGATATGCGACTGGCTAAAGAGGGGGCCATCCAACAGTCCAGAACATCGGACACTTTGCGCCCTACGACTGAACCGCTTACAGACCCGCAAGGTCATATAAACCTTTTCCCATCCAGGTCGCAACACAAGGAGAAGAATGTAGAGGCAGAAGCCGAGCGTGCGAAGAAGAAGCGGGAGCATGAGGACCAATACACAATGCGATTCTCTAACGCAGCAGGTTTCAAGCAGGGCCTGGACGCTCCCTGGTACTCGACCACCCACAGAATCGACGCAGACGTACCAGGCAAGGACGTCTGGGGTAATGACGACATAGGAAGAAGGGAACGAGAGAAGGTGAGGGCCAATGCTGATGACCCTCTTGCAGCAATGAAAAGAGGTGTCACGCAGCTACGAGATGTGGCGAAGAGCCGTAAGGACTGGGTGGCAGAACGCGAGAGAGAATTACAAGAACTGAAGGCCCTAGAGAAACCCAGGGGTTCTCGGAGCAGCCGTAGGAAACGACATCGAGAGAGGGACGACTGTGATGGCCTTGAGGACTTCAGCTTGGGCACCTCCTCCAAAGGCTCCGAACAGGAAAAATCACACCACAGGCGCCGTTCGCGTGAACATCATAGCGACAGTCGCAGGGGAAGGCAAAACGTTGTCTTAGAAGGCGAACGAGAACGTAGTGATATCCATTAGCACTCTGCATACACCCCAGTGAAAGCATTGCATCTGCAATACACTTACTAGCAACCAGCCGAACAATCATCTTCGTAGAGGTCTCTCCCGATGCTCCACCAGAGACAGCCAGATGTGACACCAAGCATAATAGAATCCCTTTACCAACGTCAGCTTCCTTATCCGCTCGTTTGTGCTGTCCAGTTCCGATTCGGGTGCCCTCTTTTGCAAGCAAGACTTGGGGACAGTTGGCACTCAGATTGACATCCCCTTGCACCGAATTTCGATGCGACTTCTTCTCGTTGCATGAGGTGCCTGCCGAGTGAGAGTCTCAACAGCAAAGCTTTGTAGAAGTTTTGGCCTTTCGTCCCTTCTCCTCCACAAGAATTGTCACTCCATTTCATTTCTCCTGGCTTTGCTGCTCTTGAAGTCCCTAAATCCGTTTTGCGTCGATTACAAGCCTTCAGTGACCTATCCGAGCTATGAGCTCTCCAGCTCAGAGCACCTCTGAAGGCCAGTCAACGCCTGCTGAGCAGCCGTCTGGAAAGCAGCCGTCTGGAAAGCAGCCGAAGCGTCCCACCTCACTGGGACGGCACGGCTCTTCATGGATGAATCGTTTGCATCGCCACCATGGCCGTAAACATCATCGATCTGGCAATGATGTGGAACGACCTTTGCTTGCGAACGACCACCTCGACGAAGAAGACGAAGAGGCTCCAAATCAATCAGTACCTCCATGGAGACGCGTACAGGGACTCCGCCGCTTCTTGTCTGCCACGAATCTTCACACGAGGAAAGCTTACAAGACAACTCGCAACGCCCTAGCTCGTAATGCAGGGCACGTTCTCACTGCATGCCTGTTGGCACTGCTAACGCTGCTTTTCTCTATCTGGCTGGGGTTTTTTTTCCACCACAAGGACCACAAAAAGCTCTCTACTTGTCAGTCTCCCGCATGTGTCCATGCTGCGTCTGAGATCTTGTACAACCTCGATCCCAATCATGGCCAACTCAATGCTTGTACTCAATTCGATACAATGGTCTGTGGCGGATGGGAGCAACGTCATGACCTTCGACCGGATCAAGGCGACATGTTCACAGGAACCATTATGGCAGAGAACTCCAAGACAATTCTTCGTCGCATCCTAGAGCAAAGTTCTTCATCATCACATTCTTCTTCAGCAGATCAGGAAAACTTCAAGAAGCTCAAATACGACTACGATTCCTGCATGAACGAACAAGAGCTTCAGCGATTTGGCCTCAAGCCACTTCAAGGTATCGTCAACCAGATCAAGATGTCCTTCCCAGCGACTGTCGACCGGATCGGGCAGAGTGCCTTTTCAACGCTCGAGACTAGTAACCGGAAAGGTATTATGTTTGATGGTACCAATCAACTGACCGACACAATGCTGCTCTTGATGAAGCTCGATATCAGCGCCTTCCTAAACTTCTATGTGCAGGTAAGCACCCCTCCCATGCCACTCAAAGCCATCGTGGTCCAATTTTCGATACCATACATGTTCAGTCATCTGAAGATGTTGCTGACGTCTGATTGATATAGGCTGATGACCGCGACCCTGACAGCCAAATATTGATGCTCACGCCGCCACGCAACATTGGGTTACCCAGTAAAGAGTTTTATGAAAATGACCAGCTCGTCAAAGAGTATCAGGATATGTCCGCGACGGTCTTGGAACAGTTCTTTGAGAAGTCACCAGGCAACACCACACTGGCTAAATATAGACGCAGCAGCATGTCTTTGAACGAACCGCTCTACCACATGGCGCCGCAGACGGAGATCGGAGAGCTTGCGCAAAGAATTGTGGATCTTGAAGTCCAATTGGCAGCTGCTACTCCGCCCACGGAAGACCAGGAGGATGTTACGAAGTATTACAATCCAATGACTGTTCCGGAAGTACAGGCGTTGCTTCCGCAGGTGGCTTTGGATCATATCATCTCCCGGCTGGCTCCAGAAGGTTACTCTCCAAAGAAGGTCATTGTCGGCTCTCCAACCTACATGAGTGCTCTCGCGAAATCGCTTTCCGGTACCAACAATGAGACATTGCAGGGCTTCCTCGTCTGGAAAGCGGTCCAGAGATACGAGAAGAAGGTTGAAGATTCCTCACTGAGACCACTTAGGGCTTTCAACAATCAGCTTCGTGGACTGGATCCATCCGCCAAAGAGGAGAGATGGCGCACGTGCATCGATGCTGTAGACCAAGATCTTGGCTGGATACTGAGCAAGTTTTTTGTTGAGAGTGCATTTTCTGAGGCATCGAAGAAGTTTGGAGATCAGATTGTGACCGATATCAAGGACAGCTTCACAACGACCCTGGACCGTACCGACTGGATGACCAAAGATGTTCGAGATCGAGCGATCAAGAAAGTCAGTGCAATTGATCAAAAGATTGGCTACCCTACAAGCAACCCTAACGTGCTCGATCCTGATGCCCTGAACAAGTATTACAGCGGAGTCGTCATATCTAACTCCACATTCTTTGAGAACAAGGTACAAGTTGCACAATTTGAGACACGGCAGGCTTGGAATAAGTTGGGCAAGCCTACCCGACACGATGAATGGGGTATGACTGTACCTACAGTCAATGCCTACTACAATCCCGCTGGCAACGAGATTGTCTTCCCGGCAGGAATCATGCAAGCTCCTGTTTTCTACGAGCCAAGCGTCCCCCACTACCTGACTTATGGTGCCTTTGGAGCGGTCTCTGGCCACGAGTTATCCCATGCCTTTGATAGTACTGGCTCACATTACGATGAGACGGGAAATTACACTGATTGGTTCGACAAATCCACGAAAGAAGCCTTCGACAACAAAACCAAGTGTTTTGAGAAGCAATATTCCAAGTTCACTGTGTCTGGTCCGAAGGGAGAATCTCTTCACGTCAATGGCAAATTGACGCTCGGAGAAAACATCGCAGATGCAGGCGGTCTACATGCGGCCTTCTTTGCGTGGAAGAAGAGAGAAGCAGAAAACCCGAGCAAGGCTTTACCCGGCCTGCAGAACTTCACGCCCGAACAGCTCTTCTTCATCAGCTACGGCAATTGGTGGTGTGGGAAGAGTACCAAGGCAAAGGCGGTGGAGAGAATCTATACGGATCCGCATGCGCTGAAGTGGGCGAGAATTTTGGTAAGTACTCTTTCCCCTTATGGACGCGGGACGGAGTATGGATGACTGACTTTTGATCGTACTTTAGGGCACGATGGACAATTCGGCCGAGTTCAAAAAGGCTTTCAAGTGCAAGAGTGTGGAGCCGACTTGTAAGCTTTGGTGAATGGAGCTTGCCGGAGTGATGATACGATAATGGCAGTCCAGCCTCTGGCAGAGGAAACAAAATGTTATATTCACAGAATGCATGTTTTTCGGCGAGGTCGGACATTCCCATGGGATGGCATTCTCATAGGAGCGGACAACGAAAAGCTCTTGTATCATACCATAACTCATTGACTCAATTGCTTTTCATTACTTGACATTACTTGACTACAGCTTCCTGTGAAGAACCTCTTCGCAGCGGAAGTCTACTCTGCTCCTGTCCCTGTCCCTGTCCATGACCCTGACCCTGACCCTGACCAGAAGACAATGCTTCGAGTCTGCTGGACTGAAGGCGGTGCTTCTGGAGGATGCGGATCCATTCTGGAATTGGTGGGTCCTTGCCCTTCTGGATTTGCTTTGACGAACTTTCTACCCCCGTCTCCTGCTGGGATTGTGAGAGTGCTGCATCTTTGTCGTTGTTGTCATCGTCGCACTTGCGCTCCACTCCTTCTGCTCTTGCAGATCTTCCCTCCACTACCTGACCGCTGGTTTCTTCGTACTGCTCACCCTCTTCTCCTGCTTCATCATCATCATCTTCTTCTTCTTCTTCTTCTTCTTCTTCATCCTCCCCATCATCAAGCAGACTCGCAATGACCAAGCTGAAATCCGCACCGAGACGACCCAGACTCCCCGCGGCATAGAGGACCTGCATGAGCAGTGAGTCGCGGGCAGATGGGTCGGTGACGTTAGGGAGGTATTGGTGGAGGGTTTCGGTGAGGAGGGAGATTAGGTGGGTGGGGAAGGTTGAGAGGGGGGTTGGGTGGGTGAGGATCCGGAGTGGTGCTGCTCCAGGAGCAGAAGAGGGGAGAGAGGTGGAGGGTGATGCAGTGTTGGTGGTGGTGCTGTCAGAAGCAGCTGGGAAGATGTTCTTGTACATGGAGACAGTGGCGAAGGATTGTTCTCGAAAGATCTCGATATAGCGTTTTAGGTATCGTTCGGTTTGTTGGCCGGTGAAGGCGGAGTGGCTGTAAGTGGAAGCCTTTTTGGTGGCGCCGGGTTCATCGATCGACGGATTGGAGAGTGCGGAGCTGCTCTGCCTTTGTAAGCGTTGCCGGGTTTCTTGGTCGGAAAGGTCACGTAGGGGAGCAAGGGCTTCGAGCACGTTTAGGAGATTGTAGAGACGGCATGTCAGGAAGAGGTAGCCGAATGAGCCTTCAGAATCTGTTGGAGTAGAGCTCCTAATAGACAAGTATGTATTGCCGTGTCCAGACTTGGCAGAGGGGAGAGGCTGGCCTTGTGTTGCCAGTTCGGGAGCAACACGGCGGAGCCAACCAATTGTTCGGATGGCGGCTGCAAGCCGGATATTTTGACCTCGCAGAGAGCTTATGAGATTGCTAGTCATATCTTTCATTGCTTCTTCTGCTTCTATGAGGACCGATTGTACCAAGGTCGAATCAGGGTGCAATATCTGAAGGCGTTTGATATGGGCGAAGAGGTCCAGCGCTTGTGAATAATTGACGACGCTATAAGCAGAACCAGACGAAGTCGCAAGAGAAGAAGAAGCTATAGCAGTGGCTAAGAGACTGGGTAGCTCCAGTATATCAGACACTCTGTCTACATTCCGGGATAGTAGCGTTGCTTTTTTCCGGCGGTCGAGGACTACAATTTCAGCATTTGATCTGCTGTATTTCTGCGAAAAGCGAAGAGCTTTCTCATCAAGTTCTGGGACGCCATCTCGGAGGGTGGAGGCAGATGATATAAGAGCTGGTAGGTATTCGCCAAGGGTGGAGAGTGCTTTGGTCGTGGGAATGACAGACTTGTGCGACCTTGACGAGAGATCTTGTAGGGAGAGAAGATTGCTATTCAACGACTTAGCAAGATAGTGTGGCTCTGTAGTCGATAAGGCGGACAAAGATAGTGTTGTTAGGTAAGAGAGGTAATTCGTGACCGTAGGAGACATGGGGGACGAGAGAGGAGCTGAGGACGAGCTCGAGGTATTCGTCTTAAGGTGAGGAGCGAGAAGCTCGTACAAGGGATCCGCCATCCTGATTCGCAGCCTCTCCGGCTTAGGATGGCTTCAAGAGCCTCTCAACGGGCGACGAACCATATTGAGCAACTGAATTGAGTCCAACGTGAATATTGAACTCTCCGGTGGCCGCAGCGGCAAAATGCGCAAGACGCCTCCCAGGTTGGCCTTGGCACTTCAGGGGTCAATGTCACTGACAGTCCGCCTGGACACGAGATATTTATTCTTTTCAATTCAGATTGTTTCAGCAACTGAAATTGTAGACTCTCCTCATATCTAGCAATTTGGGACTGCGTCCAATAGGATGCGACGCACTATTTGAGATTGAGCATTGACCAGGTAAATGTGTAGAGGAAACGATGATTGATTGGCAGAGAGAATTGAATATCGTAGCATTCTCCTGATCAATTTGAGCATTTCTACATTTGATCAACATGCGTCATCATTACGAGGACTCAATCGTTCCTACACACGTCAAGCCACCGTCCCACCGACTGGAGCGATAACATCGAAAGATCCCGTACCAATAGCGCCTCGCTTGCCAACCACGATCTGCGAACTGGGTCCCATCAAAGCATCTGCATCCCCGTCCAGAACAGCCTCTTTCAGAAACCCAAAAACTGTTTCGAAGCTCATTTTTGCGAGTACACTTCCACTGTTTTTGACCAGACCATGCCTCGAGAACGCCTCATAGCCTCCACCATGGGTCATTGCATCTGCTATCAGGTTGAGATGACGATTGTTCACCGAGATCGAGTGGCCCTTGAATACCCCGTCCATTTCGCGGATGATGGTATTCCTCGCAGCTTCAACGCCATAAAATTTGAGCATATGATGTATACTATTAGTGTATACGCTGTGAGGATGGACGACGTCTTGGAAGTCACCCGGAGCAAGCAGGTTAACTCCTTCGGTGATGACATAATATTGTTCTTTGTCTTCCTTAGTCTTAGGATCTTTGAACTTTTCCTCCGAAAAGGCACAAGATCCTAAGCCGGGAATGTGTTGTATGACCGTAGCATGTAGGCACTTCTCAACAATGGGTAGAAGAAGAAGTTTGGAAGTGGAGCTGTCGTATGCGAGTGTAAAACGACAAATCTTTCCTTTGGTCCTTGAAAACTTGTATTTGACCAAGTGGGAATTCTGCTCCAGGACATTTTCAGTATGATCTCGGTCATCGTCATCATCAGACTCGGTCGTATCAGATTCGTGAGCATCTCCCTTGGTCCTCGGTGAGGTTCTCAACTGTGCCTTTTTGGGAGTGCTACCTTCGTCATCGTCACTACTTACCTCGGCATCACTAGCAGCAATCGCTATTTCATCTTCATCTGGATCGTCGTACTCTTCATTCTGACGTCCTCGCGACTGCTTTGCGTCATCAGGATCAATGTCATCGTCCAAAGCGTCATCGTCTTCACCTCCTTCATTTACCGCAATATGCGGCGCTGGGCGGGCCTCTTCTATTCGACCAACGCTCTGTCCGATGGATGGAACTGCAGCAGTACTCTCTTTTTGGGAAGCTTCCCTTGTCTTCTTTCGGAACTCGTCTTTGATCATTTTATTCAGTCGCGGGAAAAACCTATCCTTCAAGCAATTCGAGACATCCTCTATCGCAACATTGTATTCTTCAATGTAGTCCTTCGCAGGGAAAAATTCGATTGTGATGTTGTAAATCTTCGCTTTAGCATACCCGGGAGCCGAGCCAGAAAGTTCATTAATCGACAACTCATTGACAAGCTCAGCCAAGGAAAGCTTGCTGATCGCTTTAGCAAATCGCATCCCTTCATCCTTCGTGATCTCGCGGATTAATTTCAGAGTCATCACAGGCGTCGAGATGTTGGCGCTTGCGGTCATGACGATTTCTCGAAGCCGTGGTATTCCGAGAGTGACGTTCTTTGCTGAATGACCTGCCAAATGAAAAGTGTTGAGTGTCATTTGAGTCGAGGGTTCTCCAACAGATTGGGCGGCGACGACACCGACAGCTTCTCCAGGATCCACAAGCGACTTCATGTACTTGACATCCATGATGCCCTGGAAAGTTTTCTTGCCAATGACATCTCCATCTATTCCTAGCTTCGTGTTTTTGATGATCTTGTCAGGGTTGTTCGTCATGTATTCTTTGAGTGCGAGCTGGAATGATTCGGACGTGCTTCCGAGCTTGCTTCCTGGAGCATATACTGCCATAACCGGATCCATGGCATCTATACGACCTGTTTTCCGCAAAGCTCTCAAAGCATTTTTAGAATGCACTGCGGCTACATTTTCTTCTGGTTCTGGGAGAAGCTTTCTCATGTCTTCCACGATATTTGTGCTAGCCATCACAGAAAGACGGTTTTGGGCAAGAAAGCTAAATTCAGTAAGGTGCTTTTGTTTGGTAATGTCAAGACCATCTTCGCCATACAGAAATTGTATTATTGCACCATTTGATGTCTCCCGCACAGAGTAGTCGTATTCAGTCCGCAGACCTTCAAGACCTTTCACGATACAGCGCTGCAGATAGCCAGACTTGGATGTTTTGACCGCCGTGTCAATCAGACCTTCGCGACCAGCCATGGCATGGAAATAGTATTCTTGAGGTTTGATGCCAGTCAGAAATCGGCCTGCGATATAACCACCCGCAGAAGGGTCCGTCTCAAAGGCTTTGAAAGAAGGCAGAGTTTTCCCACTAACCATAGTTGGGACACGTCTGCCTTCGAGAACTTGTTGGCCAAGGTTGCACGAGATCAAGTTTGCATTAATACTTGAGCCCTTCGCCCCAGAAATAGTCATTGCTTGCATCTGGTTGCAGGGAAATGGCTTCGAGAGACCAGACGGAATGCAAGCCGCAGTAATTTCTGACGAGAGATGGTTGGTGTGAACGCTGTACAATTTGTCAAGACTTGCTTGCTTCTCGTCGTCTCGAAGTACTTCTTCTAATCTGCCAAGCAGCTTTTGATCTGGGCTGTCTGCTTCCAATGTAACATACTTCACTGCTACCTTCCTGCCCAGCCTCGAGCTTTGCGTCAGCAAATCCTTGCGGGCATTGTCTCCTTCTGTCGTAAGGTAAAGATCGTCCATGCCGCACGTCCAAGCGCGCATGTTGAGAAAGCGCGTCAGCAAGCGACCAAGTACGCTCAGAAGCTTTCCCGCAGTGATATGACCGTAGAGCTCATGTATCGAATGTATCAGACCATTAGCGCTTGGGCCGAGCTGGGCCTTATCCAATATGCCACAAACATGCTCGCCATCTTTGAAGATCACCGTGGCTTCCTCTGAGTTCTCGCCCCACCTATCGCCTGGTGTAGACGATTCTCCTTTGAGGTTTATGCCGTTACGATTTTCGGGCGTGATGTTCCTCAGAATAGTCGTGATGACTTGCTTTCCCGTCCATAGCGCTTTAGGCTTCAGGACAGCCGGTGGCAGCATCTGTATCCTTTCGTAGACGGTGTGATAATTCTCTGGCCGTAAGCAACTGTACAATAGCTGTTGATAGTCATCTCGGTCAAACAAGGTATCGCGGCTGGTAAAATGAACACCCATGGAAATATGATCCTGAATCAGACCCCGAAGGGGTTTTCCAGCTGTAGCAGAAAGATATTGGTGATCCGTATCCGCGATCTGCAATGCCTCCGTCCTCGCAACCTCACTCTGTGGGAAGTGCATGTTCATTTCGTCCCCGTCAAAGTCTGCATTGTATGTATTGCAATTCGCATAGTGCATGCGAATGGTCTTTTCATTGCTGAGGACTCGGGCTCGGTGACCCATCATGGACGGTTTGTGAAGAGTGGGCTGCCGATTCATGATGACTACATCACCTGTTTGTAGGTGGCGGTATACTTTCTTGTTTCTATCGCCCTTCAATCCGGGCACAGTAGGCGATAGCAACTGATTCGCGAGAGCAATTCTCTCCTCCAGAGTTTTGAATCTCAAGTTCAGGACCTGGCCGTTTTCGCTTTCGATTGCAGCAGCACCCGGGTATTTGTCCACCCCATTGATAACTGCTTGCTTCATTTCGAAGAAGTTGTGCGTGGTAACAGGTTGAGGGTAGGTGAGCTTGCGAGCAAAAACTAATGGCACACCAATTTCGTTCGTCTCGATGTTGGGATCTGGTGAGATGACGCTACGGGCAGCAAAATTGACTCTCTTCCCCATCATGTTCATGCGAAAAAGCCCCTCTTTCTTCTCAAGGGTCTGCTTAATCCCTTGTTCGTTTTCTTTTCTAGCGGGACGAGGCACTTGATCAATGAGGCCATTAACAGCTTTCTGCAGATTGACCATGGCGCTGATAAGTTCCCCATACCCCCTTCTCCGCGTACTGATATTGCTGTCAGGGGTTTGCATCTCCCGTTGAATCTGTCTGACAACGTCATTGGCTTGGAGTATTTTGACTAGGGATGTATTCTGTTGTGCCTGGTTGATTACGTCGCCTTGGGGAATGGCAGGACGGTATCGGTTCGGTGGTACGAGAATATGCGTTATGAAAAACGTGTCTGCACTGACAGGAGTGGCTTTCCTTCGCGGTCGACTGTTGTATATTAGATTGAAAACTTCTTGCTCCCTCTTGATCAACATATCTAAAGCAGCGTGGACCTCATCGCCCGTCATAAAGCGTTGCCTGTCATCGTCGTCTCCATCGTCCCCGTCATCTTCGACAGCTGCAGTATTCGCTATCTCCTCCTCGGCACCGTGTAGGTCATCAAGTTCACTATCTACATCTTTACGCATCTCAATATCTTCTTTGTGGTATCCATTAACAAGGGGCCTCTCCTCTTTCTTCAGGGCCCGGTCCAACTGATGCTTGTAGATTAAAGGATTCGTCATTTTGAGCCCATTTTGAGCGTTCTGGATTTTTTGCTTTGGAGAAAGCGCCTTTCGAAATATGTTGAGATTCGAGTCCTTCTTGAAGCCGGGAGAAATGCCTTTACAGAAATGGCATTGTTTCACATACGCTATGTTTAGCAAAAAGCTTTTGATGACCACCTTACGTTCGGCGACTGCGACAGGATTCCTCAAGAGAGCGTACCTCTCTTCCGGGTTCCGCTTTTGTGCTATTCGGATAGACCTGCGCACAAATTTCTCTCTTCTTTTGAGAAAATCCTCTTCATCCTCCTCTTCGTCGCTGCCAGCCTCCTGGATGCCATTCAACGCACGATCGCCATTGACCGTTCGACTTGATTTCGCCAGGATCGAAGTCCGCATCTCCTCTAGCTCTCCAAGCTCATTGACCAGGCCGTATTGTAAGAGCCGAAGCTTGCAGATGAAAAGGTTGATCTGTCTGCGAGGCATGCGCAGTCGATGGCAAAAGACGCATTTGGCCCGAATCAGACGAAGAATCTGGTCAATAAAGGATATGTGGTAGCATGGAACTGGCAGCTCAATATGCCCTGGATGACCTGTGCAATGGACAGAGCTCATCTGACATGTTGTACAGCTGGGCAAGATTAGCAGAACATTCCGTTCTCATGGATCACTTCAAACCTCTTGTCAAGAATTGCTCCGAGGGCCGGGTCATGGAGGCCCCCGGGTGTTGGCTGTTGGAACTGATCGAACGTGGGGGTAACATGAATTCTTTTGACTGAGATTTTTTTGATCTCTTCAGCAGAGAGGCGTGAAAACTCGACGTCTCCAATGAAGGAGGCTGTAGAATTTGTGAAACTTGCCATTGATCATATTTGAAGCATTGAAATAACACAAGTCTGCAGAGGAAAAGGGTTTGAATCATGCGACCTGCCAGCAAATTTCGAGTTTGCACTTATTCACTTCTCAATCTTTTTTTTGGAGCGCACCGACATGCCAAGACCGTCCTCCGCGGTCTTAATGCTTGGCGGTGGTGATTATTAGTGGTACTTCTTCAACCCCATCGCATCAAGTTCATCATCTCCGTACGACACTGACGTTAAGTAGGGTTCGCAAAGGAATAGTGCTAGTGAGTGTTCTCTCTCGCTATCGCTATCATGGCAGATACAGCGAGCAGCCTGCTGAAAAGATCGCACCCTGAAGACGAAGAAATCAATGCCCAAAAGAAATCGCGGTCGAACAATGGCTCGCCTCGACCCGTTCCGAACGGAGCACCGGCTGCCCCACGGCCAGATGTTAAAAAGATACTCGCCGAGGCAAGGGCAAAGGCAGAGGCTGCAAGAGCCAGACTTCAGGGGCCGAGAGGACAGCCTTTCACGCCGACTCCCTCGACAAGTTCCCCAGCTCCAGCCGCGGGAAGCGCACAGGATAGACTTGCTCAGATGAGGGCCAGAGTCGCGGTAGCTACTGGTAGAGCAAGTGCCATGGCACAGCAAAAACCAGGCACCGCAACACAGAGTTACACTCCACCAGCGTTTGATGATGGAATTGTGCGAGCTCGAGGTGGCCTGGACGTTGGTCTACATCCAGCTTTGATGGCAGAATCAGCCTCGCAAGATAAGAAACCAATCAAAGGACGGAGTATTTCGACAAAGTTGGCCACTACGATCGGGAATCGACGTACAGAGTCTCCAGCACCAGCTACCAAAAAAGCACAACTTGACCTTTCGGCTCCCTCAGTCGATGAGATCAAATCCAACCCTTACTACGATGCGAGCTTGAGTTCAAAGAATGCAGTTCCCAAAGGGCGACATTCAAGACAATTGGTCTTCAACCAAAAGGGGAAATACATTCAGCAAGCTGCGGCTCTTCGACGGCAGGCTCAACTGGAGGCAATGAAAAAGCGCATAGCGGAACAAGCGCGTAAGGCGGGTATTGAAGAAGAGCTTGATGCCGAAAAAGCGTTTGTAGTTTTGGCACCGCCTGCTTTGGAGTGGTGGGATGAGGGTCTCGTGAATGGTGACTCTTATGATGCTATAGTGGACCCAGCGCGAACCAAAATCGATACCGAAGATTCTATCATTACCATTTACATCCAGCATCCCGTACTACTCGAGCCACCCCAGGAGAAAATCATCCCTGCTCCCAAGCCTATGTTTCTCACCTCGAAAGAGCAGGCCAAGCTTCGGCGTCAGCGTCGAATGGCTGACTTGAAAGAGCAGCAAGCCAAGATCCGGCTTGGCCTGGAGCCTGCCCCTCCGCCTAAAGTTAAGAGAAGCAATCTTATGCGGGTTCTGGGCGAAGAAGCTGTGAAAGACCCGACCGCTGTCGAAACTCGTGTCAACCGGGAGATTGCAGAAAGAAAGAACAATCATGACATGACCAATGAAGAACGCAAACTGACTGATGAACAACGGCACGAGAAAATAGCTGCTCAACAGCAAGGGGATGCTGCCAAAGGGATTTATACCAACGTCTATCGAATCGACAGTCTCGCAAACGGTCGACATCGGTACAAGATTGCAGTCAATGCAGAACAAAATGCATTGACTGGCGTATGCATCATGCATCCGAAGATGAATCTGGTCATCGTGGAAGGAGGAGCACATTCAATTCGATTTTACAAGAAGTTGATGATGAACCGGATTGATTGGACAGAGAATCCCGGCCCAAACAGTGTTCGAGAAGGAAACAAGGAGGCACTAGCAAAATGGCTAGAAGCGGAGGACGAGAACGGCGAAGTGAAGGACCTGAGCTTGAATTCGTGTCAATTGGTCTTTGAAGGACAAGAGAAGCAGCGAGCATTCCGGAAGTGGCTTGGGGCTAGAGTGTGCGAATCAGACGCACAGGCCAAGGACATTCTGGGCAGAGCCAAGATGGAAAGCTTCTGGAATCTGGCGAAGAGCATGAGGATGGCTGAGTAGCCGCGGCCCTTACCGCTGCATCTCGCTGATATTGACGGCGTTCGTTCATGATCCAACAGATGACACGTGACGCAGAAGACGTCGTTAGTACGGAAAGCCCGAAGACAAAGACATGCTTCTCAACCGCACCTTCAGACTGTCTGGAACGTTCCCATCGTGGACCGGTCTCGGGCAACAGCTTAGCAATCACGTGGGAGAGCAGCGCGCTCTCTCTCCTGTCTGTGATGGATATACATTGTCCCCATATGCATGCTGCAGCGACGTCGTCCCAGACCCTGCACATGTGGAGCGGGGCCACGGGGCGGTGTAGAGCCTTGGCGCTGCGGCCTCATTATTTTCTGTATTTTAGCACTTCTACATTCCGAGTCAGTCCAACCCACAACGACAGTGACACTTTGCTATCAAAGAGCCTGAAGAAGATGCCAAGCTTTGCACTGCTCTTCCAGTGGTGGTCCGTGCGTTGCCTTGGAATGTCGATTCGGATGAAACCAGCGTCAAACTGTTGTCGGATTCGTTGTGGCGAGGTACATAATTGTTCGTAGTAGCACTGGCTCCTGCGATTTCGCTTTTAGCCCAGCAGATTAGCTCCATCACAAACTTGGCCGACATCCTCTTTCGCTTCCCATCGATAACCACCCCGGTGAGTCGTTGTACCAGTATAAATCCTACTCGCCTCTGCCTCCGATCGGGCATGTCGCAGACCTCTTATGTCGGGCTTCTACAAGGAACACCGCCCTAATGCCAGATTGAACCACGACATGCTTTGCATCCTGCCTCGCCGGATTCGGGTCCAGCATTGGGGGCGGCTGCAGCAACCCGCGAAACCAACGTGCACCGCCTTCCATGCCTGCATGCAACCTCAGAAGCACTTCACGTTTCTCAATCTCATCCTCATACATGCATATATCCCGTGTTTTTCTCCCACGCAACTTTTTCCAGAAGCTCTTTCCTATTCCTTTGTCTCCTTTTCCGTTCAATATTCAATTCCAATCTCAATTGGAAATCTGCTTGTGATTATTTCTGAGTCGGAGTTGGACTTGCACAGAAATTTAAGTCTTCAAGGGATTGCATAATGTCCCAGATAGTCACCGTTGCCGCCGCCGCCGCCGTGCGCGGCTCAGCTCCGCCTGTGGCCTATCGTGACGAACCAGAATGCTCTCCACCGCCCTATCCGTATCGTGAGAGACAGCTTCCGCCTCAATTCTTTCACCACGTCAATGAGCCAGCAGACGATCCACCACAGTACAATTATTATGACGTGGAACGAGGCTCGTTGATTGATATAGCTCTCGCTCAATATTCCCAGTCGATAAGCCCAAGTGTTGCGAGTACCAGGTACTCCATCCTCGAGCAGGATGAAGATACTCAACGACCAACACCGGACTTCGCCGGCCGCTTTCGGAACTTTCTTTTCTATTGCATGGCCATGTTCTGTGGTGTCACTTTGGCAGTATTCTGGGTCTGTGCCATTGGGTATGCGATAGTGATATCGTTCCAGAAGGTCGCAGAAAACCTTGTTTGACTCGTCTTGATGATTTCAGGACTGGAGCCCATCGAGTGGCTTGGCAGCGATATTGAGCCTTGCATTGCGCGTGTGAAGGTTGATCGCCTTCCACAAAGTTCTTCCGCATTGTTGGAAGCATCGTCGAATGAACTCTGGTTGGTTAAGTGCCAAGGTCGTGACCGGGCCCGACCCTCTGCCGCCTGCTCTTTGTGCACTGCCACTACACTTCACATATGCGGGCTGTGCGGGGTTTTTCTGCCTTGGCTCCTCACCTTAAAAGCATGGACACCGCACAATTACTCGCTCGGTGCAAAGGTCGGCACGACAACCACTCCGCCTTGGAGTGACCATTCTTCATCTTTGGCTCAACACGACTTACAGACCAGCATGCCGTCCGGTAGATCTGCCCGTCGCGACCACGACCCTCATCACCAGGCTCAGCTTCAAAAAAGAAGCATACGAGCCGGGTCCATACTCTGGCTCCGCAAGAACGTCAATATCAATGAGAATAACCTGATGCTCCTGAGTGCGGCAAGATTGCAAAAAGGATCGTTGAACCATCCAGTCCTGGTCTTAGATATGTTGGAGGGAAGACCTTCTCATGTCCAAATCTGCAAAGTATGAAAGTTTCTGTGGCCAAGCGCGCCTGCACTTACCTGTCAGATAGGTAACTTCCTGTGGCGGGAACAGCATCACAGCGTCGAATATCGATCCAAGCCTCTGGTCGTTTTATCTACCTATCCAGCCAACTCCTTGCCATTCGCGCTTCAGCGAGGGGCCGCTTGGCTTGGAGGGTAACGCACAAATGAGAAAGTTGTCTTACGTCGACATGCGGGACAGCCACCAAATCTCTCTGGTTCTGCTGGAGAAGTACGACAGAAATAAGGTGGTAAGTAGTCATCGTCTTACGCCCGAGTCGTTGGACAGAGTCAGATTTAGATGCGGTTTCCAATCTTTACGATCTCACAGCCTCAACAATTGTCATGCTGTGATCGATGCTGCCCCTTACGTCCCTCAAGCCTTTCCTCGGTGTTCCTCAAGGCGACAAATCCACTCGCTCTCACGAGAGATACCCACTAGACAGGCTGTGGAAGATAATCCTCCGTCTTACAGAGAGCTTGATCCTGAGCAAGCACCCTTGTTATCACCTCCTTCCGATACTACAATGCCATACGCCTCCTATGTGCAAGTCCGTCCCCCGAGGCGACCTCACTGCCTAGCTCACCGCAATCTCGGAACAAATGGCTATGGGATTGGCTACCACCCCCCTCATGGAGCGTCGAACATGAGCGCCTACTTGACCACCATCAGGACTGTATTCGTCTGCATCTTGCTCTGCATGGCAGTCATGTGTCTGGGTATCCTTGGCTATGGAGTGTTTCTTGGGATTGCCTGGCTTGTCCGCGCCTTTGTTTCTCTCCTGACGATCATCAAGACTGATATCGTGGCCGTTGGGCAATATATTGCACATCTCGGACGAGTCATTGCAGGTCCTGTTGTTGCTGTTGGAGAGGCTATTGCTTCTTCCATGAGGACGGTGACTCATCTGTTTCGAGAGATATTGCGTTGGATAAAGGAGCTCAAAAATCTTGTCTGATTTAGGTGATGCCAATGGAGTCTTCGATAGGAAAGTCCTGAAAATGGATACCGCGTTGCAAAACTCGATGGATACTGCTCTAAAATTCTGCTTTTTACATGCTATACCCCTGATATCTTTTGGCGAGTAATCGATATTGCTTCTAATTTCTGCTCTTCTCTCAATATCTTGATCCCTTGGGTACGTGTATTGCTTCCCACCGCCTCCACGCCAACAATCCGACAACGAACGGTAAGGATACAACTTAGACCTAAAGCGTGTCATGAACCGCCAACAGCATCACCAATGCCTAATGTCAAATCATACCATCCGCATTTGCCTCTACCACAGAGTTGGAATCGTCATCCAACCAAGCAACTTAAACCCTTCAACGCTTCAAACCTCCCGAGCGCCGTGCAATCTCCATCCACATCGTCTGGACCATATGAGAGTGCAGCGGAGGGGAGTGGTCACAATTATACTCTTGCCTATGACTCGCCGGCACCTGCTATCAGCCAGCATAGTAGTTGCGCAAGCCGTGCGACGCATATGCAGAAAGTATGAACGTGGCCGAGGTCTCGAATGGGTGCTGCGAGAACCCTTTCTTCTGCACTCTGAATCAGCTCACTTGAAGCACCGTTGCACCCTCCGCCCTGTCATCCGTTATCTCTCTTACGGCTACGTGATCTCAACCTGATCTGATGTGGTCGAAGGGAGCTAAAGCCTCCGTCTACTCACCCACCCCAGGTGCACCGATGGTCGAGCCTGAAAAGAAAGCCTACGAGTACTTGATAGGGAAGCTCCACTTAGACTTGTCAACTCCCCAACGATAGCCGAGTTGGCCAGCAGATGCTTTTACTCGTTATCGATGTCACGTCGTGGGTTGAGGCCATTCCTTTCTTCCTCTCCTAGCAATGTGAGGTTTCCAGCATTGAACAGGTTAAGCTAGCACGCTCGCTAGTTAGTAGAAGGCAAGCTTTGGACGGATAGGCTTTTAGTTACTTGAAGCTATACGAGGCGCCGCTCCGGTTGCGGAAAAGTAGCGTTAGCCGAGGACAAGGCTCTGCGAGCTGCTGCAAACGGAGACGGGAGATGGGATGACAAAGACGGGGCAAAGGCCGTGTTGAAGGTGGCTGTTTGAGTAGAAATAAGAATTGCCAAGGCGAACTGTCAAGATTCGTGGTGGTTCAAGCACTGCTTTCCGCCCAAAGTGATGCCTAGAAGATCAGTTTTCAAAGTTCTGGCGCCGAGGTTTGTGGTGGGCCGGTTTAACCTGAATGTGTGTGCACGCGTTTCGTTTTGGCTTACCTCGTCGACGCTCCTCGTCTGCCACTAATTTCGCGATCTGTCTTGAGAATCCTCCGCCCAACGTGCAGAAAGGTCCCCATACAAAGCTGGGGCATTTGGCAGAAGCGTTGGAAGTGAGTTGGTGTGGAAATCAGCTCAGCTCTTTGCTCCACAAGGCAGTGCAATCGTTTTCCATTGAACGATCCTGTCGGAAACGAATTGTTCGAGGGAGGTCCCGGTGTCTCGCTTGGCGCAGAAGACAGTCTCAAGGTGGAGATTTGGTGGTGAAGCCAGCGTGTTCGAAGGGCCACATTTGACAACGAGAACGAGACGGATCCTCCACGTTAGCATAATAAAATTTCGGTAGAGCCTCATACCCCATTTTCATCTCTTATCATGCAAGACCTTCGTCATCAGGCTGACTCCACTGTCGCTGCTAGATTCTGAACCTCGCGTCTTGGCTCGAGATATTGCCTGTTGAGGAAAGGGTTACCAAACCGCTGGGACGGTGGATGACAAGCGGACTGGCGCTATCGTAAACTTCATGGAGGACCTTCTTCCTGCTAGCATCAAAGCTCCACTAAGCGAGATAGCAGGGTAGGATCACAAGGTACACAGGGGAGGAAGTACAAGTATCTGCCCACCTCCTCCCAGTACATGACTCCGTGCTCCAATCCCACCTCACTCTCAGTTCTCATCATCATCTTCCATCTCATTCTTCTTTTACTGCAGCCTTGAACCTTTGACACTTCAAGACAAGAACATAACAACATCTTGCCAAAACAACAAACCCTTTCAAACACCTTCAAGCCACCGTCAAGATGATCGCAATGAAATCTCTTATCGCCATCCTTCCAATCTTCCTCTCCATGGCACTCGCCATCCCCCAAGATCCAGCAACCAAAAACATGCTCGCCCCCGCCACGGTCGACGTCGACAGCTCAGGCGAGAACAACAATAACGTCGACTTCGCCGCGTCCATGAACGAAGACGAAGCCTCCAAGAACTGGAATGTGTCTGCCTCCGATGGCGAAGTCATTGTCAATTTCTACAAGGACAAGAACCCGGACAAGAACGTATCGACGCCAACACCTGCAAGGGTAAGGCCGAAATTGCATTGATGCAATGGCGTGCCAACTGCAAGGGGTTCAACGCCGTCTTCCGTGGCAGTTGCTACACCGACGCCCCGAGCGAGAAGAAATGCTGTCCTGTGGCTAAGGAGAAGAGCTGTAATCGTTATTGGCCAGCGGAGGGAGAGTGAGTCATACTGCTTCTGGCTCATCGTCTTGATGATTTTGATTTACTTGGCGTCTGTGATATAGGTGGGAAGAATGGCTGAGAATGAGGAAAGTATGCGGCAAGGACTGCGACTGGAAGAAATTGACTGGTAACCTTCAGTGGTGCTGGAAATTTGCTCCAGATATGTGAACAGTTTCACTCGATCGTTGGCTTGGTTTGAACATAGCCTGGAGCGCTGGCGTCGCCTTGCAGATCTAGAAGTTTGACTGTGATTCCATTTGTCTTTCCGAGTGACCAGGAAGGTGCACAGAATTCTGGGGATGTGGTGGATAGTGCCAATTCATGTGGTGTTTTGAGGCGTCTGGAGAGAGCACCACCCTCCTAGTCTTGCTCGAGATGTTTTGCTTTCTTGCCTAAAGTGGCTTTTTAATAGACTCCTGGTCTATGCTTGAATACTTCGATTTGCTCCCTCCTCTCACTTTCATTTGTCGGATCTTCGCATGGTGTGGATAAAGCATTCTCCAGTACATAAGCCAACGAGTCTTGTCCACCAATTCGTACCTACCAGTCATACAGTTCAAATTCTGCTACAGGATGAGCAGCAGTGCGTAGGAGAGCACTACATCAAGCCTTCTACGTGCGAAGCGTTTGTGGGGATTTGCTTTGACGAATCGCCAGTTGACGCCAGACGATCAGCAGCTTGGGAGTTGTCCTTCTCTGCGCCTTCAGGACAAAATGGCACGACTGAAAATCTCATCTGAGGTCTAAGACAGAGGAAGTAAAGGCCTCGGCTCTGACATGGGATCAGCTGAGATCGCTTTGTATGAGCACCGTGGGAAATAGTATGAGTTGCTCGACTAGATTAATCCACGACGTCTTCCCAACCCGTCCCTGGTATGTCCTCCTCTCCTAGGCTGTTTTCATCGCAAGGGCTTCTTCGCATACATGATTGTTCTTCACGAGAGGGAAGAGGAAAATACATTGAACCACCCGCCATTATAGTCAGCACCGAAGTCAGGGAAGTTCAGACGGAGTTGCAACCCCTCCAGGTGTAGAACATGAACGGTGATTGATTGTAGAAACAATGAGTAATTAGTACCACTGCGCGCAGGGGGTCACATGATTAGCCTTGGCACGAGACTGTAA
>JAABUK010003392.1_pt1 | contig 27008 bp, 23 predicted proteins | sample 5559141 | NCBI WGS metagenome assembly JAABUK01 (sample SAMN10711869, study PRJNA513367) | rock metagenome | isolation source: Antarctica rocks | place: Antarctica: Victoria Land, Pudding Butte nord | collected 2016-01-03
ATATTTAGTCTAGTATTTTTACAATTCCTCATGATCGCCTGTCTTCTGCTTGTCCTTTCCTTTCGACTTTCCGTTCCCCTTCTTCTTGCCCTTCCCAGTCGCCTTGGGCTTAGCACTCTTCTTCGTTTTCTCTGCTTTCGACTTTTGTGCCGCCATTGATTCTTCGATGTCCTGATTAATCCTGTGCATGCGCTCAAATTCGCTCTCTTTCCCGTCACTTGGTTCTACCGTGGCTTTTGAGGACTCTCCTGTCCCCTCACTACTTGTTTCGGTTTCCGTGGCACTGGTTGAGGCCGTTTTCACAGACTTCGTAGTCTTCGCCTTCTTCGTCCTTGGCTTTGGCGGAGGCTTCATCTGCTTTGTAAGAAGATTCATCACGGCGTCGTTGAGTTCTCGAGACTTGGCAGATAGATCAGATGACAAAACCGCAGGATCATCAGTCGGCGTGAGCTTTTCTTGCTCTGCCAGCTTTTGGTCAAGCCACTTCTGGACCGCTTCCTGTTTCTCCACGATGGCTGCTACGTCCTCTTCGCTAAAACTTGGGGCTGGCATCGTGGTGGCTGGCTTTCTGGTAGAGGACGAAGTGGTAGGGGGTTCTTCATCAAGGTCCGCGAAGTCGTCGGCGGATTTAGATGATGTTTCGGTCGTCTGCGATTTGGAGGGCTCGGATGCTTTCGAGGCTGCTTCTGACTCGGCGACGACTTGAGCTTCTCTCTGCTGTTTCACGACTTTTACCATAGTGTCGGCTTGGGCAAGAGCATCTTTCAGCTTTTGGATCTCGTCTGGGCGCTTCTTTGATTCCCCTTTTCGCTTCTGAATCGGTTCTACCAGTCCGCGAAGTTCGTCCAATCTCTCTTTCAAGGTTTCTCGACTGGCTTCTGCGCCATCCCCATAGAGCCACATACTGGCGTCGTTGGACTTGGCCTCGATGTTGTCTCGTTGAGCTTCAGATGAGGAGGCGATGAAGCCCTCATCTTCCAAAATATCCCTAATCTTATAGGTATACCCTTCCAAATTATTCAGCGTCTCTTCGCGGAGAAGCCGAGATCGATCGGACTTGTCAAAAGCACTCAATCTTTTCTTCATGCGTTCCAAATAATCAGGCCTAAACTTCGGTGATGAGGGGGAGTCTGCAGAGAGGCTAATGTAGATGGTCTCAATCCTCTTCTTCAGTTCTCTGGGCTTTTCCTCACTCTGCGTGTCTCCAACCAGGGAGTCAGAGGTTTGGCTCTCAGTCGCTGAAGAGGGAGTAGACTTTTCGGGCTCCGCGCTGGAAGTGGATGACGACGAAGCAGCATCGCCATCGTCCTTCAGAAGCTCTTGATCATTCTTTTTCGATCCGAAACCAAACAAATCTTTAACCCCCTCAACGACTCCGCCTTTCTTTGGTTCCGACTCTCCTAAAACCTCGCAGCTGACAGAGCCTCCGACAACCTCCGGAAGTCCATCTGCCGGACTCAGCCGTATCGCGAACTTCGTACTCATATGGCTTGGCTCGCAGCCAAATTTGCTGCTCAATGATTTTACAGATTCGGTCAAGTTTTGCGTCCGAAGCACCGATACTGGAAGATCAGACGCATCAGACGCGACTTGCTGGGATAGACTAAAAGAGAAATCTTCGGTAGCCTTCACGGAGACCTGTTTCTCGGTACCGACCTGCGAAGTCGGCACGAAGAGCTTCTGATGCTTGTCTTTGCCGTCAATAGTCCAAGACACGGATACAGGGTATACTGCACTCTCCGCAGCTCGAATCTCTTTGACCCTAAAGCTTGGGCTTGTTGCTGCGGCTTTGAAGGCCGCCCCAAAAACAGCAGCCTCGTCGGCATTGACGTTCGTCCTGATTTTGTCCGAATCCTTAGCAATTGCTTCCAACTGTTTCTGAACAAAAGGTGTCCGAACAGCACCACCGTGAAGAATTATCGACCCGAGTTCATCAAGAGATATCTTTGCGGATTCGACAGCCTGCTCGATGGGCTTTTGAACCCTGTGTAAATACGCAGATGCAAGATCCTCGAACTCGGTACGAGACAGCTTGTATTTGAACTTGAAGTCTTCGTAGTATAGACCTTCGAAGCTGGTCGAAGTCTCCGTATTTGCGCTCAATACTTGTCGAATTCTCTCCGCTTCCTTCCACAATTTAGCCATTGTTCGGCCATGGGATTTGATATGCTTCGCCGTCAGCTGCAGATTTTTCATGTGTGTCGTGGATGTTATCTTTTCGACCATGTCATTCAGAATTACGCGATTGAGCGCATCACCACCCAAGGTCTTGTCCCAGCTGGTGCCAAGGACTTGGACTTCTTGCACCGTTTTGTTGAATTTCCCAATATCCTTCACTACCCTCCCTTGGAATCTGAGAACGGTAGCAGTCGTTGAGCCTGCTCCCATATCGTATACCAGGTGAAACTCCGGTTTGCCCCCTTCATTCACGGTTGGGAAAGTCCTCGAGGTCGCGTAATTCAATCCAACAGCAAGACCGTCGCTAATCAGCGACAAGATTCGAAGGCCTGCAAGATCTGCTGCCATTGAGATTGCTCTTTTTTCCTGCACAGTGTAGAAAGATGGTATCGTGATCACAGCATCGGCTATGATCGAGCCTTTTCCTGCCATGCTCTCGGCGTTTGCCTTGACATTCTTCAGCTCCATTGCGAGCAATTCTTCGACTAACCAGGGTTGCTCTTCCTGGACGAAACAGTCGCTTTGGAAGCCGATCGTCCCGGTCTCTGCCGATTCCACCATCTGTAGTCCGGAATGGGTACCTCCATATTCCGAAACCAAATCATCCACCAACTTTAGACCCAATAGCGGCTTTAGATTTGGGTAAACATCGCTCGGAAACCTGGCGGCTAGAGCCACTGCATCTCCGCCGTAGGCTCTTTCAGGGTATGAACTAGATTCCTCTGTGTTGACTCTGGTCCTCAAAGGCTTAAAGGCGACAGCTGCTGTCTCCTTTCGTTTGGAATCCTTGGTGAGTACGATCTCAAGGGGAATTCCTGGTTTGACAAGTGCTGCCTTGATGTACTCGGTCCCGAGGTCGATACCCAAGACAGCTGAAGCTGCAGAAGCTGTAAATGAGAACAAGAAGAGCAAGGGAATGAACAGAGTTACACTTCCAAGCCGCCGTCGACCGTGCGGAGGCATTGTGAAGAAGAAAGAGGAAAGACACAGGTCTCAAATGAGATGGTGTGGATGCGTTTGTCACCCAACGTCTGCGATCCGTTTTAGAAGGAGCTAAGAGAGGATGAAAAGGTGAATCTGCCTACTCAGAAAGAACAGGTAGGACTCTTAAAAAGCCAGTCATTGGCGTTGAAACGATAGTAGCGCTATGGACAGAGTGGCATCAAACAGTCAGCCTCATAGGGCGGGGCAGCTATAGGCGAGTTTGCGAACCTCCGCAATAGCGCAGGATCATCTCCATCTGAACGTCCTCGAGTGATGGAACACATGCAATGGTTGTCACAACCATCTATGTGACCAGACATGGAGTATGTAATCATTCTGGCTTTTGGAGCGTTGAGCACTAAAAGTGATGCAGTTTCGCAGTAATTGGACGGTAGACCCCAACACGGGGCAATACTTCACAAATGTCCCCAGCCCTACCGGCATTGCTTCAGACCCTCCTCTCGCTGCCTATGGTGTTCGTCAAGCAGTACAGCTAGCCACCGCCCTTGCCGCGATCAAGGACCCGCCCATCACCCGCATCTACAGCAGTCCATTCTACAGATGTCTGCAAACGCTGCAACCATTTGTGGAAAAGAGTGGGCTCAAGGTGAAGGGGGACAACGGATTAGGGTGAGCCTTCGATCAAGTCTAGAAACTCCAGCAACCGCGACTGAAGACCCAGGAATAGGGAATGGTACGGTGTAGCACGCTTCACGCACCCATCACCTGCCACTCCATCCCTTCTACATAGCCTCTTCCCTTCATATGATACGGACTACAACCCCAGTATCATACCTTCATCCTCAGGCGAGACAATTTGCCAGCTACATGACCGCTGCGCATACGCTCTGCAATACATCATTGCTCGGGCTGACGCCGAGGATGTTGCTCATATGACACCATCACAGAAAGGGGGACTAGTGGAAGGAGATAGCTTAGGCGACGGGACCGCGATTCTGATCTGTACGCATGCAGCCTCTTTGATAGCTGTCGGGCGCGCCTTGACTGGGAGGATGCCGGAGGATATCTGTGAGGAGGACTTCAAGACTTATACTTGTGGTATCAGCAAATTCAAACGGAGGGTAATACCTTGGTCATGGCAGAGACTCAAGCAAGTGAAAGCAGGCGAGGGAATACCGAAAATCGACTGGGAGCACAGGAGAGGTGTTGCTGGCGGCTGGGACTGTGTGTCAAATGGGGATTGCAGTCACTTAGACGGTGGTGAGGAAAGAGGCTGGTGGGTAATCCCTAGCTGTTTGAGCCATATTTTAGGATCTGATTTCCGTTAGGGGTTTCAAAGACGCAGAGATATTCTAGTTCGCACCGTTTGCTGACTTTAAGAATAGGCACTTTCAAGGCGATGAACTCTTTGAACAAATGGAGGATACAACAAGCGCAAAGCTATAGATCACGCCCTTCATGGGAGTTCATCTTGTGAGTATCAACCGTCATTGTTCCCACCAGCCCTTGCTATGAACGTAAACCCCATGCTTGCAACACCATGTTCATGCATACGTCAATTCCAGGTGTAAGTGATTGCTGAGGGCGAGAATTGGCGTTCATGCACTTACAATGTTGAGAAGCCACATGACCCCAAATATGATTGCAAGCCTCGCCCACAGGTTTGCACCTACAATTTTTTTGATACCTTTTGCCGACCTAGTCGCCCCAGCACCAACAGCCCCTACAAGTCGCCCAATGCTCGAACTCCTCTTCATCTCATTAGGGCTCTCAGTCCTGAGTATGCCCTGTTCCTTAGCTGCATCATCCTTGACAGCTCCAATGTCTTCTCCTCTCTCGCGTGAATCAATGAGCCAGGTTGTCAAAGTTTGAGTCGCCGATGCTACATGCCGACAGACCCACAAAAAGATAATGGACAATATGGCCATGTCGAATAATCTCCCGTCCTTCGTGCCTCCTGTCGCCCTTTCCACGACACTCAGGGCCAGCAGCCCTTTGGTGTCCGCAGCCAACCAGATATGAAATTGTAGAGTGAATGTTTCTAGAGAATGACGCCCTATCCATGCGAAGATCGAGGAATGGAAGTTCCGATTATGACGAGTGAAGTTGCGGACAATGACGAAGGAGAGGATTGGAAAGGTGGAAATATATGGGACCCAACTATTGTATCCTGGCTTATCAGCTGCCTTCCTCGCAAGGATGAAGAATGTTGGGAAAACTATGATTGCGGATGTTCCGGAGGCCAGCCGCGCGATATAAAAGTACTGCCGGAGCAATTTGTTGAAGCGGGTATCACTGAGGCCATCGGGACGAAGGGCTTCACTGAGGCGTATGAATAGTATAGCGCACAGCATGCCGACGTAGACGATGTAGCTGTCGAGCTGAAGTCGAAAGCGCCATTCCTTAACATCCCACCGAATCTTGCAGGATACTTCTAGGAAGTAAAACAGCATCTCGAAGAGTCTCTCAAGCCTGATCAAGGCCGTTGTCGAGATCGCCGAAATCGCGATTTTGCCCAGAAGATATGTAAGAGAGTGATTCCTCGTATAGCCAATGGCCATGGTGATATAGATTACCATATACCAGAAGCTGATCAGCGGTGCGAAGTAGTAGAAGATATAATCTGTGTTCATCACATATGGCAGAATGCAGCTAAGCATATTGAGACGTATCAAGACTGTAGCACAGCGGCGAAGGGAATAGTCAGCTTTCTTGTAGAAGAAGACTGTGTGACCAAAGCCGCTCAAGAAAAGGTACGAGGCTACTAATAGACGTACGACTTCGTAGATCCAAAGGACTTTCGAGGCTCCTGTGTAATGGTAAATCAGGATGGCGCATTGCATCCACCCTTTCCATTCGTCTGTCTGGTGCCTTGAAAGGAACGATTCGTCTCGCGTTCTCAGGCTTGGAGGTTCAGCTGTGCCATGCATCAAGGCTGTAGGCCGGCGGATTGATAAAATACCAAGTAGAAAGACGACTGAACATAACGTCACAAAGTCTACAGTCTTGTACTGTTTCTGAGCTTTGTTGAAAAGCTGGGTTCGGTCCGCATAGTAGCAATAGCAAATCGCCAAAGCCATAACCGTGATAGCCCGCGTGTTCTGCCAAGATGGCAAGAAAGAGAGTCGTTTAGAGTCCTGGACCGTGACAATGACAAGGAATGGTAGCATCCACATGAGAAAATTCAAGATAGTGGTTTGAGTCCAATTTGTGGGCTCGTAGCTATTGCAGCAGGTCTTATCCATAGGATATGCTTTGGTCTGAGCTCTCCTAAGGACAGCGTTGCACCTCAAATTGAGCAATACGTCTGCCATATTGGTGGCGACTTCCTGGATGACATGGAGTCCATCGGGCTGATAGGCCCTTTCGTGCTTGGCAGTCATGGAAACATAGCTCCAAGCCACAGGCAATGGTCGTTCCAATGATGTGTGCTGCAGATAGAGGTTCATAGAACTGATCCTTTCTGCCGTCATGGTCTCGGCTCGGGATGGGGTCAGCAATTTGTATACGGGATGAAGAATCGGCGCAAGGATCATCATGCTATCTGAGTTGAGTGCATGTTGGTCGGACCTGCTGTTAGGTATTTCCGAGATTCTCTCGTCTTTCGTGTACACACTTTGGGATAGTGCCTGGATAGACTCCTCGAACCGGTGCATGTACTGTGCTTCAAGGTACCGAGCATGCCACAACCCGCCTCCGATCAACAAGATGGCGGCAGCATCGGAAAACCTGTCTTCTTCTGTCGAGAGCGATGTTGCCATAGATTCCCTGCGAAGACGGGAAGAATTGAGGTAAGGATCCCATATGAACTCAACGGTGACGCCTTTGTGACGAACGGTGAAGTCGGCATGCCGGTCTTCCACTTGCTCTAGGAAGCCGAGCTTCTTTGCAATCGCCCAAAAGATGTGCCTTGTCGCCGAGTCCCCAACAAAGACAAGCCTCCGATCTTTCAGGCAAGTGGCAAGATCCTCTTCTCGATACTTGTGCATCATACATCCCGAAGGTTGCCAGTTTTGGTATGTAATGTCGAGCCACCGCCCACCAGCCAGCAGACCTCCACACTTATGTGGATCGGATCCGTCTGCATCACACGTCAGCGGAGATTAAATTGATACTATTGGGCTTTCAGCGAAGCTCATTAAACTCACCTTGCCAAAAATGCCGATGTAAAGACAACACCACGACAACCAAGAAAAGCAAAGAGCAGGCCCGATCAATGCCTTCTTGCAAGCTCGGACAGGAGTGTCGAAGGTGGTAAGGTAACCGCATAACTGTTGGTTGAGGTTCTGACGCAAAATTCTTGAGCCCAAACGACTTTGTAGCCTTGAGTCGGATCAAATTCCGTTCTGTGGTGTAAGATTCAATCCAGGAAATCACAAGATATTTGGGGTGTTGAACGGTGCTCCATTACTACATCGTACAGAGAGTTCAAAACCTTTGCGTCTACCTTACAATTCGTTAATTCGATCACGTGAGTCTGCTCCGTAGCAAAAGCTCTAAATCTTTTGGTTCCAAGCTAATTCAAGGGTATGTGTTGGAGACTGGAGCTTTTAACTCTGGTTCGATCCGCTTTGGGGGCTCATGCAACACTTTTGGGACCAACCCACATCCTTCAGTCATAATTCATATTATCATGAGATTTCAATGCTGCTTCTTCACACTTCGATCAGAGGGGGCTGAGCAGCCTCTTGAGCAGCGGAGCCGGTGCCTTCCCCATTGCCCCGTTGCCTCTCCTCTTCTTCCCTTCGGGTCTGATCCTCCCTTTCCCTAATTTCAGCCTGCCTTGCTGTCTCTGCCGCTTCTCTAGCTGCAATGTGTCGCTCTCCAACACCGGGAACCAAGCTGGCAACAAACAATGCAATTGCCCTTTCAACTTGACGTATGCTCTGGCGCAGGAAACTTACGTCTCGCCCCTCTCGTTCTTGCCAAAGCCTCTGCGCCGCTTCCTGAGGTATTGGCTCACGATTTGCTGGCTGTGCGTCTGGGGCGTTCGCATTGTCACCAGCTCCAGCAGCGGCCACGCGAGGACGCTCGTTACCAGCCAGAGGTACGAGGCCCTCGGCATGTCTCCTGACTGGATCCCAGATCGCCTGAACGATTGGGCGGAATATGCCTGTTTGTGCAACGAATACCAAACAAGCCACAACTCCCAGGAGGATAGTACGACGCCATCCTGCACCAGCTGTGAAAAAGTAAACGAAACCAAAGAGGCGTACCAGAAGCCAAAGATGCCCTCCAAGGGGAAGAATAATACGAACGAGGTCTCTGGCTTGATTTACCTGCTGTTGCTGCTGGCCCTGCGCTGCAGCGTTAATTTGATGTGCTGCAGGTTGTTGTGCTGGTACGACCTGTGCAGCGTCAACATTAGGCCCTTGTCCATTGGTAGGATTGTTGGAATTGATTGTTTGACCAAGTGCAGGTGCACCGGGAGAATGATGATGAACGAAAGCCTGAGGAATAGAGCCTATAGTAGGTAAGTGCCACGGAGTCGAATATAGACCAGTGGGAGAGATCAATAGGGCTTGAGGTCCATTTGGCGACGAAAGTACATATACTGCAGAAGATTCAACTCCATGAGTCGTCCTTTGGGTGGTTACTCTCTCTTGCGCTGCTCGAGCCAGGTGGCTGTTGAGGGTTTCGCGCAAATGACGGGCTCGGTGAGCGGCGTTATTCAGACGTGTATCGAGGCTTGAATGCACTTCCTGTGCCAGATCTGGGATGCCGTTTAACATCTGTCGAGCTTGCTCGAAGACTGCTTCCGGCAAGGGATTGCCCCCAGCCATAGCGGCTTCCATCGCAGATAGATGAGACTGGATATGCATGAAGCTTATGGACGGCATGGTGGTTTGAGCTGTGTGTATGCTCTGAGGCGAAGGCGATGCACGGCTTGGGCTCCCAGAGAAAGGGGCGCGGGGGCCTGCATGATTGTAGAGATTATGGTTAGGGTTGATATTTACTTGACCACTCTGTATGACCATCTGCCACCTCTCTCCATTTGGCCTATGATTTTCTTGAATAATAGTATTGGTGTTTCCAGGGGTTGACGGCCGATCTAGTACAGAACCTTGGGCAGCGCCCTGTTGGATATTTTGGGCTCTGGGGTGGTTAGCTTGGATGTCTGGTTGTGGCACTGACCCTATGGCTGTTTGTCCACCTGCGGCTCTTGCATGCTGCTGCTGTTGCTGCTGCTGGGCTAGAATGTTTTGGAATATAGGAGGGACGAAGTTTGGTGACAAGAGTGCTTGTGCCTGCGCCTGTTGAGGAGTCATCGCCTGGAGCCCAGGATTTGTGCCAATTGCAGCGAGTTGTGCGGCAAGTTGCTGGTTGACGAATTGAAATTGAGCGAAAGCTTGCTGAAGTTGAGGAGGGAATTGACCATTTGGCAGCACTCCATGAAATTGTCCCTGCTGTGCCTGAAGAGGATCGACAGGGGTATGTGACGGTGCTACAGTACTTTGACCGGCAGACCCTTGTGCCGTAGATATGAGGCTCGAGCCTTGCGGTTGACTCTGGGAACCCAAGCCATTTGTACTCCCGCTTGCCTGCTGTGCGGTGGAACTCGATTGGTCTCTGCTTGGAACGAATGAATGTGTCGATGATGCTCCAATCTGGGCAGATGTTTCTAGCGGCAGCACCAAATGAAGTGATAAGCTTTCAGAATTATCAATCTACTCTCTGTTAGGATGCCTGATCTGCGAGAGGTGAACAACATGGAAACGAACAATCTCTTGAGTGAAAATATCTTTCAAGGTCTTCTTCCCATCTATCAACGCGTGGCCACGGTATATCAAGCGTTGCCGCTCTGGGGCTGGGTGGGTCGTGACTGCAATAGAGATTCTCTCTCTCAACTCTGCAATGGTTGTAGTCGTAGGTATAGCGGAAATGGTGAGCTTGTTGACTTCTGGGGATGGTGACAATATGACGAGGTTGATTTCTGTCTTCTCCATGATAGTGCTGGTCTATGTATGACTACAGTAGCTGTGTTAGACGCTTTGTGTGGCCAGGACTCGTGAATTTCTTCAGTCTACGGAAGTGGATCATGGAACTGGCCTGTTGTATCAGATCTAGCCGAATATGGACGCTGGCAGCAATGTGTCTCAAGGGGAAGCTTTGCCGTCCCACTAGCGGCGAGCGTGTAAACCCATGAACAGACAGGCTCTACTCGCTAGAAAACAAGAATGTCCTCTGCCGGACCACTGTTTAGTCAAAGGGCATTTACCCATCAGCGTTTAAGACTCAGGTCTTCAGGATGGACATGCGGTCTCTGCCAGCGAGCGCATTCTGCTACGCCGTTCTCCACCTCCACACGAACGAAGCAGGACCAGCGTCAAGATAAAGGACCATTCAGAACGAGACTACGCACTGCGATCCGCAACTCTAAATTTCAATGGAAACCTATTCCCGTGGGACTTGGTATAGGCTTCCTAGGGGCGATCCAATTCTACAGGGTGCGAGAGCGCGAAAAGAGAAGGCAACGAGAGGAGGCGGATGCATTGGAGGCAGAGGAGACGCACAACAAGGAGGGGGAACACACAGGGAGGCCGAGAAAGAGAAAAAGGATACGGCCAAGCGGTCCCTGGTAGGTAATGAAATAATGGACGTCTCAACGGGCTTCGGAATTGATTATCATCACAGGCAGGTGCAGGTCATGTCGACTCTCCCTCTGAAGGCGGTATCACGAATTTGGGGACGTTTCAACGAGCTTGAAATTCCATATTACCTGCGAGTGCCCGGGTTCAAACTCTACTCCTGGATTTTCGGGGTCAAGTGAGCTTCATGTGGACCGCTGCAAGGGAATCTGCTAATCAGTATGAAGTCTATCTGAAATAGCGGAAGCTGATCTTCATGGATACAAAAATCTGGCCTCCTTTTTCTATCGTACTCTGAAGCCAGGGGTACGCCCACTTGACCCTAATGCTTCTGCTTTGCTGTCGCCAGCTGACGGCCGAGTTTTGCAATATGGTATGATTGAAAACGGAGAAGTGGAGCAGGTCAAAGGCATGACGTACAGTTTGGAAGCACTACTAGGCACGGAAGCACCAGAGACGTCCACCTCAAAGAAGAAACAGCCTAAGCCATCGCAGTTGTCCGTCACGGCTGGAGACCAGGATGTCATCAAGGCTGATGAAGAATTTGCGACCGTGAATGGCATATCATATAGCCTACCAAATCTTTTCTCTGGTTCTCAAAGCCAAGAGGGTTCTCCCACGGTGGACGCCTCAACTGAGCCCAAGCATTCGTCCGAAAGTGAAGTACGTGCCGATCTTGCCCTAGGTGATGGCACCAGTAATCCCTTGCCCTCGTCCACGTCAAAGATGCCCAAAGCTTTGTACTACATTGTGGTTTACCTTGCTCCGGGAGACTATCATCGATTCCACTCTCCCGCATCGTGGGTTGTCGAAAAGCGCCGGCATTTTGCTGGTGAGTTATACAGCGTTTCGCCATATTTACAAAGAACTCTGCCCGGACTCTTTACATTGAACGAGAGGGTGGTGCTACTAGGCCGCTGGCGATGGGGCTTTTTCAGTTTTACTCCGGTCGGAGCAACTAATGTTGGTTCCATAAAGATTAACTTCGATCGAGAACTGCGTACCAACAGCTTAACCACAGATATGGCAGCAGACCGAGCGGCTGAACAAGCAGCAGAACGCGGAGAGCTATACTCGGGGTTTGCTGAGGCCACCTACGGGGAAGCCAGTAAGATCCTCGGAGGCCACGCTTTGCGAAAAGGAGAAGAGATGGGAGGCTTTCAACTAGGAAGCTCCATAGTCCTCGTATTCGAGGCGCCCAAAGGTCACCGTAAAGGCCTTGATGAGGGATGGACTGGTGGAACAAGGAAGGGTGGGTGGCAATGGAGCCTCCAACAAGGACAGCATGTGAAATATGGTGAGGCTATAGGATGGGTTGAAGAGACGTGACATCCATCCATGCTCGGGTTATTATCGATCTCCATCTGAGATTTCCTAATAGATGCTTAGCTGCATGTCTCATGTGACAGAAATGTATTGTTCGCTTACGAACCTGAATTCTCTCCTGTTTGTTGCACGAGTGAGCAATATCCTCGTGGTCAAGCCATACTAGTATATGATGGCATTCGCCGGCAATGGTTCAGGTGGAGGAACCAAGTACCCCAGAACATATCAAGCTGGCAATAACAACGCCATTCTACTTCAACTGCTGGGGATGGGAGCTGTCGGTGGAGCGATTCATCCTTTCCGGCCTCCAATTTAGTTCAATTACAGTACACTATTCGCATTCGCACAGACTCGCTGAAGCGTGCTCTTCTACCTCCGACTCATCACTTTTGTTAAATGTGCTGTCATTGAAAGACTACTCACACATTTAGTCAAGTCATGAGTATCGAAACAAGTAGATGACCGTTGTATCAGTAGTATTGACGGTATCAAATGGCTCGGCCGCTGCGAATGTATAGATGTTCATATGGAATATTCACCTACTAATTCGAAACCCAAAGGGCCAAAACCGTGATGATATACACGAGTTGCGCCGTAACCCAACACAGACATGCTCGCGCAGACAGTTTGAAAACTTTCTCTTATCTTCGGCTGGAACTGTTCACAAATCCTACTCACGCCTCGTATTTGACTGTGTAAATTTGCAAGATCTGCCCATTCCATGAAGATTGCGGTTTGACCACTTGATCTACAGCATGCTCCAACAAGATTGAACCTTACGAAGTAGATGTGCCAAATTCTTGTGTGTAGTGCGGATGCATGCTCGGACGACACCTTGAGTGTCCAACTACTTACTGTGAAGAGGGCAACAGATATGAATCCTGACGTTGGAGCGCGGAGAAGGGCAGCATCCAGCCATCGAGGTAGCATGACGAATGTGCAGAAAAGGCACTTGCTCACGTGAGATGTCCTCCATGCGTGATGTGAAGACCAGAGACGACAGTATCGCTATTTTGTTTGGCAATACAGAGCAATGCAGAAGGGTTGTTTCACATGCACATCCAAGAAGACAAAGCATGCTTAACATGTAGCACGCACGTTATAGCCTACCCTTACTCCAAAGTCCCCCTCCATCTAGAACAATGTTGTGGCCATTGATATGCGTAGATGCTCTTGAAGAAAGATACACAACCGCGCCGGCGATGTCTTCTGGCCTCCCAAGTCTTCCATTAGGGTTTTGCTTAGCTATGGCATCTACTCCACCATGAATGTCCATCAGGCCAGACGCCATCTTGGAAGGGAAGAAGCCTGGCGATATGCTGTTACAGAGGATGTGTCGAGGACCGAGCTCGACAGCTAGGTTGCGAGTGAGATGGATTGCAGCAGCTACATGGATGGCGTCCGAGTTAGCCAGAGATCGACATCGGCGGCAAACCCACTCTTGGGGAACAACGTACCTTTCGAAGCAGAGTACCCGAAGGTAGCATTCTCTCCCAAGGAGCCTACACCTAGACCAGCCACTGAGGCAGTGACAATGACTCGGGATGGATCTTCTAACGTTGCATTTTTCTGCAATAGTGGTGCGAATCTGCCACAGGATCACCGCATCAGCGACATGTTCCCGCACAGATCGACAGCGAGAAGTGGAGACAGCTCAAATCAAGCCCCAGGAATGGCGGACAAAGGTGGTACGTACAACCGAATAGTATTGAATACACTCTTCACGTTCAAATCCATAACTTTGGCAAACGCCCCATCAGGGTGTGTATCGAATTTCTCTCCCCACGTTGCCCCTGCATTCGCGAACAGAATATCGACATGATCGGTTGTCTCATTCACTTTGGCCACCAGCCCCTCGATGTCGGCTATCTTCGCGCTGTCAGCGGGCACTGAAATGGCTTGAGCGCCTGGGCGTTTGTTCGGTAGTGCATTAAGGGCTGCACAGGCTTGCTCGCAGGCTGCGGCTTTACGAGATGTAATGTAGACTTTGGAGCAACCGGCTTGGAGGAAGCTGGATATATGTAAATCAGGATTGGCATATCAAGCAGTAAAAGGAACATACCCGGATGCAGCGTGGAGACCTAATCCTCTCGACCCGCCAGTCACGACGACTACCTTGCCATCAAGAGAGAAAAGACTCTTGAAGTCTTGGAGGTCGGTCTGCGCTTTTGCTTCCGCTGCCATATTTGGGTTAATCTAATTGAAGGTTTACAATGAACGAGCCAGCGATAAATATTGAATAATATTGATCAGCAATGAAAAAGACGAAGGCCCCATGGCACAAAGCATGCTCACATTGTAGAACGATTGGGGGAATTCTGGACTACATATTTTCTTCAGAGAGATAGAGATGCCGAGGTCCAACACTTCCCCCTCAAAGCGCCAAAATGCAGAGTAAATTCTCCGCCATGATATCTAATATACCAATAGCAGGGAATTCCCGAGAAAGTTACAGCATTTCTATCGTACCGACTATGCTGTATCGATTGGGTTCAAACGCCTTCCCAATGCCATGATGTATCAGTTGTTCATAACCCATAGTACACATAACCCAGTCGCGTTCAAAGTTGGCCGCTGAGCCCCGTCATTACGCCATATTTTTGCCGCCCAGGCTTCTGGGCCCTACCATTCGAAGAGCTCTCAATGGGATGTTCCATCTCCCACTTTTCGTCCGCGAGGTACCTTTCCACAGCGATGTCGAGGTCGTAGTTTGCTTGTTGAAGGTAAAGGAGTGCAATGTCATATCTGAGATGCCGAGGAATGCTCGACAGCCGGTTAGCCTTCAGACCTTTGCCGTAACGTGATTGACGGAATGACTTACTCGGCTACTTTGCATGCCACCATCCACCGCCTGACCTTGGTCTTCCTAATCTCCTCCTCCTCATCTTCCATTGGCTCCGGGCTCAGGCTTACACCTTCTTTGTAGAATTCACCGGGTATGAGGATTGTTCGCCGAGCCGCCAGGAGATGATCCGCGAAGATGTTGTTCTTTCGCCTCAAGGCATCGTGGGGAACGCCATATCGCAATGACAGGGAAAGAATGGTGTCCTGAGAAGGGTCCAGGAAATGCAAAACGTCCTCCGCTGGGGCCACTACAGGAGTTTTCTCTCTCCGTGTCTGGAAAGTGTTTATTGCAGAGTACGCTGGTGGTTCGTCATCATCCCGTGGCAATGCAAGCGTAGCATGCGCCGGTCGAGGAGAAGGAGGCGCCGGGTACGCAGGAGGGTCGCGGAGGCCTTGTGACGGCAGGGAGGAAGGTCCCGTAGATATCTGGCAGAATGGGCCTAGAGTGAGATGATGAGTTGACCATCCTCTAGGATTGCGACTTGTTTGTGTGAGGCGTACAATAAGATGCGAAACGGGGATTGTCCTGGGGGAAAGTCAGATCAGATTCTGTAGGCAATCATGATACAAGTGCATACCGTGATACATTTCCCACAGATTACACGACCGCAGCAGGCTAGCTGACGATCCTGTGCTATGGGCTTCTCGGTCTTTTCATCGTACAGTGGCGGAATCGCAGATAAAAGTGTCGCGCAAGTGCAACATGCGGTATCAAACATCGCCATACAGACAAGAAAAACGACTCAAAGATCAACAAGACGTCGTCCAGGAAGTCTGAAGAAGTCAAGCTCTATTGCATGATGGAAATGTCGTGTGATTTACGAAATCTGAATATATGATGACGACGGTTACCAAGTTATCTCCGCTGTATATCCGATCTCGTTGGCGAAAGCGCTAGGCTTTTATTAGTTTAGGTCTGCCCACGCTTCTGCTCAATTGTACAATCTTATTCAATGACCTTCAATCATCACTACTAGTAACGCGATCGAGGTATGTTACGAGCGGTCTCTACACCAAGGATATGGAACAGCATGCGGCGCATCTGATACTCTCCGTCAGCCATTTATAAGGCCTTAGAACCCTTATTTCAAGGGCACTCTTTGCGCTCAACCGGCTAACATGGATCTCCGGTCCCTACAGATACCTCACCTCCCACCATCGAGTTGAGAATCTCACGTCTGCCACTATGGTCAAAACCAGCGTCCTCAATGATGCGCTCAATGCCATCAACAACGCCGAGAAGTCAGGGAAGCGACAGGTGCTCATCCGCCCTAGCTCTAAGGTCATCGTCAAATTCCTACATTGCATGCAGAAACATGGTACGGGCTCTACACTTTTATTCTGCAAGGCTTTGCGCATTCGGGTTGATAACTAGGCAATGGTCTCAATTCTTGAAAAAACTCTACGGCCTTTGCCCTTTAAGTATCCGAAATATTAAATTCGCGACCGATCTTACACGTTCTCTGATTCTTCTTATGAAGTTCAACGTTTAATCGATCGCAACATCACTGACTATGTGTGCGCACAGGATACATAGGAGAATTTGAGGAGGTTGATGACCACCGCTCCGGCAAGATCGTCATTCAGCTCAATGGCCGGTACGAAACTTCTCCATACCAATCTACTACTGGCCGCTGACTCTCACGCTTCAGCATTAATAAGACTGGCGTCATTAGCCCTCGCTACAACGTGAGAATTACAGATTTCGAGAAGTGGGTTGTAAAGCTACTGCCTTCGCGTCAATTCGGATACATCGTCCTCACCACATCCGCCGGTATAATGGACCACGAGGAGGCACGACGGAAACACGTTGCGGGCAAGATTATTGGGTAAGTGTCATCTATAATTGATCGCAAGGAAGACACTGACCCCCTTGTTCCTTGCAGTTTCTTTTACTAGAGCATTGGTGTGTTTCAAGGCGATTGGACCTCGCATGTCGTTCGCAGAGTATGGGAAAAGCGATCGGTACCAGATAGCATTCATGATTGACACACTTCAATGACAGGCACGCGTCTAGCCCAATTTGCAGTCCGTGATCACAAGTTTGCAATAAAGCTTTGCGGAGAAACTTTGACTTGCTCTGTGCCTTTACTGTCTGTTCTCTGCCATAAGGGATGTTTCTTTCGAAATAGGCGATCAATCCTAATTTACTACCTTTGTGAAAACCTCTGGTGATTGCTCAGAAATTGTACGTCTCACGTGAAGAATCAGCCAGCCAGCTCAAGGACGAAAGTAAAGTACGGAGGTGTGTCGAATGTGGTGGGCCTCTGTGACACGTGTTTTTCCTTCTCGTCAAACAAGGTCCCGCGATTGACGCCCCACGCGCGTGGCTCTTGCCAACTTTTCTGAAGCTTCAATTTCTTTCGGACGGCATGAATTTTTAGCATCGGTGTAGTTGTATTGAAATACGATTGGGATCTGTATCATGCCAAGTGTTGAAGAGGCTGCGGGGTTGCCTCCCTTAATGCCCATTTCTTCCAAGTGTGAGTCCCTTCGGAATATATGGAAATACTGCAGTGCTACGAACGTTATCTTGGTAGAGGTTTCAATCCATGAGCGTCTTTCTGTTGGTATCACTTGAACATAAGCGTTTCTCAAGTGGTTCTGTGCTTGAATTTGGAGGGTTTTTAGTCCAATCTATGACCGGAAGAATTGCATACAGCCGATGATGGCTTTGGGCTTTTGCTTTCTCCCCTCTGTAAGAGTCATTACGAGAACAGAACGCTAAGGATACCGTAGCTGTCCTTATCGCAGAGCCCGAAAGTCTGACTCCAATCCCGAATCCCAGATCAATGCCGGCAGATCGAGATCAACCATCACGGAACTCAATATCGTCAAAGCAGTATCGTACCAATACTTCGAGGCGTTTGTCGGGTCGCCCATCTTTTGACGGGGCTAGTCCTTCATTGCATTCGATCTCCAGCCTGAGCAGCGTTGGCTCCCTTGATCCACCTGACTTGGAGAAATCTAGCGGTGACCCTAAGTCTTACCGCCATGTACGACACCATGACCATGCGAGCCAGATTGTCTCACAAGTAGCAGAATGGCTCCGCAACGAGAAATCAAAGAAGGCCACGCACAAAGCGAGAAAACATAGCGGACAGGGAAAGCTTGCGCAGGCAGCCGAAGCAACTAGAAATCTCGTAGATCACGTTCGGAACGATGAGTCAAGACACTATAAAAGTCGCCATGGAAGAGCTGATTCTGATCTCTCAGAGGGGAGCTTGGCCCTGGAGAAGCTGGAGAAGATCTTGTCCAAGAGTATGGACCTAGATGGAGACGACAACGCTACGCCCACCGAAGACAAATTACATTCTTATTTTCCGCGTCAGAAGCCTTCAAACAAGCGGCAAGGATCAAAGAAATTGCTCAGAAAGTCATCTACAATAGTCTCGTCAGATACCGAATATCGAGAGCCTGATATTGATGTTCCTTCCGCTGAAGTAGTACTTGACAATTCCAAAACGCTGGGCTACAGTGGAGGCGCTGTGAGTTCAGAGATCGATCTGATCAATCCGAAAAAGCGAGCCGGGAAAGAGAGTGAAGCATGGCTGCAATTCAAGCATGAGATCGTTCGGCTGGCACATACTCTGCGTCTCAAAGGATGGAAGCGACTGTCTCTTGAGCAAAGTGGAGAAATTGATGTTGAACGGCTAAGCGGAGCTCTGACTAATGCGGTCTACGTTGTTTCACCACCAACGTACCTTCCAGAGACGCCTTCGGTCGCCCAGGATAGCACGGTTTCTCTTGTTCCGAAGAAGCTACCACCGTGAGGATATCATTCTATGATCGAGCTTCAACGCTAATGGGCCTACAGCAAGCTCCTACTTCGTATCTACGGCCCCCAAGTGGAACATCTCATTGATCGTGAGAGTGAGCTCCAGATATTACGCCGTTTGGCTCGCAAAAAGATAGGCCCCCGGCTACTAGGAACTTTTACCAATGGCAGGTTTGAGCAGTTCTTTCAAGCCCGGACATTGACTGCGAAAGATCTGCGGATACCCGAGACTTCGAAGCACATAGCAAAGCGTATGCGTGAGCTCCACGACGGTATAGAGCTCCTTGAAGAAGAGCGTGATGACGGACCTTTCATCTGGTTGAATTGGGATAAATGGAAGGACAGATGCGAAGAAGTGATCTCGTATCTGGACCATCAGATCCTAGCTGGCCAGCAACGCACCATCGCGTCCCGCTCAGAGGAATGGAAGAAGCATGGTCTTATCTGCGGCGTAGAGTGGTCCGTGTTCAGATCAGCAGTCCGGAAATATCGCGATTGGGTTTACGAGCAATATGGAGGTGTAGCTGGCCTTAGACAGAAGCTGGTCTTCGCACATAACGATGTGAGTGTTATATTCCAAAATATACTATCAACATCATCCTCATTGTCAGTACAGACACAATACGGAAACCTGCTTCGCCTCGAGCCCAGCGGAGAATCGCCTCTGTTGCTGCCTGCCAACGAGCACAAGCAATTGATTGTTATCGACTTTGAGTATGCCTCAGCAAATGTCCCGGGCCTCGAATTTGCAAATCACTTTACTGAGTGGTGCTACAATTATCACGACTCATCAAAACCCTACGCTCTTAACGCTAACAAATATCCTACACCCGAAGAACAACATCGCTTCTTCAAGGCCTATGTCCAGCACCGTCCTCCTGTGCAGACACGCCCCACGCTTGCTCCAATGTCGCCATCAGCACCTGGGCCCACAAGCTCCATCTCGTCCTTTATGCTCGATAGTCGCGCACCACCTGCCCAGATCGCTGAGGAAGAAAAGCAAAGAGACGAAGCTTTAGAGACCGAGATTGAAAGACTGTCGAAGGAAACGCGGATGTGGCGTATAGCTAATTCAGCACAATGGGTTGCCTGGGGAATCGTGCAGGCCAAAGTACCGGCCATGGACGAAGCGTTGGAGGCGCAGAAGAATGGTTCGCCCAAATCTGAAGATACAATCAGCCAGACGACGCCGCAGGCTCATCTGGATTCTGATCCGTTGAGTTCGGAGATGGCTGGATTGGCTCAAGATGCTCATGACAAACGGCCGGAGGAAGACATGCATGAAGAAGAAGAATTCGATTACTTGGGGTATGCGCACGAGAGAGCCATGTTCTTTTGGGGTGATGTCTTGCAGCTTAGCATCGTGAAGAGGGAAGATTTGCCAAAGGAGCTGTTGGACAAGGTCAAGGTTGTGGAGTATTGAGGGGATGCGAGTGAGTAGATCTGCGACGTTCGGGTGCCTGCGGTCTCTTGATTACTCTTCCCCGGTCTTTTGGGCGACTCTGCCTTTCTGTCATGCAGTGTGCGGTAGGCAGAACAATAGTGGCAGTGGTATTCAGTCTGCGGATGAAACCCAAAGAAATCAGGGTTTTCTGTTCATCCTGCCTGGATTTTTTGATCACTTGCAGGGAATGAGATAACAGACTGGCTGCATTCGACGTTCATAGTTTTTAATCCTTTATGCTATGATTGGTTAGAGGTTTGGCAAAGCGTCGTTTCCATACTCGTGGCGGCGCGACTGGAGGCAGCACAATGAGCTCGGGTCCCAGGTCAAAGCGAACAAGCGTAGACTCATCACCAACTATTGTGCTCAAAAAGGATTGGAGAATGTGATTGACGAAACCACCTCCGTCGTCCACCACTCGTTTGGTAATGTAGCGCCAGATGTTATATACGCTCCGCTCCACGCCTCCTGCCAATCGCGTCATCAACATATCCTCACACCACAGCATTCAATTCTCCCACCCCTCACATCGGCCTTTCTTCCCCAGTAAAAAGCGACCAGCTCTTTCACAAACTCTCTATCACTCTCACTCCAGATCTCGAGCCCCATACGGCTCATATCCTCACTATTTACAAAGACCGTTTCTGCTTTTTCGGCATCCGCATCCTTTGTTTTAGCCAGCGGTGTCTCTTCAGTATCAGTCTGGCCGTTGCCATCGGCCTCAGTATCGATGTCCGAATAATCAGACGCGTTGACAATATCCGCCAAGGTCTTCAGTATAAGAGTTGTGAGACGGTGGAAATACGCAATGATTGTCACCTCCAGCCCGGCAGGCTGGGTATCCATCGCTTCCATACCAGGACTTCTCCCAGGCGATTTCTTTGCGCTTCTGGGCCGAGTCGGTGACCAGTCTCCATCATATTGATCAGATTGCCGCATCAAGGCCGCATCATATTCTTCTTCTTCGTCCAGGTCAGTGCGCTTCTCACCAGCGGAGGCCCACCATATGAAATTTTCGTAGGCGATGGCCGACCAAGATTGTGGTTCGGCAAGCTGAGCATCGAAGATTGAGGAGCCATCGTCATAGGTCTCTTGTGTGTTTTCGATAGGTAGATCTGGTGTGAGATCATCCCTGCTAAATTGTGGGAAGGCGTGATGGATATGGGAGCTGGGAAAGTGGCGGAGTCCGTTGCGTAGGGTTCGATATCGTCTCAAATCTCGCTGGGTCGCTTTGACTTCTATCCCTTTCCTCACCTTTATCTTTGGCCAGACTTTCTCCTTGGACTTCTTTGAGTAGGGAGGCGGGATGGTGATAAGGATGTCGTAAAGTTGGTCTTTCAGCGACAGGATGTCGTCGGTTGTGGTTGCTACCCAACCGTAGCCCATATCGTCGTCGACGACATTGGAGACTCGAAATCGATTTCGAGAGCCTTGAGCAAGAGTCTGCATATCGTGAACCCCCACTGCGAAGAGGGGCCGAAGGCGTGATGGAAGTGGTTCGAGGGGAATGAGATCCGAGACAGAGGATGGGATACCGGAGAGGATGGAAATATCGTACACTGTAAACCCTTATCAGCGCTAGCAGGATCTTTCACGCTTGGGCTGCTCACCATAATTACAAGCTAACTCCACAGGAGCATGCCCAACAAGCAAGACTCTCTTGCGTAGCAAGGCTGCTTTATATAGCGGAAATATCAGTGGTCCGAAAGTATCAAGAAAAGCTGGCAATGACAGTGCTGGATGATGAGGCGACAAGGATTGGCCTGGAGGGACAAGAGCGGAGGCTGCCGTGACAGCACGCTTGCGCGCATGTCTCTGACCATTGGGCGATGTCTGGCTCTGCCTCCGCTTGGCTTTGGCAGCTGATGGAATCTCAGGCTGCATTGGTGGCTCCTGAGCCATGTCTTCATCGTGTACCTGGTGTTTAATCCAGAAGTCCTCCAACAAATCGGTCTTCGTTGGGTCCTGCGAGAGGTTCCTAGCCACACGTTCAGATACTCTGAAACCCTTGTATGTTGCTATCCTGCTCACTTCGCCATTTCCCTCAATCCAACAGCATGCCTCCAGCTCTTGCCCAGCCTCACTGTACTCCTCACTAGGGCCCCAACAGCAAGCATAAGTGCATTGCGCTCTGACTCCTCGGCCGGCTCGTTGACAAAAGCGCTGACGCCCACGTATTCCTCGTCATGGACGAAGTAGCTGAGATACGGATTAGACTCATCTCGGCCGCCTCTTGGATTGGAAGCCATACACTATATCTTCCCGAACATTATGTAGACCGGACGGGAGAGATTTGAATTCCACGCTCTCGTTGAGCTCTACTAGCGCATCATGAATTATAGTCTTTGCCATGGCCGGAGATTACATACACCCGGGGATTGATCTCTGCCATGCTATGGTATATCTAGGCATCACTTGGTTACTTTGTGTTTTGGCTCCTCGATGGGGATTACCTTACCCTGCCCTGACATCAAATAAAATCAGAAATACTGCAGCTACGGCGGGTAAGTCCTCAGCGGTACTGTTGGATAGGTCGAGATTGAGGGAAAGGCCTCGATGTCTTTTGGCTGTCATCGTCGGACCAGCAATGAAGCGGAATGCTACTTAATCCAGGTGACAATGCGAGCTCTCGCGCCAATGGAGCGTGTTTTGCGGAGAGCGGCTGGGCGGCTGTGTGCGTCGGTGGCTCGGGTTCATTGACAATTTGACATCACAGTCATCACTGCATGGGTAACTAAAGTAGTATTGTAATTACTATTAAACCCCGGCTGCCTACAGTACGCTTACACCCCCCAAGCGGCAAATCGGAACACCTATCCGAGTCGCCCCGGGTAGCGCAGTGACGGCCGCGGTAGCCCGAAGAGCTCAGGGCCTACGGGCGCAATGGGCACTAGCCGGGGCGCTGAGCGCCCCAAGTTCCAGGGGAGACTCCTCCATAAAGTCATGGGGTTTGCCACCTAAACTTTCAATATCTCTGATCGGGCCAGGCCAAGTGAGGACAACCCCAAGCCATTCCCGGTTATGATGTAGTTGGGGGGTGTAATGACAATACTACCCATGGAAAGTCTCTCAACTTACATCCCGGTTCTTAATGCTTATCGTTGTGGAATCATGGTACCAGCCCTTTACTCTTCTTCCACCATGAGAAACGAGATATCATCACTGACAGGTGTCATCCATCCTGCCCGTTTATGTACTGATTCGACATGGAGATGATACTCTTACTCTTGTAGGGAATGCGTGGACTCGAAACCTTCTATTTTGCTCAGATCTGTCAATCATGCCATAGTAAGGAATATTGTGATACCTAACAGGAGACTTATTATGGAGCAGAAGCTGAAGGCAAATATCCCATCGTTAAGCCTGGCAGTGTAATGGTCGTAAGGGCGAAGATTTTGGCCGAAGATACATGAATGAATCTGGTAACGACTCTCTCTATCGATGGACATGAGATGCACTCATGTCATGAGCTATGTTGTAATACAGAGCAGGTGCGAATGCCCAGTAGCAGAAGCTGGTGCAACAACAATGCAGCCATGCGTGTAATCACAAAAAGCCGTGAACTCTGATCTTCCGCCAAACCCCTGATCAGGTGGTCAACCTCGTCACCATACATCTTCTCATCATACACATCCTCCCCTTATCCTCTTCCACCCCATAGAAACTAAGGGCTTCCCAGGCCTTCTCTCCCATGGTCAGATTTCGCCCTCGACTAGAGGCTGAGTCAAGGTTCCTTGTGTGCTGCCATGCGGCTTCCGAGGCCTCGGTCTGGCGCCGAGCAGTTTTATAAGTACCAGAAAGCCTGTTAAGGCGTCAGCATGGCTAGCTGGAAGGGGAAGCAGCAGAACCCTGACACGTGTTTCGCTGTTTGCATGGTGTACAGAACCTTGATTAGACGCATATAATAGTCGTTGTTGGAATTGCTCGTCATATTTCCTCTTACTGTAGTCCCTAGGGGCCGCGTCTCCCTGCAGCTGCTCTTCACCAAGCTTGATCGCTTATATTCGCCTAGCGGAACCTCAAAGTAACGTCGACCGAAGACATTTCATCTACAAAAAAAACGAGACCCTGCAGGCTGGTAAATAAGCCTTCCATGTTGAGACTGAACGTTAACAGCTTGTGCCCTTTCGCCTCTTCGAGGAGATTGGTTCATAGAATAATGAATAATGCACGCACAACTTAGTCGGCGCCTATGAGAACCGACCAGATTTGGGACGCCGATCACCAAAATGTGGTTCAATCGCTAGGTTTGCCTCGGCATTTGTGAAATGGAGGTGGTCTGAAGACCGCTTTATTGAAGGGGGTTGCCGTATTTGGGTGAACGGTACCGTCAGCGAGCTTGTTACACCAACCTCTTGATAAAGTATGAGGTTACATCTTGATGTAGTATTTGATCCGAGTCCCAGCCTGAGCATGGATTGCTAGGTCAACAGTCAATTGAATAATCCTGGTATTACATCCTACATCCTCCTTTTGGCGGCCCTTTGAAAGGCAGACACCACCATGCTCATGTAGAATGAATTCTCTTTGCTTTGTTTTCAGCTTATTCCAAGATCTAATTAGCCAGATATAGCATGGCTTTTGGGATCTGAGCCAACGGATGTACACAGTGAGGGGTCAAAGAAACAAAAAGTGCACGAGGATCAATCTTGGTCTTTGGTGTCGTGTCTTATTCTTGCGCTGCTGTGAGCTGCATATCTCCAGTTGCGTAGGAAGGCGGCCCATCCTTTGACTTGATGCCGGGATGAGTTAGGCTGAATGGTATGAGCTTTTTAGGAAGAAATCCAATCACACAGATCATATACTTGATATCTTCTTTCTCCCTTCCATTATGACTTGATTTCCATTGGAAGGCTTGGTGAGCTCAAACCCCTCGAAGTATCACTTATAGCTCGATAGAAGGGTATCAGGTTGCGTTGGAAGCTGCTCAGGGCGATTGGTTCGTCGTGAGTATAAGTGTTGGGCGCAGGAACAACTTGTTATCAATAGTGCGGAGGTCTCATAAGCAGCACTTGGTTCAGCTAGCTCGTTCTATTTGGGGCCCAAGAGGACTGCATTTTTCAACAAAGGCCGAAGCGATCTGAAGATTCTCTGCGCCACTCAAAGCCTTGGTGATCGAAGCTTGATTTCTTTCATGCACCAAGCGCCGAAAGGAGCTGATAAGGAAGCCTGACACCAATTCTACAGACCAGGACTCTGGGATTAGATTTAGCACGTCCCGAACGTCATACCACGAGCCAAAGCGCTCTAGTAGCTCGCTCGTCCGCTCCAATCTGTCACTAACATCTTCAATGCGTAAGAACTCACTGAGGAGATAGCCAAAAAGGACAGCCTGTACTTCCTGCGACGGAGCAGTAACTGCAGTGGTAGATCCTGAGGTTGGGTGGAAGATGCTCGCACCGCCTAGCAGGCAGTAATTGACAGCGGTATGGTAATCCCCAAGGCCATGGATGAGTAGACGGAGAGCCTGCATATGGCGACCTTGACGACCATCGAGGATGATGGATTCTGGTACTAGGTCTTCTTCGTAAGGCTCGATGCGGGATAAGATTTTATCAACATCGTACGAGAAGTCCGAACCGTGACTCCCGCCAATCAGCTCAAGCAGACGCAAACGGTCGTGCCACCATGGAGAAGGCACGGCATTTTCCGTGATGAATTGGCGATATGTCGGCTTGGGCGGGCGTAATGCTCGGTATGATTCATAAGATTGAGAGAGGATATCTTTCGCACCATTTGAGGAACTCAGAACTGTGAGCACGCTATCAAGATAGTATGAGATGAGGTCATTAGCGTATTGAACATTCTTCTTGCCGAACACCAGATGCTCTAGATAGACCTTGACAGCGTCAGGGGCCTTCCGTCGCAATAGCATTACTGCCTGATGAGGTTCCCATTTGACTCTGCTGCTGTCATTTGTAAAGACCTGGACTCCAAGCGCCGGGTTCCGCCTAGCAAGCCACGTTCCGTATTCGTCCACTAGGCCTGTATCCTTGATGTTCACCAAGTACCGACGGACCTCGTTCTCCCCATCCACAAGGCCACCGCCCTCATCGCGCTCGCCCTCAATAATCCTCTTCCATGTTTCGAGAACCTTTCTAGCCATTCTTCGACTTTGATAAAGTCTACTAAGCACGAAGAGACGCTTGTACTGTTCCAGAAGTTCAATCGCGCGATCGAAGCAGTCAACACCAGAGTCCACGAGTGCATATAGCTCAATCCGGGTTGGCGGTGGCTTGGACGCTCTTGGAGGGTCTCGGACATCTTGTTCCAGCAAGACACGTAATAATGCTGCATCAATTGTTTGGAACACCTCAGGTTCATCAGCTATACTTCCAAAACCCTTACGCTGCCGCCACGCAGAAAGATAACGTTTGAAGAGACTCAGCATGTCCGATGTTGCAAGCTTCCCCAGAGTTTTCATAGTCTTTGATCTATAGCGTTCGACAATAGAAATCAGGCCTCCATGTATCCAAACACCCCTTTGACCTTCCACGACTTCGTCACAGAGCGAAGGGACTAGATATAGTATGACACGGGGATCAACGGCTCCTTCCATCAACAGACCTTCGGTGCTCCTCAGATCGGCACGCTGTAATCCTGGTAGCGAATGTGGCCTAGCGAGTAGGTCGGCAAATAGAATGAGGCTAGTCTTTTGACGGATGAATTCCAGACTCAGAAATTCCGTCTCAGAAGTAGCTTCTTGTCCACGGATGCTGTTGACGACTTGCATGATTGTACTTCTATTCACACCATAGTACGGCTCTTGGCCCTCACCTTCGTCCAAAGCGGCCTCAATCGTAGCATCCAATTTCATTGCAATTGGATTCCTGACTAGCCACCAAATACAAGCACCAGACCAGAGCATGATACGGCTTTCTCGTCCACCCAAACGACGACCAAA